>ERZ1031273.241-NODE-241-length-26121-cov-8.339062_pt1 | contig 26121 bp, 26 predicted proteins | sample MGYA00516575_ERZ1031273 | MGnify/ENA primary metagenome ERZ1031273 (study PRJEB33718, sample SAMN03159816) | human skin metagenome | collected 2014-02-25 | study: EMG produced TPA metagenomics assembly of the PRJNA266117 data set (Human skin bacterial metagenome... | reverse complement strand
GTCGTCGGCAGCGTCAGATGTGTATAAGAGACAGGTCTGCTTATTTATAAGTTGAGGTCAGCGCGTTTTGGGGGTCGGAGGCAGCCGGGCGAAATGTAAACAGATTCACCAGCATCCCGCGCGGGCGGCGAATTAGACCGCGTCGAAGAGCGCGGGCACCGAACTAGACCGCGTCGAAGAGCGCGGGCAGGTTCGAGGGCGTGATCACGCGCAGAGGCTGCTGGTTGTTGTGACCGTGCTCGGTGATGATCACGAGGCGGGGCAGGACCTGCTTGCGCGAGGGAGCGGTGAGCGCGGCAATGACCTCGGTGGCTGTGGCGGTCCGGGGAAGGAACACGGCCTTGTCCTTGCGCTCGTTGAAGGTGAGCACGTGCTCGATGCTTGAGTTGGCGATGGAATCGTCTTCGCCGAGTTCGTCGGCGAGCCACCGGGCGATCGTGTTGGTGGTCAGGACGCCGCGGCACTGTTTGTCGTCGTAAATGGGGAACTGGGAGATGCCCGTGTCGCGGATGGCGTGGAGTGCCTCGTGAATGTCCTCGTCGGGCGAGAACGTGATCACGTCCTGGTGGCCGATGACATCGATGGCCAGGGCTGGGTGGAGGAGTTGGTCGCGGATGGCCTCGATCTCGGCGACTGCCTCGGGAAGGGGTTCGGCGATGGGCCGGTAGTCCTGGTATTCGCCGTGGCTGATGGCGTTCCTAAGCCCAGCGAATTCCTTGAGATCGTTGGCCTGTCCGGTGGTGACAATGTGGCGCTTTTCCGCTTTGGAGACCATCCAGTTGAAGCCGTCGGTCTTCTTCGCGTCCAAGGCGGAGCGCAGGAAACTCTCGATCTCGTTGAACGCCGCGAGAAACGGCACAGCGCGATTGCTGGGCCGTGCGCTGTGTTGAGCGTCTTGATCGCCGTTGTTGTCGCCGTTGGTCATCGTTTGCTTAAAGATCTAACCCTTGTACACGCCACGGTTGAGGGTGTCGCACTTGGCCATGGAGCCGCTGTTGTAGCCGCTGAGGAACGCTTCTTGGCGCTGCTCGGAGGAACCGTGCGTCCAGGCGTCCGGGTTGACATCTTGGCCGGAGTGTTGCTGGATGTGGTCGTCACCGATAGCGCGGGCGGTCTCAATCGCCGACTTCAGCTGGTCCTCGGTGATGGGCTCGAGCAGGGCGTTTTCGCCCTTGTCTGCCTGGGATGCCCAAATGCCGGCGTAGCAGTCAGCCTGCAGCTCGATGGCGACGGCTGCGGAGTCCTCGCCCGGGTCGTCGTAGTTGCTCAGACCGAGGGTGTCCTCGAGGTTCTGAATATGGTGGCCCCACTCGTGGGCGACGACGTACATCTGAGACAAGGGAGCAGAGCTTCCGCCGAGCTGTTCAAGTTGGTCGAAGAAGCTGGTGTCGAGGTAGATGTGCTCATCGCGCGGGCAGTAGAAGGGGCCCGTGCTTGACGACGCATTACCGCACCCGGTCTGGACACTGTTCTGGAACAGGCGCAGACCCGGCTCGGTGTATTCGATGCCGGCCTGCTCGGGGAGCACGGTGGGCCACACAGCGTTGAGTGAATCGGCCATCGCAGCGGCGCGGCAATCGGCGTACTCGTTCACGGCGCCTTCAGCACTGCAGTGTTCGAGGTTGTTTTCGCCCTGCTGCTGTTGTTGCTGAGCCTGCTGGCCGGGTTCGGCCGGGCCGCCGCCAAGGCCACCACCGCGGCTGAGAAGCAGGTAGAGGACGAGCAGGACGACCGTGCCCAGGCCGCCGCCGCCGAGCATGATGGGCATGCCGCCGCCTCTGCCGCCGCTAGGGCCACTGCTCGTACTGACTCCACGCCCGGAGGGCGTCACACCACTCTTAAAGGTCATGGGCCAAATCATGCCATAACTAAGGGAGGTTCCGGGGGTGGGAACCTTCTACGGAGATGCACCGGGGCCATTCGGTAGACTCACGTGAGTTGAGAAATAGTTGGACAACACGTGGAAGGACGTGGAGGAAACCGTGCTGCGCACTCACCTTGCAGGGGATCTCCGTAAAGAAATGGACGGTCAGACCGTCACGCTGACTGGTTGGGTCGGCCGCCGCCGCGACCACGGCGGTGTGATCTTCATCGACTTGCGCGACCGTTCCGGTTACGCCCAGGTCGTCTTCCGTGAATCCGAGGTGGCTGAGGCCGCTCACGACCTGCGCAGCGAGTACTGCGTGAAGGTCACCGGTGTCGTCGAGCCGCGTCCGGAGGGCTCCGCTAACCCGAATCTCGCGTCCGGCGAGATCGAGGTCAATGCGACCGAGTTGACTGTCTTGTCTACCTCTGCGCCGCTGCCGTTCCAGGTGGAGGATTTCTCCTCCAGCGAAGTCGGCGAGGAGACTCGCCTGCGTTACCGCTACTTGGATCTGCGCCGTGAGCGCCAGGCTGAGGCTCTGCGCCTGCGCTCGAAGGCGAACAAAGCTGCCCGCGACGTGCTGAACAAGCACGAGTTTGTGGAGATCGAGACGCCGACTCTGACGCGTTCGACCCCGGAGGGTGCCCGCGACTTCCTGGTTCCGGCTCGTCTTCGTCCGGGTACGTGGTACGCACTGCCGCAGTCCCCGCAGCTGTTCAAGCAGCTGCTCATGGTGTCGGGCATGGAGCGCTACTACCAGATCGCGCGCTGCTACCGCGACGAGGATTTCCGCGCTGACCGCCAGCCGGAATTCACCCAGCTGGATATTGAGGCCAGCTTCGTCGACCAGGACGACGTCATTGAGCTCGCCGAGGAAATCCTGGTTGAGCTGTGGAAGCTGATCGGCTACGAGATCACCACGCCGATTCCGCGCATGACCTACAAGGAAGCGATGGAGAAGTACGGCTCGGACAAGCCGGATCTGCGCTTCGATATCCAGCTGGTGGACTGCACTGAGTTCTTCAAGGACACCCCGTTCCGCGTGTTCCAAAACGAGTACGTCGGTGCTGTGGTCATGGACGGTGGCGCATCGCAGCCGCGTCGTCAGCTGGACGCTTGGCAGGACTGGGCAAAGCAGCGCGGCGCCAAGGGCTTGGCGTACATCCTCGTGCAGGAGGACGGCGAGCTCACTGGCCCCGTCGCGAAGAACATCACCGACGAGGAGAAGGCGGGCATCGTCGATCACGTCGGCGCGAAGCCGGGCGACTGCATCTTCTTCGCCGCTGGCGACACCAAGTCTTCCCGTGCGCTGCTCGGCGCCGCTCGTGGCGAGATCGCGAACAAGCTCGGCCTGATCAAGGAAGGTGACTGGGCGTTCACCTGGGTCGTCGACGCACCGCTGTTCGAGCCGGCTGCCGACGCCACGGCCTCCGGCGATGTCGCACTCGGCCACTCCCAGTGGACGGCTGTGCACCACGCGTTCACGTCGCCGAAGCCGGAGTACCTGGACACCTTCGACAAGGAGCCGGGCGAGGCGCTCGCCTACGCCTACGACATCGTCTGCAACGGCAATGAGATTGGCGGCGGCTCCATCCGTATCCACAACCAGGATGTGCAAAAGCGCGTCTTCGACGTCATGGGCATCACCAACGAGGAAGCACAGGAGAAATTCGGCTTCTTGCTCGACGCGTTCTCCTACGGTGCACCGCCGCACGGCGGCATCGCGTTCGGCTGGGACCGCATCGTGTCGCTGCTGGGCGGCTTCGATTCGATCCGCGATGTCATCGCCTTCCCGAAGTCGGGCGGCGGCGTCGATCCGCTTACCGACGCCCCGGGCACCATTCCGGCTGCCCAGCGCAAGGAGACCGGCGTGGACTTCAAGCCGGAGAAGAAGGATGCCTCGGCCGAGGGCAAGGCCGAGACTGAGAACAAGGCCGAGGCGGACAACTAAAGGGCGAGGCCGGCCGGGGTCGTGAGTGCTCCGTGCCGGCTGTCTGAACATGCTGGATAACCAAGAAATCATCGCTACTGCCGAAGCGGTGTTGAACAATCGCTACGGCGGGCAGCAGCAGTTGACGGACCCTGAGGAGCTCAGCGGTACCGGTGCGACGACAGTGCTGCGTTTACGTGTGGCGAATAATCCGGTGTTTCCTCACCGGTCCGTCGTGGTGAAATATTCGCCGGAGTCGAATGACGAGGTGGACGACGCAGCTTTCTTGAGGGAAGTGGTGGCGTACCAGTTCACGACGTCGTTAAGCGAAGATGTGCGCCCTGGTCCTGTGTTGCTGGGGTACGACATCGAGCGTCGCACGCTGATCTTGTCGGATGTGGGCAACGGTGAGACCTTCGCTGATCTGCTCGACCAGTCCGACGACGAGGCACGCGTGCGTCTGCTGCGGAATCTGGGCACGTCGTTGGGCAAAATGCATGCCGGAACCGCGGGGGCGGAGACGAGCTTCAACATTTTGCTGGCGCGCATGCTCCGCTCCATCGACGGCGCGCGGGAGATCCAGATTCAGCGTGAAGCGATGCTGGAAAACCGTATTGAAGAAGGCGTGGACATCATCCGGCAGATGGGCATTGACGTGCCCGCGGATGTCGCTGCTGTGGCCCAGACGGTGCAGGTGCGCATGCTGCACGGCGGGTCGCGGGCGTTCACGCCGTTCGACCTGTCGCCGGACAACATTATTTTCGCCGAGCGCGCGCAATTCCTCGACTACGAGTGGGCTGGTTTCCGTGATGTCGTGGCGGATATCGCTGGGGTGATCGCTGGTTTCCCGCAGTACATTTCGGCGCGGCCGATCAGCGAGCATGAAACGGCAGTCTTCGTTGAAGCGTGGGTGGCGGAAGTCGGCGACGTGTGGCCGTCGGTGCTCAACCACGACACGTTGCAGGCGCGGATCACCGCGGCGCTGATCGGCTGGGCGTTTTTCAGTGCCTCGTTGCTCGAGTACGTGCGGGGTGTGGAAGATGCAGCAGGAGACGGGGAGGCGCTCGAGGACGAAGCTGAGGCGCGGGTGATCCGCAGAGATGTGGCCGGCACCTTCGATGCCCTGGCGCGCTACGCGGCGACGGGCACGGAGCCGACGTATGCGGTGACGGCGGATTTCGCCCGCCGGGTAGCGGAGCAGCTGGTATGACGCAGGGCGGTTTGTTCACGGATCCGTCGGGCTCGGGTAGCTCGGGGCAATCCGGAGCGAGCCTCAGCAGCGCTGCGCGGGGCACCGCTTTTTTCGACGCGGGGTCTTCAGCACCGCTTGCAGCCCGGATGCGGCCGCGGACCCTCGATGAGCTCGTGGGCCAGGAGCACCTCCTCGGCCCAGGCCGTCCGCTCCGCAGGCTCGTGGAGGGCTCCGGCGAAGCATCGGTGATTCTCTACGGCCCACCGGGCACCGGCAAGACGACGATCGCCTCGCTCATCGCGGGCGCCATGGGGCAGAACTTCGTGGGGTTGTCGGCGCTGTCGTCGGGCGTCAAACAGGTCCGCGAGGTGCTCGAGGGCGCCAAGCAGGACCTCGTGCGCGGGCAGCGCACGGTGCTGTTCATCGACGAGGTGCACCGCTTTTCGAAGACGCAGCAGGACGCGTTGCTCGCCGCGGTGGAAAACCGCACGGTGCTGCTCGTGGCAGCGACGACAGAAAATCCGTCGTTCAGCGTGGTGGCGCCGTTGCTGTCGCGCTCGCTGCTGTTGAAGCTGGAATCGCTTGACGACGACGGCATCAGGACCGTGATCGACCGCGCCGTCACCGACGAGCGCGGGCTAGACGGAGCAGTGACGCTTGACGACGACGCGCGTGAGCAGCTTGTCCTGCTTGCCGGGGGCGATGCGCGCCGCGCGTTGACCTACCTCGAAGCGGCTGCCGAGGGCGCAGGTGACGGGGAGCAGAATTCGATCACCCTCGAGGTCGTGCAGAACAGCGTTGACCGTGCGGTGGTGCGCTACGACCGCGATGGCGACCAGCACTACGACATCACCTCCGCGTTCATCAAGTCGATCCGCGGCTCCGACGTGGATGCGGCGCTCCACTACCTCGCGCTCATGATCGAAGCGGGGGAGGATCCGCGGTTCATCGCCCGTCGCCTGGTCATCCACGCGTCCGAGGACATCGGCATGGCGGATCCGACCGCGCTGCAAACGGCGACAGCGGCGGCGAATGCCGTGCAATTCATCGGCATGCCGGAAGGCCGACTGCCGCTCGCGCAAGCAACCATCCATTTGGCCACCGCGCCCAAGTCGCCGTCGGTGATCAAAGCGATCGACGCAGCGCTTGCCGACGTCCGCGCCGGACGCACCGGTGCCGTTCCGCCGCACCTGCGTGACGGCCACTACGAAGGAGCGAAAAAGATCGGCCATGCGGTCGGTTACCTCTACCCGCACGACGACCCGCGCGGTGTAGTGGAGCAACGGTATATGCCGGAAGGGCTCGACGATGCCCGGTACTACCAGCCCACCGACCATGGAGCGGAGAAACGCATTCAGTCGTATGCGGAGAGGCTGAGGGAAATGGTGCGGGGAGAATAGGCGCGGGTAAGCGTTGTGCCCGTGAGCTAGTGACCGTGAGATCGCGTGGCGCGGGTAAGGTGTAACGACGAGAAACGCACTGTCAACGCTTTACTAACGCTTAAGGATTCTTCTGTGCAGACCCATGAGATCCGCGACCGGTTCACCTCGCACTTCGTCGACGCTGGGCACACGCCCGTGCCTAGCGCTTCGCTGATTCTCGACGACCCGACCCTGTTGTTCGTCAACGCGGGCATGGTGCCGTTCAAGCCGTACTTCCTGGGGCAGCAGAACCCGCCGTTCGAGAACGGCAAGGCCACCTCGATCCAGAAATGCGTGCGCACCCTGGACATCGAGGAAGTGGGCATCACCACCCGCCACAACACCTTCTTCCAGATGGCGGGCAACTTCTCCTTCGGCCAGTACTTCAAGGAAGGCGCGATCACGCTCGCGTGGGACCTGCTGACGAAGTCGCAGGCCAATGGCGGTTTCGGGCTTGACCCGGAGCGGTTGTGGGTGACCGTTTACACGGACGACGATGAAGCGGCCGAGATCTGGCGTGACAAGGTCGGTGTTTCCGCTGACCGCATCCAGCGCATGGGCATGGAGGACAATTTCTGGTCCATGGGCATCCCCGGCCCGTGCGGCCCGTGCTCCGAGATCTACTACGACCGCGGCCCGGAATACGGTGCCGACGGCGGCCCGATCGCCGACGACAACCGTTACATGGAGATCTGGAACCTCGTGTTCATGGAGTCCATCCGCGGCGAGGGCGACAAGAAGGGCAATTTCGAGATCGTCGGCGAGCTGCCGAAGAAGAATATCGATACCGGCCTGGGCATCGAGCGCCTCGCCTGCCTGCTGCAGGGCGTGGACAATGTCTACGAGACAGACCTGCTCGCACCCGTGATTGAGGCAGCGGAGAAGCTGACCGGCACGAAGTACGGCGCCGGCAAGCAGGAAGACGATGTGCGCTTCCGCGTCATCGCCGACCACTCCCGCACCGCGATGATGATCATTCTCGACGGTGTCACCCCGTCGAATGAAGGCCGCGGCTACATCCTGCGCCGCCTGATGCGCCGCATCGTGCGTTCCGCGCGCCTGTTGGGTGCCACCGGCAACACGCTGGAGACGTTCATGAACACCATCATGGACACGATGACCCCGTCCTTCCCGGAGATTGCGGACAACCGCGAGCGCATCCTGCGCGTCGCTGTCGCCGAGGAAAAGGCCTTCTTAAAGACCCTCGAGTCCGGCACCACGCGTTTCGACGAAACCGCCACGGCGCTCAAGTCCGCCGGCCAGAAGACGGTTCCGGGCGAGAAGGCTTTCGAGCTGCATGACACCTACGGCTTCCCGATCGACCTGACCCTCGAAATGGCCGCCGAGGCTGGCCTGGACGTGGACATGGATGCCTTCCACGCAGCGATGGACGAGCAGAAGCAGCGCGCCAAGGCCGACAACAAGGCCAAGAAGCACGGCAATATTGACGAGTCGCTCTACCGTGAGTGGATCGACGGTCACCCGACCGAATTCGTCGGCTTCACTGAGCTGAGCCACGAAGGAAAGGTCCTGGGCCTCGTCCGTGGCGGCGAGAAGGTCGGGGAGGCTGCTCAGGGCGACGAGGTCGAGGTCATTCTCGATGTCACCCCGATGTATGCCGAGGGCGGCGGACAGCTTGCCGATCGTGGCCGCATCATCGTCGGCGACACGGTCCTCGACGTTCACGATGTCCAGAAGGTCGGCAACAAGAAGCTCTGGGTGCACAAGGCGACTGTGGCAAACGGCGGACTGGACGTCGGCCAGACCGTCCGCGCGGAGGTCGATCCGACGTGGCGCCACGGTGCCCGTCAGGCGCACACCGCGACGCACTTGATTCACGCGGCCCTGCGTCAGGTGCTTGGCCCGACCGCCGTGCAGGCTGGTTCGATGAACAAGCCGGGCTACTTGCGCTTCGACTTCAACTACACCGACCAGTTGAGCCCCGAGCAGCTGGAGGAGATCGCGACCATCGCCAACCAAGCGGTCGACGCGGACTTCGCCGTCAACACCTTCGAGACCTCCTTGGACGAGGCGAAAGCGATGGGCGCGATGGCCCTGTTCGGCGAGAACTATGGCGACGAGGTGCGCGTCGTGGAGATCGGCGGACCGTTCTCCATCGAGCTGTGCGGCGGCACGCACGTGGACCACTCCTCGCAGATCGGCCCGGTGGCCGTGCTCGGCGAGTCCTCCGTTGGTTCCGGCGCACGCCGTATTGAGGCGTACTCGGGCATGGATTCCTTCCAGTACTTCTCCAAGGAAGCCGCTATCGCGAACATGCTCGCCGGCGAGATGAAGACCCCGTCTGAGGATCTTCCGGAGCGCATCGCCCAGCTCACCGAGCGCCTCCGCGCCGCTGAGAAGGAGATCGAGAATCTGCGCAAGAAGGAACTGGCCAACCAGACCGGCGAGCTGGTGAATAAGGCAGAAGAAGTCGGGGCATTCCGCTACCTGAGCGTGAAGCTTCCCGACGGCACGACCGGTGGCGACATGCGCACCATCGCCACGGATCTGCGCGGCCGCTTCGGTGATTCCCCGGCAGTGATCGTGCTGGCCGCGGATGCCGATGGCAAGGTGCCGTTCGCTGTGGCTGCGACAAAGGCAGCTGTCGACGAGGGCGTCAAGGCCGGCGAGTTCGTGGGCCTGTTCGGCGGATATGTCGGTGGCAAGGGCGGTGGTAAGCCGGATCTCGCGCAGGGTTCCGGTTCGGATGCTGCAGGCATCGATGCCGGCTTCGCAGCCCTTCGGGACCGCATCGCGCAGATATAGGATAGGGTTCAGGAAGGTCACGAATTGATTACGTGACACGCCCTGTCCATGGTCCACGACCGTGCCGAGTGGCACTACCGTGGAAACGACGGCACTTCCAGCACGAGAAAAGGGAACCCGCCAACGATGAAAGTTCATCCGGATACCCCCGGGGTCGATGACCCGGGGAACGGCCGCCGCATCGGTCTCGATGTGGGCACTGTCCGGATCGGCGTTGCTTCCTCTGACCGTGACGCACGCCTGGCCACCCCGGTGGAGACAGTCAAGCGCGTCACCGGTTTCAAAGACCGCGACGGCGCGGATATTGAACGGTTGCTGGAGATCATCGAGGAGTACGACGCCGTTGAAGTCGTCGTGGGGCTTCCGCGCGATTTGCAAGGAAATGGTTCGTTCAGCGTCAAGCACGCGAAGGAAATCGGCTTCCGGATCTCGCGCCGCAGCGAGGTACCGGTCCGGTATGCCGACGAGCGGCTCACCACCGTGGAGGCGACGCACGCGTTGCGCGCATCCGGCGTGAGTGAGAAAGCTGGACGATCTGTCATTGACCAGGCCGCGGCAGTGGCCATCCTCCAGTCCTGGCTGGACGGACGAAACAACTACCGCGACATGGGCGCGCCGGAGCAGGCAGATACGTCTGCCGCACACGGTGCGGGCACGTCGCCAGAACCCAAGGAGACCTGAACGTGAGCTCGGCAACTACGTCTGGGGGGCGCACCCGCGGTGTCGCGGTGCTGGTCGCATCGATCCTGTTGATCATTGGCGCCGTCGTCTACATTGCTTTTGCACGCAGCAACTCCACTGGAAGTGACTTCAAAGGCGCCGGCAATGGCGTCGAGCAGGTCGTTGAGATCCCCGAAGGATCCTCGCTTACTGCAATGGGCCCCGCGCTTGCCGAGAAGGGGATCGTCCGCTCGGACAAAGCCTTCCAGAATGCGGCGATGACCAATCCGGATGCGGACAGTATCCAACCGGGCTTCTACCGCCTGCAGGAGAAAATGAGCGCCGAAGAGGCAGTGGCCGCGCTGCTCGATCCTGCTAACAAGGTGGACATGCTGAAGATTCCTGGCGGCTTGACGCTCATGGACGTCAAGGTGGTCGGCGGCGACACCCGGTTCGGTATTTACACCAATATTTCGAATGTCTCGTGCGGCTCCGACGGCGAGAACAAGGACTGCGTCAAGGTGGAGGACCTCCACGACGTTGCGGCGAATTCCGATCCCGCCAACCTCGGTGTGCCGGAATGGGCGCTCGAGCGGGTCAACGAGCACAAGGGCGATCCGAAGCGCCTCGAGGGTCTCATTGCTCCGGGTGAGTACATCGTGGACCCGGGTGCAGACGCAGAGACGATCTTGAAGGACCTGATCACTCGCTCGGCAGACAAGTACAACGGCACCGATATCGTCGGCCGCGCCAAGGCCGTGGGCCTGAGCCCGTACGATCTGCTCACCGCAGCATCACTGGTGGAGCGCGAGGCGCCGGAAGGCGAATTCGACAAGGTCGCCCGCGTGATCCTCAACCGCCTCAAGGAGCCGATGCGACTGGAGTTCGACTCCACCGTCAACTACGGCCTCGAATCGGTTGAGCTGGCTACTGGCGACACAGACCGCCAGAAGGTCACGCCATGGAATACCTACGCCATGGACGGCTTGCCGAAGACCCCGATCGCATCCCCGTCCGAGGAAGCGATCCAGGCGATGGAGCACCCGGCGGAAGGCGAGTGGCTGTTCTTCGTCACCGTCGATGACAAGGGCACGACCTTGTTCAGCAACACCTTCGAGGAGCACCAGGCTAACGTCCAGAAGGCGTACGATTCCGGCATCCTCGATTCACAGCGCTAGGTCGGGCAGAGTCAGACAGGCGCTCTAGAAGCAGAAGCACGAGCACATGAGCACAGCGATTCCCGCCGGCGGCGGTAAAGCAGCCGTCCTCGGTAGCCCGGTCGAGCACTCTTTGTCGCCGGTCCTGCACGGTGCCGGTTACGAAGCGGCCGGGCTTGAGGGGTGGACCTACGAACGCATCGAGTGCGATGCCGAGCAGCTTCCCGGCATCGTCGGCGGGGCGGGAGAAGCATACCGCGGTTTCTCAGTGACGATGCCGGGGAAATTCGCGGCCCTCGAATTCGCCGATGATGTTTCGGAGCGCGCACAGGCGATCGGTTCGGCGAACACGCTCGTCCGCGACGGCGGTTCGTGGCGCGCCGACAACACTGACTGTGAGGGAATCGCGGGGGCGCTCGATGAGCTCGTCGGCAAGCAAACTGCGATCGGGCATGCTCTCGTGATCGGTGGCGGCGGAACCGCACGTCCCGCTCTGTGGTCGCTGGTCGAGCGCGGGGCGGAGAAAGTCACGGTTCTCAACCGCTCCGACCGTTCGGATGAGCTGCTCCCGCTGCTCGGGGGCGTGGCGGCGGATTTCATTGATTTCAACCGTGACCTCGAGCCGCTGGCGATGAGCGTGGACCTCATTATTTCCACGGTTCCTCCCGCCGCGCTCGAGGGACGGGAAAAAGAGCTCGGGCACGCTCCGCTTCTCGACGTCATCTACAACCCTTGGCCCACGCCGCTGGCGACCAGAACTGCGTCGAACGGCCACCTGACCGTCGGCGGGCTCGTCATGCTCGCCTGCCAGTCGTATTCCCAATTCGAGCAGTTCACCGGTGTGCCTGCCCCGCGCGAAGAGATGCGCGAAGCGCTCTTCCGCCACGTCGGATGGGTCGCACCCACCGGGGTCACGCGCAAGAATCGCTGACGCGCATGATCTGTTGACCAGACACAACCCGAGTCAACAGATTCACTGAATTTTGCATTGCGCATTACAGTGCGCATTCTTGGCGTGCGCACTGTGGTGTGGTGGCTTTAGCGTAAGGCTCATGGGGGAATCATCTGGGGTCGTAGCAGCCAGCTCGGGGACAGCGATCGTGGTCGCTGTGATCATGTGCGCTCTCGTCGCGGTGTGGACGGTGGCGCTCGTGGTGGTGGACGTGGAGCAACGGCGGTTGCCTGATGCGTGGACCTTGCCGGCGGCTGGAGCGGCGCTTCTTACGTGCGTGGCCATGCCGGTCGGCGTGTTCGGATTCATCTGGCCCGGGGCGTACCTGTTCACAGGCCGCGGGATCGGCGGGGGAGACGTGAAGCTGGCGGTGCCCCTGGGGGTAGCGATGGCGCTGGTTGGAGGGGCGGGCGCAGTGCTCGCGGCCATGCTTCTTGCCAGCATGTTCACCGTGGTAACGCTACTAATCAACAGGGCGAAGGCCATGGCCCACGGGCCATCCATGCTTGCTGCGACTTGGATCGTGGGGTTTGCTAGCACTTTCCTTACATCAATATGAGACAATGCCTGCATGCTTCGTTGGACTACCGCAGGTGAATCCCACGGTCAGGCGCTTGTCGCACTGGTCGAGAATATGCCGGCTGGGGTCACTGTCTCCGCGGATGAGATCGGCCACCAGCTCGCGCGTCGCCGGCTCGGCTACGGCCGTGGCGCACGCATGAAGTTCGAGCAGGATGAATTGACCCTGCTGACCGGCGTGGTGCACGGCAAGACCATTGGCAGTCCGATCGCCATCATGATCGGTAACACTGAGTGGCCAAAGTGGACGACGATCATGTCGCCCGACGCGTTGGACTATGCCGATCCTGACGTGGCCAAGGCCATGAACTCCGGCCGCGGCGCAGCCCTGACGCGGCCGCGCCCGGGCCACGCGGATTTCTCCGGAATGGTCAAATACGGCTTTGACGCGGCACGTCCGGTGCTGGAGCGGTCGTCGGCACGCGAAACAGCGTCCCGCGTGGCGGCCGCGACTGTCGCGCGCTCGTTTCTTCGGGAGGTGCTCGGCGTGGAGGTCTACTCCCACGTGATCTCCATCGGAGCCTCGGATCCGTACGATGGTCCGTCCCCGCAGTTCAGCGACATTGACGCGATCGATGAATCTCCCGTGCGCGCCTTCGGCAAGGACGCGGAGGAGTCCATGATCGCCGAAATCGAGTCGGCGAAGAAGGCGGGCGACACCTTGGGCGGCATTGTCGAGGTCATCGTGGACGGTCTGCCGATCGGGCTTGGTTCCCATGTCTCCGGTGAGACGCGCCTTGATGCGCAACTCGCGGCGGCCCTGATGAGCATTCAGGCGATCAAGGGCGTCGAGGTCGGCGATGGTTTCGAGGAAGCACGTCGCCGCGGTTCGGAGGCGCACGACGAGATTCTCCGCGACGAGAATGGTGTCCATCGCGCCACCAACCGTGCGGGCGGGCTCGAAGGTGGCATGACGAACGGTGAGCAGCTGCGCGTGCGCGCGGCGATGAAGCCGATCTCCACCGTGCCCCGCGCGCTGCAGACGCTCGATATGGCGACGGGGGAGAAGGCCACAGCCATCCACCAACGTTCCGACGTGTGTGCGGTGCCCGCTGCCGGTGTCGTCGCTGAGGCAATGGTCGCACTCGTGTTGGCTCGCGCGACGCTGGAGAAGTTCGGCGGAGACAGTGTTGAGGAAACGAAACGGAACGTCGAAGCGTATAAGCACTACGTGTCTGAGCGTCTCGCATTCGGAGGAAACGGAAATGACTAATCCAGTAACGGGCCATCAGCGTCCGGCACGCTTCCCGGCCACCTCCGGTACCCCGGCACCGAGCACGCGTCAACGTAGTCAGATCCTGCCCGGCGAGGGCGAACCAGTCGGCTCCCACGGCGACGCCGCCGCGTTCGGCGCCCCAGAGGAACCCGTCGTCCACGGCTCACCCCGCGTCGTCCTCGTCGGCCCGCCGGGTGCCGGAAAATCCACGATTGGGCGACGTCTCGCCCGCGCAATGAACCTGCCACTCGTCGACTCCGACGACCTGATCGCCAAGGGCGAAGGCAAGCCGACCGGTGAGGTCTTCAGCGAGCTTGGTGAGGAACGTTTCCGCGAGGTCGAGGCAGAATACGTCGCACGCTCGCTCGCGTCCGGTGGCGTGGTCAGCCTTGGCGGGGGCGCGGTGCTCACCGAATCCACCCGCAAACTCCTTCAGGCGCACCATGTCGTCTGGATCGATGTCTCGGTCAAGGAGGGCGTGCGCCGCACCTCGGGCAATGATTCCCGCCCGGTGCTGCAAGCCGACGATCCGGAGGCGCACTACCGAGCCCTGCTGGAGTCCCGCGAGCCGTACTACCGCGAGGTGGCGATGCACCGGGTGCGCACCGATTCGCGCCCGCCGCAGCGCCTCGTGGCAGAGATTCTCGCTCTCATCGATACCCGCTAGCGGAGAACCTGGCCCAGCTGGCAGTCCAGCACAGTCCAGCAGTGGCACAGACACACAACGCCGCCTCTCAACCAAGGAGAATCGCCATGGCTGATATTCAGGTCGCAGGACCATCGCCGTATACCGTCCGGATCGATCACGGCCTGGATGACCAGGTGGCGCAGCGCATCGCTGAGATCGGTGCCCGTCAGGCGTTGATCGTTCACCAGGATCCGCTGACCGCGGCGGCGGAATCTCTCCAACAGCGGCTGGGGGACAACGGCATCAGCGCGACGCTGGCCCCGATTCCGGATGCGGAGGACGGCAAGTCGCTCGCTGTCGCAGAAAAGCTGTGGGACACCCTCGGCGAGAAGAATTTCTCCCGCCAGGACGTCGTCGTGGGCCTGGGCGGGGGAGCGACCACCGACCTGGCTGGTTTCGTCGCTGCAACGTGGATGCGCGGCATCAAGGTCGTCCAAGTCCCCACGACGCTTTTGGCAATGGTCGATGCGGCCGTCGGCGGCAAGACCGGCATCAATACCGCCGCGGGCAAGAACCTTGTGGGTGCTTTCCACGAGCCGGATTCGGTATTCATCGACCTCGACCGTCTGGAGACGCTGCCGGAGGAGGAATTCATCGCCGGTTCGGCCGAGATCATCAAGACCGGCTTCATCGCTGACCCGATCATCTTGGATATCTACCGCGCCGGTGGCAGCAGCCCTGCCGAGAAAATCGCAGAGCTCATCGAGCGTTCCGTCGCGGTGAAGGGTTCCGTCGTGGCGCAGGACCTCAAGGAATCCTCGCTGCGCGAGATCCTCAACTACGGCCACACACTCGGTCACGCAATTGAAAAACGCGAGAATTACCGCTGGCGTCACGGCAATGCCGTCGCGGTGGGCATGATGTTCGTCGCTATTCTCGCGCGCAATCGCGGGCTTATCGACGACGACGTGGTGGAGCTTCACCGCGAGATCCTCCAAGGAATCGGTCTGCCGACCACCTACGACGTCGGCGCATTCGACGAGCTCTTCGAAGGCATGACGCACGACAAGAAAAACCGCAACGGCCAGATCCGTTTCGTTGTGCTCGATGGCATTGGCAGCACCACCCGAATCGAGGATGCGGGGATCGAGGAGCTCCGATCCGCGTACACTGAACTGTCATCATGACGCTTATCTGACATCAACTCCCTCGGTGAGGAGGCCACCGTGAAGATTCTGGTACTCAACGGCCCCAACTTGAACAGGTTGGGCAAGCGGCAGCCGGATGTGTACGGCACGACGACGCTGGCCGATATCGAGCAGCGCCTCCGGGAGCGTGCCGAGCAGGGCGGGGCTGAGATCGCATTCATCCAGTCGAACCACGAGGGCGAATTGATCGACGCTGTTCACGAGGCAGCTGATCACTCCTGGCCCGTGATCATCAACCCGGGAGGGTTCACCCACACGTCGGTAGCGCTGCGCGATGCCCTCGTTGAGCTGCAGGGCACCCCCGGTTTCATCGAGGTGCATATTTCGAATGTGCACGCGCGCGAACCGTTCCGCCACCACTCGTACCTGTCGCCGATTGCCACCGGCGTCATCGCCGGCCTAGGCACGGACGGCTACGACATGGCACTCGACTACTTCCTGAGGAGGGACGTTAAACCATGAGTTTCGCCGATTCCCGCTTTCTGACCCGCCGCCGCAAGCTGTCCGCGACACTTGCAGCGCAGCGGATCGACTCGTTCGTGATCACGGATCCGACGAATGTCCGCTATTTCTCAGGCTTCACTGGCTCCAATGGTGCATTGCTGATGAATAAGGATCTGTCCGCCGCGATCGCGACCGACGGCCGGTACACCACGCAGATCGCGGAGGAGGTTCCGGATATCGAGGCGATCATTCAGCGTGATGCCGGTCCGGCTGTCCTGTCGACTGTGCCGGAAGGGTGGCGTGTCGGCTTCGATCCTTCGCGGACCACGGTGGATGAGCTCGACAGCCTGAACAAAGCCACCCCGGAGTCGGTCACGCTCGTGCCCGTCAAAGGCGTTGTCGAGCAGATCCGCTTGATCAAGGATAATTTCGAGCTCCAGAAACTTGAGGAAGCAGCGGATATCGCGGTCACTGCGCTGCGCGAGCTTATCGACGCTGGTGAGCTGCGCGCCGGCCGGACTGAGAAGCAGGTCGCTGCTGATCTGGAATACCGGATGCGCCTGTTGGGTTCTGAGCGCGTCAGCTTCGACACCATCGTCGCGTCGGGCCCCAATTCGGCGTTGCCGCACTACGCTGCCGGCGACCGGGAGTTGACCGACGGGGACCTGGTCACCATCGATTTCGGTGCCCATTACCTCGGCTTCAATTCAGATATGACGCGCACGTTCTGCATCGGCGAGCCGTCGGATTTCAACCGGGAGATCTACGAGATCGTGCTGGAGGCACAGAAGGCCGGAGTTGCGGCGGCGACGCCGGGGCGCGCACTCGTCGACGTCGATAAGGCATGCCGCGACATTATCGACGCTGCTGGGTACGGCGACTACTTCGTGCATTCCACGGGTCACGGTATCGGGCTCGACGTGCATGAAGGTCCGGCGGCATCGACGCGCGGCAAAGGCGTGCTGGAGGAGAATATGACGCTCACCATCGAACCTGGCATTTATGTGCCGGGTAAGGGTGGCGTGCGTATCGAGGACACTCTCATCATCACCTCCGGTGCGCCGAAGGTGATCACTCCGGCACCGAAGGAACTCACCGTTCTTTAGCAGTGATCCCGCCGCCACCACTGATTATCAGTCAATCCGCCAGAGTTAGTGGTCGGCGGTTGACGGTGGTGTAGCATAGCTGTGTTTGAATCACCCACCGAGCCGAATTAAGGGAGAACATCGTGGCAACGACCGCTGATTTCAAGAACGGCCTTGTGCTCAAGGTTGACGGCAAGCTGCAGCAGATCATCGAGTTCCAGCACGTCAAGCCGGGCAAGGGCCCCGCGTTCGTGCGCACGAAGCTCAAAGATGTCGTCTCCGGCAAGACTGTCGACAAGACTTGGAACGCCGGCGTGAAGGTGGAGACCGCGACGGTGGACCGCCGCGACATGACCTACCTGTACAACGACGGCACCAGTTACGTCGTCATGGACGACAAGACCTTCGAGCAGTTCGAACTCCCCGCTGACAAGTTCGGCGACGCCGCTAAGTTCCTCCTGGAGAACATGCGTGTTCAGGTTTCCTTCCACGACGGCGAGGCGCTGTTCGCCGAGCTGCCGATCTCCGTGGACCTGAAGGTCGAGCACACTGATCCGGGCCTGCAGGGCGACCGTTCCTCCGGCGGCACCAAGCCGGCGACCCTGGAGACCGGTGCTGAGATCCAGGTCCCGCTGTTCATCGAGACCGGCAACGTGCTCAAGGTGGATACCCGCACTGGGGAGTACCTCTCCCGCGTGAGCAACTAAACGACCTATACACTAAACGACCTATACAAGGCCTTGTGTCTTGACGGGAGCGGTCCCCAACTGCTCCGATTCTGGTGGACTCAGCCCCGAGTCCACCTCATTTTTCACTTCACCTGATCGTCCCTGCCCCTGATTCTTCTTTTGCGAACATGCCTGATTACAAACGTCATGGTGCGCGTTACCGTGCACGCCGCCGCGCAGTAGACATCCTTTTCGAAGCGGAGACCCGCGACCTCGACCCGGTCGCCATCGTCGAGGAACGTGCCGCACTGGCACAGGACCCCGTGAACGCTGTCGCGCCCATCGCGGTTTACACGCGAGAGATTATCGCCGGCGCGGCGGAGAACCTCGACGAGATCGACGACTATATCGAGCGATTCCTGTCGGAGGATTGGGAGCTGCACCGCATCCCGGCGGTCGACCGCGCTATCTTGCGCGTGGGAACCTGGGAGATCCTGTACAACGACGAGGTCGCCCCGCCGATCTCCATCGCCAACGCCATGGAGATGTCCACCGAGTACGCCGGCGACAACGCCTCGCCGTATATCCACGCCGTCCTCGACGACATCATCCAGGCCAATGCCGCCGATGCTCCCGACATCGTGAATGGGGAAGACACCGGCACTGACAGCGATGTCGAGCTGACCGATACTCGGTCTGAAACACCCGGTGCCTTCGTCGCGCCTGATGTGACCGAGGAAACGGAGCTGAATTCCGCAACTGCTGTAGCCGAGCTCGTCCCGGAGCCGGAAGCGCCCGAGACAACCACCCCGTCTGCTGATAAGTAGGAGTACACCGAGCCATGGCGAAGGTATCGATCAAGGAAGCTGAGGCGCTCCGCGTCGATGAAGATTTCGTGCTCGCGGATGTGGACCCGGACTCCACGCCTGGTGTGAAAAAGGGCAATGTCGACGAGGCATTTGAAAAATACGACGAAGAGATCGCCGATCTCCAGGAGTGCTTGTACGCCAATGCCCGCGCCGGCGTTGAAGGCACTGGATCCATCTTGCTCGTGCTCCAGGGAATGGATACTTCCGGAAAAGGCGGGATCATCCGAAAAGTCGTGGGCGATGTGCTCGACCCGCAGGGCGTGCAGATCACGGCCTTCGGTAAACCCACCGAGGAAGAGAAGAAACACGACTTCCTGTGGCGGATCGCACCGCACCTGCCTGAACCGGGCATGGTGAGTGTGTTCGACCGCTCCCACTACGAAGATGTGCTGGTGCAGCGCGTCCGCGAAATGGCACCGCCGGAAGAGATCGAACGCCGCTACGGCGCGATTGTGGACTTCGAGGCGGAAGCCGCGGCGAAGGGCACCAAGATCATCAAGGTCATGCCGCATATCTCCAAGGAATTCCAGGGCGAGAACCTGCGCGAGCGCATTGAGCGCGAGGACAAGCACTGGAAGTACAACCCGGGCGATATCGAAGACCGCATGCTGTGGGACAAGTTCCAGGAGGCTTACGAGATCGCGCTTAAGCGCACGTCCACCGACGTCGCCCCGTGGTACTGTGTACCTTCCGACGACAAGGACTATTGCCGCACTGTGGTCAAGACCCTGCTGCTGAAGGCACTGCGCGAGCTTGACCTGGAGTGGCCGGAGCCGGATTTCGACCCTGAGGTCGAGCTCCAGCGGCTCGAAGAGTCCTAGAAGCGGACACCACGTCGGCGTCGCAGCCACGCTGCACAACGCTTTCATAAACTTCGCATCCCAGGTTGACCCGTGTGTGTAATCTTGCGGGCAAAACAGGCCCGTACGTTGAGCAAAAGCGAAGAGGGATGCATGCGAAGAGTGAACACGGCCGTACTAGCACTTGCGGCATCGTCGGCGTTGCTGGTGGGTTGCTCAAGCCACGACGGTGGCGCGACGAACGACGGTGGCTCGGCAGAAGCGACGGACAGTGGCCAAGAAAATGTCGCGGAAGACGAGGCGACCGTTTCCGCGACTTTGGAGCAGCCTGATCCTGAAGCGTGCGACAGAGAAGTGAGCATCAACGCACTACAGGACAAAATGCCGGAGTTCTTCGCCCAGTTGCCGCATGACCCGAATTACAGCGTCGACATGGACGGCGGCTGGGAAAAGTTCTTCAAGGACGGCACGGGCCAGTGGCAGTATTCGGTCGGCGCCGCGTACCTCGAAGAGGGCGACGCGTACAGCACCTGCCCGGACGAGCCGCAACGGGCGGCCGATGATTTCCGGACTGTCCTCGCGGAGGACTATCAACGGCAGCAGCGGGAGAACGGGGAAGTGGTCGTGCCGTTCGACGACCTCGAATTCACCGTCGAGGGACGCTATTTCGCGTGCGCGAAGAACCCGCCGGCGGATCTGCGCCAATTCTTCTGCACCACGAACATGGGCAACGCGATGGTGACAACCTACATGTTCCGCCATTCAAAAGGGGATGAGGCGGATATCGCCGACATGAAAGCGGCCATGGCAGAGCTAACCCCGATCGTCGATGATGTGCCCATCGGGCCGGGCCTTTCCGATATCTAAGTTCGCGCATGCGGCGAGCAGTCTTCTGAATCGGTCAAGTCGCTCAGGAATGCAGGCTTCCTTCGCTACGCGGGGCACACTGTATGGGTGTTAAAAATCGGAAGACTTTTCAAGGCAGCGTCTATCGTTGCAGTTGTCGGACTGACTGCGGCGGGGTGCTCGGCCACCGGTGGGGCGCCGCGCAACGACGGTTCTGACGGCACCGCCGGCGGGGTGGACACTCCGCGGTACGTCGTCGCGATGGTCACGCATGGCGCACCCGGTGACACTTTCTGGGATCTTGTTCGCAAGGGCGCGGAGGACGCAGCCAAAAAAGACAATATCGAGCTGCGGTATTCCTCCGACCCGCAAACGCCGAACCAGGCCAACTTGGTTCGCTCCGCGGTCGATTCCTATGTCGACGGCATTGCGGTGACCATGCCGAATGCGGAAGCCATCGGTCCTGCGGCGCAGAACGCCGTCGACGCGGGAATCCCAACGGTTGGGCTGAATGCCGGTATGGACGATTACACAACCTACGGGCTCAGCGGTTTCTTCGGCCAGGACGAGACCATCGCCGGCACCAGGGCAGGCGAGAGGCTCAAAGAGGAAGGGAAGAAGAAGGTTCTCTGCGTCATTCACGAGCAGGGAAATTCTTCGCAGGAAGCGCGTTGTAACGGAGTGAAGCAGGGGCTTGACGACGGCGAGGTCGAGCACCTCTACGTCAACGGCCAAGACCTGACTTCGGTGCAAGCGACGATCAGCTCGAAGCTTAGCCAGGACTCCAGTTTCGACACCGTTTTCGCACTGCAGGCCCCAGTGGCCATGCGTGCCACCGAATCGGTGAAGCAGTCGGGCGCGGAAGCCCAGGTGGTCACCTTCGACACCAACGCGGAGCTCGTCGACGCGATCGCCGACGGCCGAATCGCCTGGGCGGTGGACCAGCAGCCGTACCTGCAGGGGTACCTGGCGGTGGATTCGCTGTGGGTGGCCAAGCGCAACGGCGGCACCTTCGGCGGTGGCCAACCGGTCTTCACCGGCCCGAGTTTCGTCGACAGCACCAACGTGGACAAAGTCACCGAGGCGGCGAAGAAGGGGTTGCGATGAGCACAGTCGCACCGCAGCCGGACAAAGACGTGACAGCCCACGTCTCACCGCAGGACACGGCACCGGACGACCGACTCAGGACTCACACTGGCCTGGCGAAGCTGATCCGCCGCCCGGAGCTGGCCAGCTTGCTCGGTTTCCTGGTCATCCTCGCGCTGTTTCTTGCCGTCGCGCCCGCATTCCGTTCGTTCGAGGCGATAGCGACGATCCTTTACGCTAGCTCGACTCTCGGCATCGTGGCCCTCGCCGTCGGCCTTCTCATGATTGGCGGCGAATTCGACCTGTCTTCCGGCGTCGCCGTCACCACCGCGGCGCTCGCGGGGACGATGCTCAACTACAACCTGCACCTGAATTCGTGGGCGGGGGCGGGTCTCGCCCTGCTCATTTCTCTCGGCATCGGTGCGCTCAACGGCATTCTCGTCTCACGCACGGGTATCGACAGCTTCCTGATCACACTGGCGGCCTTCCTCATGCTCCAAGGCCTCAATCTCGCGGTGACGAAGCTCGTCACCGGTCAGGTGGCCACGCCCACGATCGCGGACATGGAGGGCTTCCCGTCGGCGCGCACATTCTTCGCCGGCAGCTTCCACATCGGCGATGTGCGAATCAGCGTCACGGTCATCTGGTGGTTGCTGTTCGTCGCGGTTGCCTCGTTTATTCTCTTCCGCACGAAATTCGGTAACTGGATCACAGCCGTCGGGGGCGATGAAGACGCCGCGCGTGCCGTGGGCGTGCCCGTGCGCCGCGTGAAAATCGCACTGTTCATGACCGTCGGTTTCGCCGCGTGGTTCGTGGGCATGCACACGCTCTTCGCGTTCGATTCCATCCAGGCCGGCCAAGGCGTGGGCAATGAATTTTTGTACATCATCGCTGCCGTTATCGGCGGTTGCGCGATGAAGGGCGGTCGCGGCACCGCCGTCGGCACGATGATCGGCGCACTCATCTTCGGAATGACGAACCAGGGCATCGTCTACGCCGGGTGGAATCCCGATTGGTTCAAGTTCTTCCTCGGCGCGATGCTGCTTTTCGCCGTGTTCACCAACACGTCGTTCGCCAACATCACGAAGCGGAGGTAGCCCATGGCCATCATCGAATTGCGGGACATCACCAAGTCCTACGGCAGCTTCGACGCCCTCCGCGGAGTCGACCTCGACATCGAAGAAGGAGAGGTCACGTGCGTGCTCGGCGACAACGGCGCCGGAAAATCCACGCTCATCAAGATTCTCGCGGGTTTGCACGAACAAACGAGCGGAGAGTTGCTTATCGACGGCTCACCCGCCACCTTTTCTTCACCCCGCGACGCGATTGATGCCGGTATCGCCACGGTCTACCAGACTCTCGCAGTCGTGGACGAGCTGAGCGTGTGGCGCAATTTCTTCTTAGGTCAGGAGCTCACCGGTGCTTTCGGAACGCTGAAGCAAGCTGAGATGAAGCGCATCTGCTCTGAGCAGCTACATGAGATGGGGATTGATATTCCCGACGTCGACGTGGAGATCGGCAATCTCTCCGGCGGTCAGCGCCAGGTGGTGGCCATCGCGCGTGCTGTCTACTTCGGTGCGCGCGTGGTGGTGCTCGACGAGCCGACCGCAGCATTGGGCGTGAAGCAATCGGGAGTGGTGCTCAAATTCATCGCCTCGGCACGCGACCGTGGTGTCGCCGTCGTCTTTGTCACCCACAACCCGCACCATGCGTACATGGTGGGCGACCATTTCACGATCTTGAAGCTCGGCCGCCAAGAACTCAACGCCTCACGCGACGAGGTGACACTGGACGAGCTCACAAAAGAAATGTCGGGCGGTGCTGAGCTAGAAGCTCTAAACCACGAACTGCGGAAATAATTCGGCTAGCGGATATAGCCCGGGCTTCCCGAGGGCTCGGGCGGTTCGAAACTTGAATCCCCGCCCGGCGCGGTGGGGCGAGTCGTCGAGGCGGTGGGTGTCACTGCTGTCGACGTGGCCGTGACAGAAGACGACGTGGTGGTGCTTGACGTTTCTCCGCTTTCGGAGACCATGATGGCGAAAAAGACCCCTCCGACGATGACCAAGATGCTGATGATGCCGAGAACGATCGGGAGAAGCGCAGTGAAAATCACAAGGAACCCGGCGAGGCAACCGGTTTTCGACCTGTCGTTCTGTGGCATGGAGTGGTACGGCGACGGTTGAGCGAAGGGCTGGCCTGGTTGCGGCCCCTGCTGCGGTCCGCCGTGCTGATAGCCGTGCGGACCAGACCCGTAGTGCGAATAGCCGCCCGGCTGCTGCGGGTACTGATGGCCATGTGGGTTCGTCATCGCGGTGCTCCGTTGCTGGGTGTCTCTCTCCGGTGGGTGTCCTTTTGTGCCCCTATTATTCACCACAGTGGGGTGGGAGCGTTGTGAGTTAATCCTGACTGTTTTCCGCAGCCAGGCTAGCCTGCGCCTCAGTAATCTGCTCGTGGAGAGCAGACATAGCGTTGTGTGCGCTGACGACACCGTTGACGGCGGTCTGAACGGCGGAGCGCAGTTGCGGGTCAGTCATGCCGGCTGCGACGGACTGCTCGGCCTCGGTGCGCACCACGATATTCTCGGCGCGGTTGCCCACGATCGCACGCGCGCCGATCAGCGTCGAGTTCACCTCGTTGGCGGCCAGGTAGTAGGACGCGTCGGGGGAGTCGGCTGCGGTATCGGTCTCCGAGTCGGCGCGGACAATGAACACCGAGTCGAGCAGAACCGCCATGAGCTCGAGCTCCTCATGCGTGCCGTGGGCGGCGCGGCCGCTGGCGTCGGCGGAAAGGCCGATGCCGGACTGGGAGGCGGCGTCGACGATGCGGTCGATCGTGACCTGGCTGGGGGTCGTGTTCTGGTCGGTCATATTAGTTCTCCTCCCACGTCACAGCAGTCGGGAAAGATTGCGCGAGGTAGTCAAATGCCTGCATCGTCGAGTGGATCGACGTGACAACGAAGGCGCCAAGCTGGTTCGGCGACAGACCCTTGCTCACATCGAGGGTGCGCACACCGGTGATGGCGAGGGTGTTCTCTTCGCTCTGGAAGAAGCGCAGCGTCGGGGTGAAGTGCGTCTGGTTGTACTCGTTGGTGGCGTGCAGCAGCGAAGGGACATCCTCGGGCGCGAACTCGCCGCGCCAGACGGACTCGAATACGAGCGTGCCGTCGTCGATGGTGAAGACCATGGCGGCGTTGACGAAACCGGTGCGCACGACCGGCTCTTCCAAGCGGTATTCGAGTTCTTCTCCCTCGAGGACGGTGGCGATATCGGCCAGCGTGACGTCGCGGACAACGTCGTTGTCGACGGCGGCGGCGTTGTCGCCAGCGGCGTCTGGGTCCGTGACGGGATTGTCGTTCGGTGTTGTCATGGCACCCCAGGCTACATCTCTCATTCGCCCGCTGCGCCTAGCGCTTGGTGCTTAAGAAGTCTTCTTTAGTGCCTAAGAAGTCTTCCTTGCCGAGCTCGTGACGCAATGCGTCGATGAGGTGCGGGTAGCGGAAGTGGTGGTCGAGGCTTATCAGCTTCGCTGGCTCGACGCGCTGGTCGGCTAACGCTAATTCGTGAGCACCCTCGTCGCCGAGCAGAAGCTTCGGGCCGAATTCGGGAATGCCGATGAGCTCCGGTCGGTGGAGCAACGACGTCAGGGTCTTCGACAATTCCGCATTGGTCACCGTGGTAGGCGCCGTCGCGTTGACGGGGCCAGTGAGGGAATCGTCGATAAGCGCGCGGAAGTAGATATCCGTGAGGTCGTCGAGCGCGACCCACGACATCCAGAAATCGCCGTTGCCGAAGCGCGCGCTCAGCGCCGTTTGCGCGGAGAGCTTCAGCAGGGGGAGCAGGCCGCCCGCGCCGGATAGCGCGAGGCCGGTGCGGATATTCACGGTTCGGACGCCTGCGTTCTTCGCGTAGATGGTGGCGCGTTCCCATTCGTCCACGACATCGGCCAAAAATCCGTCACCGCGTGAATCGGATTCGGTGTGGACACGGCCACCGGCGTCCGTGCCGTAAAAGCCGATCGCGGAGGCGCTGATGAATGTCCGCACGCCGGATTCAGCGGCCAGACGTGCGAGCCGGCGCGTGGGGCCAATGCGCGAGGAGTAGATGTCTGCCTTGTGCTCATCGGTGAACCTGCCCATGATCGACTCGCCGGCCAGGTGTACGACGGCATCGACGCCGTCGAAAAGCGTCGCGTCCGGGTCCTCCGTGTCCCAGTGGCGCTGTTCGTGCGCGCCGTTGTGTCGCGGTGTGCCACGCACGAGCTGAATGACTTTGTGGCCCGCGGTGGAAAGCTGCGCGCTAAGTGCCGTGCCGACCAGCCCGCGGGAACCAGTCATGGCAACGGTGAGTGTGCGTGGCTGGTCGTCGTAGTCGGTCGTGCCCAGCTGGTTCATGCGTTTGAGAAACGCGATGTCTTCGGCGAGTTGGTGCTGGCGGTAGGCGAATGCGGGGGAGAGCACCTTTTCCGGTGCTGTTGTGTGCACGGTGTCGGTGATGCGGGTTGTTCCTCCTACTTCTTCAAAACGGTGCTCGTGGCGCCACTTCGTCAGCTGCTTGATCGGAGTGTTGGCGGCCTCGTCGACGAATTGTTCATGGTCGACGAAGCCCTGCGGCTGGTGGCGGGCGATCCATTTCTGCCCGGCGGGCAGGGAGAACTCTGTGGTGCCGTCTTTGAGTGAATCGGCCCCGGAGACGACTGTCATTGGGGTGGCCTAAGAATTCGGTCCAGTTGGTTTAAGCGTTGACCGTGTTTT
>ERZ1031273.236-NODE-236-length-26634-cov-8.777794_pt1 | contig 26634 bp, 25 predicted proteins | sample MGYA00516575_ERZ1031273 | MGnify/ENA primary metagenome ERZ1031273 (study PRJEB33718, sample SAMN03159816) | human skin metagenome | collected 2014-02-25 | study: EMG produced TPA metagenomics assembly of the PRJNA266117 data set (Human skin bacterial metagenome... | reverse complement strand
CGCGACCCTCACCTTGGCAAGGTGATGCGCTACCAACTGCGCTACATCCGCATGCATTCGTTCCGATGTGAACTTGTGCGACTAGAAACTCTAATGTGTCGCCCCGCGTTCGACCAAATCCCGTCGTTGTGACTTGTTTTTGTTGCGCCAAAGCGCGCGCTTATCGACGCCGCCTGCTTTCCATCCCACCCTCATCCCAGCGCCGGAACCCGGCCACACATTCCCCGTGCCCCTCCGCCACGCCCGGAGCCCATGCCCACCGTGCCTGTGCACGCGATTAGGGGCTTTCGCCACAGCAGTGTTAATGTATCCCTCGCGCCAAAAACGCAACGGTCCCATGGCTCAGTGGAAGAGCGTTCCGTTCACACCGGAAAGGTCGCTGGTTCGATCCCAGCTGGGACCACAATCTAGGTTGCCAACAGGCTCCTGACTCCCTTCGAATCTCGTCGATCCCCGCTGAATGGCGAGATTTCGTATTTCTGATCTTTGCTAGCGGCGCAGGAGTTCTGCTGCCTCAGGTGCTCCCGCTTTAGCTAAAGCATTAAGTACATCATCAACGGTTCTCGGCGGGTTGGTGAAAGCCGCCGTCGCATAGGTAATCGCTTGGTGCACGCTTGAACCGTAGAGGTCGATTTGGTCGCAGAGGAACTCATCGGCTGTGCGAACCTCGATGTCATACTTAGCTAATTCAGGCTGGGGGAAATCGCGCTTATTCTCGGTGACAATGACCTGAGCTCCGCAGCGAATGGCTGCGGCTAGGACGTGGTTGTCGTCCGGGTCAGGAAGGTGGAGCGCTGGAATTAACTCTTCGTACCCAGTCACTAGACAGTCGTCAATCGCTTCGCACATCAGGCGTCGTGTCCTGCTGAGTTTTGTCGTATCTAAATCGGGCCGGTTCTTACTCAGGTTGGAGAAAACTTCATCCAGGATCATCTCGGTCCAGCGCGCGTGGAAATTCCCGCCACTTGCTAGTCGGATGAGGACATCACGGAGGATGCTGGGGTAGAGGACATTAGCGTCGTAGACCACCGTGAAATTGCTCATTCATACAGCCCTAGGTGATCGGTAAGGGCTGTCAGCTCATCTGCGGCAGAGCGTTGTTTGATGTCTCGTTGATGCTTGTAGGCCTGCACATCAGAGGCATACAACCTGCGGTGAGTTCCCACCTTATGTCCTTCTAAGATGCCATCGTCCATTAGCTTGATCACGTGCGGCCTGGAGACGTTCAGGAGATCTGCGGCCTGCTGGGTGGTGAGTTCTGCGCTCGTGGGGATCACGCTCACCGACCGTCCTGCAGCAGTGTTGGCCAAGATGTCGCGGAGCAGGTCAGCGACATCTTGCGGCAGGTGGATCACCTCACCTGAACCCTCTACCGCGACATCGACGCCTTCAACAGAGTCCGAGCGTTTTGCGAGCACGCTATTCAATTTCCGAAGCGCTTGACGCGCGGTTGCTCTGGTCTCTGTGGCGCTATTGTCCTGCACGTTCGTCATAGGGTCACGCTAGCACGTAAACGAAATAAACGAAACGGCATGAACAGGCTAGCTGCTAGCGAGAATCCGCCTATAACGGGCTATGTAGCTTGGCTCGCCCTTCGGCCCCTAAACACTCGGGGTTTTCGGGTTCCCACGGAAGCACCACGCGGTGATCGCGCAAAAGGCAACGGCGGTTGCGGCAAGGAAGGCCATGGTCAGCTCGTGGGCATGGGCATAGGCCGGGGCGGCGGCATCGTGGGTGGCCGGATCGTAAATTGCGCTCATGCCCTTTTCGGCGAGCTCCGGTGGGAGGAACGACAGTAAGAGGGAGGTCAGCATTGATCCGGAGACGGCGACGGTGATGAGGGTGCCGAACTCGTAGGACACTTCCTCCACGCCGCCGGCCATGCCAGCGCGCTCCGGGGGAGCGGCGCCAATGATGGCGGTGGAGGAGACCGACATCGCGAAGTTCGCTCCGGCACCGAGGAGAATGCCGCCGGCGAGGAACACGGGGAAGCTATCGATTGCGGAACCCCACCAGCACATAAGTGCGCCGGCGATGCATGCGGCGAAGCCGCCGGACACGATGGTCTGGAAACCGATGCGGTGCAACAGTGCGCCGCCGGCGATCGTGAACGGCAAGGCCGTGAAGCCGATCACACCGATGGCAAGGCCGGCGTGGAAAGGCGAGAAGCCGTCGACAAGCTGTAGGCGCTGCGTGGAGGTCATCTCCATGCCCACCAACACGAACATGGCGCCGGCAGCCGAGACTGCACCGCCGGTGAAGACTGGGTTTTTGAAGATATCGAAAGTCAAAAGCGGGTCGTCGAGCTTCTGCTGGCGGTGGCCGAACATGACGGCACCGAAGACCATGACCACAGTGGCACCGATGAGAACCGGCATGTGAGTGTCCAGGCGGGCGGCTTCCTCAATCGTCAGCGTCAATCCCGACAGGGCGAACAACGCGAATACTGAGGAAATAAGATCCCAGTGCTTGTCCGGGTTCGGCTTGTTGCGCGGGCCGATCAGCAGCGTGCACACGAGGGCCAGCACAACGACTGGAACATTGATCAGGAAGACCGAGCCCCACCAGAAGAAGTACAGCAATGCACCGCCCACCACAGGGCCGAGCGCGGCACCCAGGACCGCGGCGGAAACCCAGATGCTCATCGCGAGGTTGCGTTCGCGCTCTTCCGGAAAAATCTGGTTGATCAGGGCAAGCGTGGCGGGAAGCATTGTCGCCGCGCCGGCGCCGAGAAAACCGCGCGCGATCACGAGCGACAACACAGTGGGGGAGAATGCCGCGGCAAGAGACGCGATACCGAAAATGACGAGCCCGACCATGAACATGCGGCGGTGACCGATGCGGTCGCCCAATGACCCCGAACCCAAAAGAAGGCCCGTGATCACCAGCGGGTAGGCGTTGATGATCCACAACGACTGGGACGTCGTCGCGCCGAGCTGCTCATCCAAGGCAGGAAGCGCGGTATAGAGGATCGAGTTATCCAGCGCGACCATCAACAGGCCAAGCGACACGACAATGAAAAATGGCCAACGGTTCGGGTTGGCCGGTTTTCTACGAGAACGACGATCACGGGAAATCACCCGGTCAACCTACCGCTTAACCAGTGGTTTGTCACGATTAGGTAGGTCCACATGAAAATCCCAGGAACTTTCGGGCCTAGCGTGGGGACTACTACGGCAGACCGACGCATCGCAGAAGTGATGACAGTTGGAACTGTTGAAACTGACCTGGAAAGAGGAAACCCACTGATGGCACGCAGGATCAAATCCGCCACCACCCGCACACTGCTTGCTGGAACCGCCGCAGCAATGCTCGCCGTAGGCACGGCGCCCGCAGCGTTTGCACACGACTCAGTGATCTCCGCGCGTCCAGGCATCGACGAGACCGTCACGGAATTCCCGACAGAGCTCGTCCTGGAATTTTCCGGGCAGCCGAAAGAAGACTTCAACACCGTCGCGCTGTCACGCGTTTCCGACGGCGAAGTCCTGTTCAACGGCGAGCCCGAAGTCAATGACCGCACGGTTTCCATTGACGTTCCGGACGATGTAGATGCGCAGCCGGGCGAGTACCGCATCGGCTACCAGATCACTTCCTCCGATGGCCATGCCACCAAGGGGCACACTGACTTCACCTTCACCCCGGCAAATGCATCTGAGGAGTCCACCGCGCCGGGCGGAGGGGATAACGAAGGCGAGACCGAAGGAACTCAAGCAACCGATTCCGCCGAGAAAGACGCTGGCTCCGGCTACACCTGGCTGTGGCTGCTGCTCGGCGCGTTGTTCCTCGGCGGTGTGGTGATCGTCGCTTTGAGCCGTCGCCGCCAGAACGACGATGCGACGCAGCGAGTGCGCGAAATGGAAGAGCTCGACGGCGATAGCGAACGCCAGTAGGCAACGCGCCGATTACCGCCGCGGCGGGCAGGGGTAAGATCGCCCCCAGTGCCCACGCGGCGGTTATTTTTGTGCCGGCCCGCGAGGGCGAGACATGAACACACCGCGGGCGCGGCCAGGTATGCCGTCCCGCACGAGCGCAAAGGAGCGCTGAAGAACATATGTCCAGCGGGATTGCCCCAACTCCACTGAATCACGAGCCTTTCGAGGTTCCCGCCGGCACACCTGTCGGTGCGGCGATGCGTGAGCTGGAACTGCCCAATAAGGGCGAGGATGCCATCGTCTGCGTGCAGGACGCCGAAGGGAATTTGAAGGATCTTTCCCACACCCCGGAGGGGACCGGAACGTTCATGCCGGTCGCGGCGAACACGGAGCTGGGACGCAGCGTCATCCGCCACTCGTGTGCGCACGTTCTCGCACAGGCAGTGCAGGAGGAATTCCCCGACGCCAAGCTGGGCATCGGCCCCGCCATCAACGACGGCTTCTACTACGACTTCGATGTCAGCGAGCCTTTCACTCCTGAGGATCTGAAGACGCTGGAGAAGCGTATGAAGAAGATCATCAAGCAGGGGCAGAAATTCGTCCGTGGTGTCTATGCCTCCGCCGAAGAAGCCGCCGAAGATCTGAAAAACGAGCCGTACAAGCTCGAGCTCATCCAAGACAAGGGGTCTGTGGACCCGAACTCGGACGAGGCCACCGAGGTCGGCGCCGGCGACCTGACGCACTACGACAACGTCAACCCGCGCACCAACGAGGTCGTGTGGCACGATCTGTGCCGCGGCCCGCACGTGCCCACCACCAAGTACATTCCGGCCTTCGCGCTGACCCGCTCTTCCGCCGCGTACTGGCGCGGCGACCAGGCGAACGCCGGTCTGCAGCGCATCTACGGCACTGCGTGGGAGTCCAAGGAGAAGCTGGAGGAATACCAGCACATGATCGAGGAGGCCGAGAAGCGCGACCACCGTCGTCTCGGCTCCGAGATGGACCTGTTCTCCTTCCCAGACCAGGTCGGCTCCGGCCTGCCTGTCTTCCACCCGGACGGTGGCATCGTGCGCATGGAGATGGAAAACCACTCCCGCAATCGCCACATCCAGGCTGGCTACTCCTTCGTGAACACCCCGCACGTGACCAAGGGCGATCTGTTCAAGCAGTCGGGCCACCTCGACTGGTACGCAGAGGGCATGTTCCCACCGATGCAGCTCGACGGCGAGACCAACGACGCCGGTGAGGTGACTAAACAGGCGCAGGACTACTACGTCAAGCCGATGAACTGCCCGATGCACAACCTGATCTTCGACTCCCGCGGACGCTCCTACCGCGAGCTGCCGCTGCGCCTGTTCGAGTTCGGCACGGTGTACCGCTACGAGAAGTCCGGTGTGGTTCACGGCCTGACCCGTGCCCGTGGCTTCACCCAGGATGACGCGCACATCTACTGCACCGAAGATCAGCTTGAACAGGAGCTGACCGACGTCCTCGAGTTCATCGTTTCTCTGCTCAAGGACTACGGCCTCGACGATTTCTACCTCGAGCTGTCCACCAAGGACCCGGAGAAGTACATCGGCGACGACGAGATCTGGGAGCGTTCCACGAACATCCTCCAGTCCGTCGCGGAGAAATCCGGCCTTGAGCTCGTTCCGGATCCGGCAGGTGCCGCGTTCTACGGTCCGAAGATCTCTGTCCAGGCACGCGATGCCATCGGCCGCACCTGGCAGATGTCCACAGTCCAGCTGGACTTCAACCTGCCGGAGCGCTTCAACCTCGAATACACCGCCCCCGACGGCACGAAGAAGCGCCCGGTGATGATTCACCGCGCTCTCTTCGGCTCCATCGAGCGCTTCTTCGGTGTGCTGCTCGAGCACTACGCCGGTGCATTCCCAGCATGGCTGGCACCGCACCAGGTGGTGGGCATTCCGGTCGCGGACGACTTCGCTCCGCACCTCGACGCCCTGACTGAGCAGCTGCGCGCCCGTGGCATCCGCGCGGAGGTCGATCACTCCGACGACCGCATGCAGAAGAAGATCCGCACCCACACGCAGGGCAAGGTCCCGTTCATGCTGCTGGCTGGCGCACGCGATGTCGAGGCGAACGCAGTGAGCTTCCGCTTCCTCGACGGCAGCCAGGTCAACGGTGTGCCGGTGGACGAGGCAGTCGAACTCATCAGCGCCTGGGTGGGCGACCAGCTCAACGAGCAGCCGAATGAGGTGTCCTTTGAGGCACGCCGAGGATAGCAACGGCGGCATTCCCGAAAGGGGTGCTGACTCCGCTGCGCCGGGGGAGACCCATGCCCCGAGGGAGTATGTCGACTCCGGCGTAGGCGACCACGACCGCCTCGTGCGGCTGTGGGCGCCGTTCCGCTCGGCGTATATCTCTTCTATCCCTGGTGGAAAAGAGCGCAAGGCAGATCCTTTCCTTGCAGCGCCGGAGCAATCCGATGAAGACGCGCTGATCATCGCCCGTGGCGAGAGCGTCTACGCGCTGCTGAATCTGTACCCCTACAACGCTGGCCACCTCATGGTCGTGCCGTACCGCAAGGTCGCGGACTTAGAAGAGTTGACCGATGACGAAACAGCCGAGCTCATGGCATTCGCCAAGCTTGCGGTGCGCACGCTCAAACGCGTCTCCCGGCCTGAAGCGATCAACGTGGGCCTCAACCTTGGGAAAGCGTCAGGTGGCTCGGTCGGTGATCACCTGCACCTGCACGTGGTTCCGCGGTGGGCGGGGGACTCCAATTTCATGACGGTCATCGACGGCACCAAGGTTCTTCCGCAGTTGCTTCGGGAGACGCGCTCGCTGTTGGCTGAGGGCTGGGCGGAGATCGTCAGAGAGGACGGCGCCTAAATGCTCGGTCTTTATGGAAGGAAACCGGCGTCGGTGGTGGCAGCGCCCGTCGCAAAGCTGTTGCTGCGCCTTGGTTTGTCCGCGAACGCCGTGACGATTTTAGGAACGCTGGCCACCATCGCCGTCGCCGTCGTGCTGATTCCCACCGGGCATCTGGTGTGGGCCGGCGTGCTCATGGCGTTCTTCGCGGCGTTCGATGTTGTGGACGGCACGATGGCGCGGTTGCGCGGAGGGGGCACGGCGTACGGCGCGACGCTCGACGCATCGTGCGACCGGCTGACCGACGGCGCGTTGTTCGGTGCCATCGTCTACTGGCTCATCTACGTCGATCAAGCAGAGACATCGACGGTTGCTGGGGCGCTGGTCGTCCTCGCGTTGTCGCCGACGATCAGTTACATCAAAGCCCGAGCCGAAGCCGGCGGCCTGGAGGTCAACGGCGGGCTCATTGAGCGACCCGAACGCCTGATCGTCGCTGTAGCTGGCCTTGTTCTTGAAGGCTTCGGAGTGGATCTGGCGATTGAAGTGGCGCTGTGGACGCTCGCAGTGGGCTCGGTGATCACCGTGGTCCAACGGCTATACATGGCCTCGCGCGACCCGAAAGCGAAGCAGCGTATCGCCGCACCCGCAGGCGTTCCTGAACCGGAGGGCACGCGCTAGTGACGGCAGCGGCAAAAGCACCATTCTCCGAGCGACTGGCGGCTGCCGGGTATATCGCGGGATGGAAAGCCGTGCGGTACTTGCCGCCTCGTGCGGCCGCCGCACTGTTCAACGCCGGCGCGGATTATGCGTCGGACAAGGGACGCGGTGCGGAAATGCTGCGGCGCAACCTCACACGCGTCGTCGGTGCGGAAAATGTCACCCGGGCGCTCGTGCGCGATTCGATGCGCTCGTACGCGCGCTATTGGAACGAGGCTTTCCGTTTGCCGGCGATCGCAGGTGATCCTGAGCTGCTTTCACGCCTCGATGCCGGCGTGCGTGGCCGCGACCACCTGGAAGAGACCCTGGCTCGCGGCAAAGGTCTCATTCTCACCCTCCCGCATTCCGGTAATTGGGACATGGCGGGCATGTGGCTCGTGTCCCGCTACGGCGGTTTCGCCACTGTCGCCGAGCGCTTGCGGCCCGAGGCGCTTTTCGACGCCTTCGTGGACTACCGCGAATCCATGGGCTTCGAGGTGCTCGCCGCTACTGGTTCATCCGTGCCACCCTACGAGCGACTGAAAGAGGTGCTTGTCGCCGGCGGAATCGTCTGCCTGATGGGGGAGCGCGACATGACTCCCCGTGGTGTTCCGGTCGAGTTTTTCGGGGAGGAGACCACCCTGCCGGCCGGGCCGGCGAAGCTCGCACTGGACACCGGTGCCGGGCTGCACGTGGCGCACTCCTGGTTCGCGGGTTCAGCAACTGAGCCGGACTGGGGTCATTCGGTCTCGCCGGAGATCGAGGTCACCGATGTGGAAGAGACCGTTCAGCGTATCGCTGACGGCTTCGCGGCAAATATCGCTGCGCATCCGGAAGATTGGCATGCCCTCCAGCCGATGTGGCCCGCCGACCGTGAGAAACGGAAGCGGTGATGCGTCGTGCGCGTCGGCATGGTGTGCCCGTATTCCTTCGACCACCCCGGCGGGGTGCAAGCGCACATCCTGGACCTTGCCCGGATTCTTACTGAACGCGGGCACGACGTGCGCGTGCTTGGGCCGGGAAAACGGTCACATTCGGCCTACGACCTGCCGGATTATGTCACCCTTGGCGGACGAACTATTCCTCTGCGGTACAACGGTTCGGTCGCACGGATTTCTTTCGGGCCGAGGACTTTTCAACGCACACGACGCTTTTTGCGCGAGGGCGGATTCGATGTCGTTCACATCCACGAGCCCAATGCACCGAGTTATTCCCTCGCCGCATTGCTTCTGGCTACCGAGCCGGTCGTGGCCACCTACCACGCCTCTGCGACGTCATCGCGCGCACTGCAATTCGTGCGACCGGTCTTGCGCCCGACGCTCGAGAAGATTCAGGCGGGCATTTCCGTGAGCGAGATGTCGCGCCGCTGGCAAGTGGAGCAACTCGGCGGGGACCCGCTGCTCATTCCGAATGGAGTGGAAACGAGCATCTACCGGGAGGCACGCAGGGCGCGGGGGACGGCAACTGCGACGTCGATAAGCGATGCTCCTGATAAAGGCGCGCACATCGTCTTTCTGGGGCGCTACGACGAGCCGCGCAAAGGTCTGCCGATTCTTCTTGATGCGCTGTCGATCATGGATGATGCACCGCGCGTGACCGTGATCGGTGGCGGTTCCGGCCGTCCTGTTGCTGCGCCGGCGAATGTGGAATTCGTCGGGCGCGTGAGTGAGGCTGAGAAAGCGCGGTTGCTCGCATCGGCCGATCTTTATGTCGCGCCGAATACGGGCGGCGAATCCTTCGGCATCGTGCTCGTTGAAGCGATGGCGGCGGGATGCGCGGTCGTGTCCAGCGATATCGAAGCTTTCGCCGATGTGTGCGCGGCGGATAGCGACATCCCCGCGGGTGCCCTGTTCCCGGTGGGGGATGCGAACGCCCTCGCGGTGACGCTGCAGCGATTGGTCCGCGATCCTGCAGCCCGCGCTGCACTTGCGGCTGCTGGGACGCAGCGTGCTCGGAATTTCGACTGGAATGTCGTCGCGGGACGCGTCGAAGCTGTCTACGAAGCCGCAGCTGGCGGGGGAGCGAGCGCGTGATGAGCGGTCTTTCTGTGCTGATAGTGGCACTGGTGTTTGTTGTGCTCGCTGTCGTTGTGTGGGCGATTCTCACCGCACGACGGCTCGACCGTCTGCATATCCGGCTTGACCGGGCCCGGGCAGCGCTCGACTCAGCGATCGAGCACCGGGATGCCGTCGCCGACATCGTTGCGAATACCCGTGACGATGAAGCAGCGCGGACGGCGCTGGCCGTCGCGGAAGACCGGGTGGAGCTCTCCCTGCGCCTGTACAACGGCGCCGTTGCCGCCACACGCGCGGTGCGGTTGAAACCTGGAGTGCGTGCATTGCGGCTCGCCGGTACGGCACCGATGCCGGAATTTCACGGCCGTGAAGCGGGCGCGCCGTTTAAGCTGTGACACATGCCATTCGACATTCCCAGCATCGACAATATTTTGAATCTGGAGCAGCTGGACGACAACGTCTTCCGCGGCACCAGCGTCTACTCCGGACTGCAGCGCACCTACGGTGGCCAGGTAGCGGCGCAGGCGCTGTCGGCGGCGACCAAGACGGTCGAGGACGGCAAGCTCGTCCACTCCCTGCACAGCTACTTCATCCGCCCCGGTCAGGCGGACCGGGACATCGTCTTCGTTGTCAACCGCGTGCGCGATGGGCGCAGCTTCGCCACACGCATCGTTGACGCGGTTCAAGGTGGGAAGACGATTTTCTCGCTCGAAGCGAGCTTCCACATCACCGACGACGAAGGCATCGAGCACTCCGATGCGATGCGGACCGTGCCCGAACCGGATGATGTCGTGCCGCTCGAGGAGACCGATGGACCGTTGAAATTCTTCTCCATGTGGGCAAAGGACTGGGACGTCCGCGTCGTGCCCGACGACCAATTCGAGCACAACCCGTACACGCCCAGCCAACAAGTGGTGTGGTTCAGGTCGAAGCGTGAGCTTCCCGACGATCAGACCTTCCACATCTGCACCCTGGCCTATATGTCGGACCTGACGCTGCTGCACTCCGCGCTGGTACCTCACCGCGATCACAAGGTGCAGATGGCGTCCCTCGACCACGCCATGTGGTTCATGCGCCCGTTCCGCGCCGACGAGTGGATGCTCTATGACCAGGTCTCGCCGTCCGCTCACGGCGCACGCGCTTTGACCCAGGGCCGGATCTTCGACAGGCAGGGCAACCTTGTCGCCATGACCGTGCAGGAAGGACTCACCCGCACGCTCAAGGAGGGCGGGAAGGCGTTTTCCTAACGCAACTAGTCCGCCCCTGAATGTCGTTTCCCGGGGTGGGCGTATAGTGGACAGCCGAAACTTCAGCCGGAGGAAAGGGGAGATGGCGTATGTCAGGCCACTCGAAATGGGCTACAACGAAGCACAAGAAAGCCGCTAATGACGCAAAGCGCTCGAAGTTGTGGGCGAAGATGATCAAGGACATCGAGGTCGCGGCACGCACCGGCGGCGGTGATCCGGCAGGCAACCCCACCCTCGACGACATGATGAAGAAGGCCATGAAGGCCTCCGTCCCGAAGGACAATATCGAGCGCGCCCGCAAGCGCGGCTCCGGCGAGGAAGCCGGCGGCTCCGACTGGGAAGACATCACCTACGAGGGCTACGGCCCGAATGGTGTCGCCATGCTCATTCAGTGCCTGACCGATAACCGCAATCGTGCGGCCACCGATGTCCGCACCGCGATGACCAAGAACGGCGGCAACTTGGGCGAGTCCGGTTCAGTCGCCTACATGTTCAGCCGTAAGGGCGTGAACACCGTGGTCAAGGGCGACCTGACCGAAGACGATGTGCTGATGGCCGTGCTCGAGGCAGGTGCCGAAGAGGTCAATGACTTGGGCGAGCACTTCGAAGTCGTCTCCGAGGCGACCGATATGTATGCCGTGCGTGATGCCCTGCGTGAGGCCGACATCGAAATCGAGGACACGGAGCAGGACTTCCGCGCCTCGGTGGAGGTCGATCTCGATCTTGAGGCCGCGAAGAAGCTCGAGAAGCTTATCGACGCGCTTGAGGACGCCGACGACGTCCAGAACGTCTACACCAATTCGACCATGTCGGACGAGGTCGCTGAAGCACTCGCCAACGAGTAGGACGCAGCGTGCGAAGGCGTCGTTGAGGGGGCCTTCGCACAGCATTACCGAAGCGGATCTGGCTGTTGCTGGGTCCGCTTTGTCGTGCGCGGTACGGCACGGCTCGCGAGTGGCACGGCATGGCTCGCGAGCGGTGTCTGGGTCGTGTGGTAGAACAAATGTGTGACTACGACGGAGGGCCTGCGCGTGATGGGGATTGACCCGGGTTTGACCCGGTGCGGTCTCTCCGTGCTGCAAACGGGCAAGGGGCGGCAGGTGATTCCCATTGCTGTCGGAGTGGTGCGCACACCGTCCGATGCGGAGTTGTCTGAGCGCTTGTTGCGTTTGTCTAATGCGGTCAACGAATGGCTGGACGATTACAAACCAGATGTTGTCGCGATGGAGCGTATTTTCGAACGCAGCAACGTTTCCACCGTCATGCACACCGCCCATGCCGTGGGGGTGATGGTGCTCGCCGCCGCACAGCGAGGGCTTCCCGTGTACATGTACACACCCTCCGAGGTGAAAAAAGCTATCTCCGGCAACGGCCGGGCGGACAAAAAACAGATGACGACTATGATCACTCGCATTCTCGGGCTCGGTGCGCCGCCGAAGCCGGCGGATGCAGCTGATGCGCTCGCCATCGGGGTGTGCCATTGCTGGCGCGCACCGCTGTTGGCCCGCACTCAGGCGGCGGCGACGTTGACGGGTGCCGCGGGACGGAATGCTGCCGGGAATATGACTGGTAAAAGGAGTTGGAAGTAGTGATTGATTCGCTCAACGGTGAGGTCATCTCCATCGGTTTGGATCACGGCGTGATCGAATGCGGCGGTGTCGGCTACCGCTTCCTAGCCACCCCGCCGACGCTGGGTCGGCTGGTCCGCGGTGAGAACGCCCGTGTGCTGACCACGATGGTGGTCAAGGAAGACGCGATGACGCTCTACGGCTTCAGCGACGACGATGCACGTGAGATGTTCGATCGCCTGACCTCGGTCACGGGACTCGGCCCGAAGCTAGCGCTGGCATCACTGTCCGTCTTCGAGCCTGCTGAACTGGCCGGCCACATCACGGCCGGCGACTCGAAGACGATCCAGTCCATCCCCGGCGTGGGTAAGAAAATGGCTGACCGCCTCGTTCTGGAACTCAAAGACAAGCTCGCCGGGGTGTACGGCACGCAGCCAGGTCAGACTGCCGGGCAGGCTGCCACGCCGCAGACACAGGGCGCGTCGCTGGCGACGGAACAGGTCGTCGAAGCACTCGTCGGGCTGGGCTTTCCGGAAAAGGGTGCCCGCAGCGCGGTCGACGCTGTTGCTGCGGAGTCCCCGGACGCGGAGTCCTCGGCGTTGCTGCGCAATGCGCTTAACCGGTTGAGTAAGAAATAAGCAGCTGATTTCATAAGGCATGGAGATGGAGGGTGCAGCACATGTCTGATGTAGAGAAGACAGAGTTCGAGCTACCGGCCGACCTTGCCCGGCAGGTGGACTCGCCGGTGGATGCGACGGAGCACACCGGGGAGCAGGACTTCGAGAAATCGCTGCGCCCGAAATCCATCGACGAGTTCATTGGCCAGCCGAAGGTGCGCGAGCAGCTCAGCCTGGTGCTCACCGGTGCGAAAAAGCGCAATGTCACACCTGACCACATTCTTCTTTCCGGCCCGCCCGGTCTGGGCAAGACCACGATGGCGATGATCGTGGCGCAGGAACTCGGGACGTCGCTACGCATGACCTCTGGCCCCGCGCTCGAGCGTGCCGGCGACCTCGCGGCGATGCTGTCGAACCTGATGGAGGGCGATGTGCTCTTCATCGACGAGATTCACCGGATTGCGCGCCCGGCCGAGGAAATGCTGTACATGGCCATGGAGGATTTCCGCATCGATGTGATCGTGGGCAAAGGCCCGGGTGCGACCTCCATTCCTCTGGAAATCCCGCCGTTCACTCTGGTCGGTGCTACCACGCGTGCCGGCATGCTCACCGGACCGCTGCGCGACCGTTTTGGTTTCACCGCGCAGATGGAGTTCTACGACGTGGAGGACCTCACCGCTGTGATCACGCGTGCGGCGTCGATTCTCGGGGTCGAGATCGAGCATGATGCCGCAGTGGAAATCGGTTCGCGTTCCCGCGGCACCCCGCGTATCGCCAACCGTCTGCTGCGCCGCGTGCGCGACTGGGCGGAAGTCAACGGCGACGGAACCGTCACCGTGGAGGCAGCCCAGCAGGCTCTCACCGTGTTCGACGTTGACGAGTTGGGTCTCGACCGTCTCGACCGTGCGGTGTTGGACACGTTGATTCGGAGCCACGGTGGCGGCCCCGTCGGTGTGTCCACCTTGGCTATCGCAGTGGGGGAGGAGCCTTCCACCGTGGAGGAAGTCTGCGAACCGTACCTGGTTCGCGCTGGGCTGATGGCCCGCACCGGCCGCGGGCGCGTGGCCACCGCTGCTGCTTGGCACCACCTCGGTATGGCACCGCCGCCGGAAGCCCCGGGGCAGCTTCACTTGTACTAGCTGCCAGCCCCTCGGATTGGTGTGCCACAATGGTTCACCATGGAATACTTACCTCTTCTCCTAATCTTCGTTCTGTTCGCGTTGCCGAGCTTGTTTTTGGCGCGCATGAACCGGAAGCGGGTGGAGAAAGCCCGCGCCGTCCAAGCCAAGGCGAAAGCCGGCGACCGCATCATCACCGTCTCGGGCTTCCACGGCGACATCGTCTCCGCTGGTGACACCACTGTTGACATTGAGCTGGCTCCCGGCATCGTGGTCACGATGGAGCGTGAAGGTGTCTACAAGGTGGTTGAGAACGACGGTTCCGCAGGCAGCACAGGCAGCACTGTGCGCGAGACCGAGACTGATCCGGTAGCCACCGAGACTGATCCGGTAGCCACCGAGACTGATCCGGCAGCCACCGAGACTGATCCGGCAGACGGCGACCGGTAGGCGTCAGACGCCACCGGCAAGACGCGGCGGCTCGGCGTGCGATCAGAAAAAGGCACGCCGGGCTTAATCATTTCCACGTCCATGACGTACGATCACTGTCTGGACCTTTTCCCGGCCCGGGAATCAGTGCCCCAGAAATGCGAGTACGCCGGGGCTGGGGAAGAGACGACAGAAGCACAACCACCTTGCACAGGTAGCCGCAGCCGTCACCGCGCAACTGCGGGGAACGTAGCCGCCTGAGGTGGATAAAGCAGGTTAACGAGGAGAGCACGTACGTGACTTCGAAAACGTCAGGCAGGCGGTCAGCCCGAGAGGGAGGATCGAAGCGAGCGTGGCCTAAGCGGGCCATTGCGCTATTCGCACTCATTCTGGTGGCCACTTATGCCCTTATCTTCTTGACGGGCGACCGTGAGGCGTCGCCGAAACTGGGCATCGATCTTCGCGGCGGCACCCGTGTCACGCTCGTCCCGCAAGGGGAGGAGCCCACGAAGGATCAGCTGGACCAAGCGCGCACGATTCTTGAGAACCGCGTCAACGGCATGGGTGTCTCCGACGCATCTGTCGTCGTCGACGGCAACACGCTGGTTATCACGGTCTCCGGCGAGGAATCCGCCGACGTGCGCAATATCGGCCAGACCTCCCAGTTGATGTTCCGCCCGGTCGCCCAGCCGACCCAGCAGGCCGACCAGGTCAACTTCCCGAAGGTTTTGGAAGACATGGCGAACCGCTGGGTCGAGTACCGCGTGATCACCAAGGAAGAAGCGCAGTCGACGATGCAGACATTCGCCGACACCTTCAACCAGCAGGCCGAAGCGATGAAAAAAGCTCAGGAGGAGCAGGGCGAGGAAGCCGCCACCGAGATAAACCTCGAGCCGATCGAGGCACCGGAGATCACCGCTGACCCGAAGCCGGAGCCGGACAACTCCCTCGAAGCATCGGATCTGCGCAAGGAAGCAACGGCGATGCTGCGCGAGGACCGCCAGTCCGATGACATGACGAAGCTTCAGGCGGCATCCTGGCTGATGAAGTGCACCCCGGCTGACCCTGAGAAGCCGGCGCCGGTTGACCCGCTGGCGGGCACGGACGATCCGAAGCGCCCGCTCGTGGCTTGCGACGCTACCCAGGGGCAGCCACTCCTGCTCGACCCGGTGCCGCTGCTCCAGGGGATCGAGGACGAGAACGGTCCACGTCTGACCGGTAGCGAGATCGACACCAATCGCCCCATTACTGGTGGCATCAACCCAGAGACCGGCCAAATGGAGATCAATTTCGCCTTCAAGCAGGAAGGCGAACACAATGGTTCTTCTACCTGGGCAGCGCTGACCGCGGCCATGGTTGGTCAGCAGGTCGCGATCACCCTGGATTCCCAGGTGATCTCCGCACCGCAGATCCAGTCGCCGACGCCGGTCGGCTCTGCAACTTCGATCACCGGTCAGTTCAGCCAGGAAGAAGCCGAGAACCTGGCGAATAACCTGCGTTACGGCGCACTCCCGCTTTCCTTCGCTGGTGAGAACGGTGAACCGGGTGGCACCGCGCTGACCGTTCCGCCGTCACTCGGTGTCGCTTCTCTGAAGGCGGGCATCATCGCGGGCCTGGTCGGTCTGGCACTCGTTGCCATCTTCGTCTTCGTGTACTACCGCCTCTACGGCCTCATCTCCCTGTTCACTCTGGCGACCGCAGGGCTGCTCGTCTACGGTGCGCTGGTCCTGCTGGGCCGCTGGATCGGCTACACGCTGGACCTGTCCGGCGTCGCCGGTTTGATTATCGGTATCGGTACCACCGCCGACTCCTTCGTTGTCCTCTACGAGCGCATCAAGGACGAGGTACGTCGCGGCAGAACATTGCGCTCGGCGACGCTCAACGGTTGGGATCGCGCGAAGGAAACGATCGTCACAGGCAATATGGTCACCCTGATCGGTGCCGTCGTGATCTACTTCCTCGCCGTCGGCGAGGTCAAGGGCTTCGCCTTCACCATGGGGCTGACCACGATCTTCGACCTGCTGGTGACCTTCCTGATCACCGCACCGCTGATGATCCTGGCTTCGCGCAGCTCGTTCTGGGCTAAGCCGTCCGTCAACGGCATGGCCAAGGCCTTCGAGGCCGGCCGCGGCAAGACCGTCACAGCGCGCCGTTCCAAGCGGAGCGCGGACGCAGAGACCGAGTCCGATGCTGCAAGCGCTACCGAGACAAAGCCGAGCGAAGCGTCCACCATCAACTCCACGTCGACGAGCAACGCCGCCGCTGGAGGTTCCACCGTTGCGACTCTGACCGCCGCGGATACTGTCACAGCAGTAGATGAAGACGAAGACACCGACACCGCCACGCCCACGGCAACCAGGAAAGAGGAGAAATAATCATGACCACCTCACTGAACGCCGCAGCTGATTCGTCGGCAAGCAACGGCGCTGCGAAAGGCACTGCCGCAGCGGAACACGAGACTGCAACGCACACGAAGGGCATCGAGCGCCTTTACGAAGGCAAGGGCGCGATCGACTTCATCGGCCGCTCCAAGCTCTGGTACATCATCGCCGTGGCTCTGGTGGTCATCTCCGCTGCTGCGATGCTGCTGCGCGGCTTCAACCTCGGTATTGATTTCGAGGGCGGCACCAAGATGTCGATGCCAGCTGGCGAACTTGTCGTCGAGCAGGTTGAGGAGACCTTCGTCGATGCAACGGGCGTGACGCCCGAGCTGACCCAGATTGTCGGCGCGGGTGATTCGCGCACGCTGGAGATCAATTCCGAGCACCTGTCCCAGGAGCAGATCGACAGCGCACGCGAGGCGATTTACAACGCCTACCAGCCGAAGGACGCTTCTGGTGAGGCGACACCGGACGCGATTGGCGATTCCACGGTGTCCGAGTCGTGGGGTTCGACGATCACGAACCGCATGCTGCTGTCGATGTTGATCTTCCTCGTCACCGCCGCGATCTACGTCGCCCTGCGTCTGCAGCGCAATATGGCGATCGCTGCTATGGTCGCCCTGCTTTTCGACGGCGTGGTCATCATGGGCATCTACTCCCTGTTCGGCATCGAAGTCACCCCAGCTATGATCATCGGTCTGCTGACCGTGCTGACGTTCTCCCTTTACGACACCGTCATCGTGTTCGACAAGGTCAAAGAGAACACCGAGGGAGTGCTTGATTCGCGCCGTTCGACCTATGCGGAAGAGACCAACCTCGCAGTCAACGAGACATTGATGCGCTCGATTTCGACCTCTGTGATCTCGGCGCTGCCGATCATCGCGCTCATGATCGTCGCTGTGTGGCTGCTCGGCGTGGGCACCCTCCAGGACCTCGCACTGATTCAGCTGATCGGTGTCGTGGAAGGCGTTATCTCCTCCCTGTTCCTCGCCAGCGCCCTGCTGGTCACTCTCACCAACGCGCAGAGCCAGTACAAGGAGCACAACAAGAAGGTCGCTGACTACCGCGCGGGCAAGAGCGAGAGCGAGCTTATCGACGGCACCTCTGCTTCCACCGATTCCTCCACCTCCGAGCAGGACGACGACGTGGCTGAAGCGGTGTCCGCGAAGCGCACTGTGACCTCCCCGCGTTCTTCTTCTCGCCTTGACGCTGAAACGCACGCGACGGAGCCAGCACGCCAGTCCGCCGCAACGTGGCGACCGAACCAGAAGTAGTGCACCGTGGCAAGTAGATGAGGATTAGACAGGGCGAGAGGAGCACACCGTGAACACCCCCATGAAAACCACGGCGGGAAATCGGACGCGACGAAAGAATTCTGTGCGCGTTGCCGCCCTGCTTACCGCAGCAGCCACCTTCATGGCGGGGTGCTCCGATTCTGAGCAGGAGCCCACGGACAAGACCGCCCTGGATTATTTCGGGTACCAGCTGCCCGTTCCGCTGATCACCACGAATGCGGCGACGAAGATCGGCGATTCTTTGAAGATGCAGCGTCTTTCCGGCCGCATGTTCCCGGGGGCATTCATTCCCGGGCCGTCCGGTCAGCGCATCCCGAATACTGATCTTGTGTCCACGCAGGTATTGCCGGGCCCGCAACGACAGGTCATTTACACTTTGTCGGATCAAGCCGAATTCTCCGACGGTGTGCCGGTGACATGCGACGACTATGCCCTCGCTTTCGCCGCCGGTTCCAACCCGGATGTCTTCTCCTCTCACATGCCGCAGATGGAGCAGGTCGAGCGCGTCGACTGCACACCGGGCTCCAAGGAATTCACCGTCGTCTTCCAGCCGGGCAAGGGCGGCCGCTGGCGCGAGCTTTTCGGTGCCGGCACGGTGCTTCCTGCCCACGCCATCGCTAAGCGCCTCGGCATGGAGACCGCCGATTTCATCACCGGCCTCCAATCCGGCGACCCAGATCTGTTCGCCCGCACTGCCGAGGTGTGGCGCTTCGGTTACGGCCTCCGCAAATTCGATCCTGAGCTTCAGGTGTCTTATGGCCCGTACAAGATCGAATCGATCGGGGAGGAAGGCGAGGTCGTCCTCGTCGCAAATGAGAAGTACTACGGCGACGCCCCCGAGGTGCCGAAGGTCGTTGTGTGGCCGGCGTCCAAGGATTCCGCGGAACTCCAGGAAGCAGGCGCGCTCATGGTCGGTGACCTGAGCGATCACAATCCGGATTGGTACGAGGCTCCGCCTGAGCCCGATCAGGGTGCCAATGCCGACGATGTGCGCACGGGCAAGGACGGCAAACAAGCAGATGCCTCCGAGGCGAGCGCAGCGGGGGAGACACCTTCTGACAATGGAGCGGACTCGGGCTCCCCGGAGAGCCACCAAGAACTACAGACCGTCATCGGCGAGATGACCGACACGCTCGTTTTCGCCGATGCGGGTTCGTGGGCGTATCACGACAACCGGCAGGCTCTGGCCAAGTGCATCGACATTCGGGCGGTGGCGGAGGCGTCGTCACGCGAAGCTGGAATCGAGCTCCCGCCGTCGCCCGTGCACGTGCTCACTCAGAATGACCCGATGTCGCGTCGCCTCGCTGATATCGCGGACCCGCACCTCGGCGTCGATATCGAGGGCGCCAGCGTCGCCTCTGGTCTTGAGCTGCACGTCGGTTACAACGTACCGAATAAGCGCATGGCTGCCATGGTCGAAGCGATGAAGAAATCGTGCGAGCCCGCCGGCATCACGATCACCGACGTGACTGCCAACGGCAAGACACGCGGCGATCTCCTCACCGAGGAGCCGACCTGGAATGAGCAAGGCGAGCTCGACCGCGGCGGCAAAATCGATGCTTTTCTTGGCGCCGTCGACCCGATGATGGAATACGAATCCGCGACCTCACGCTCCGAGGAACTACAAAGCCTCCGCGCGGAGGAAAAACGCCTGTGGGACGAGGTGCCGTCTATTCCGCTGTCTGCACAGCCGCGCACCTTCATCGTGGACAACAGCATCAACAACGTGGTGGTCTACACTGGCCCTGTCGGGATCGGCTGGAACATGGACCGCTGGCACGTTCCCGGTTTGGAACCCACACCGGAACAGAAAGACGACAAGTAGACCATGACTTCCCCAGAGAACTCTGTTCAACCCACGTACCGCACCGCCCGCGAGGCATTGGCCGAGAAGATGCGCTATGTGCAGGACTTTCCTGAAGAAGGCGTGCTTTTCGAGGATCTGACGCCGGTGCTCGCTGACGGCGCGGCTCTGAAAGTCGTCATCGCCGAGATGGCGGAGGCCTCCAAGAACCTCGGCGCCGACATGATTGGTGGCCTCGACGCGCGTGGCTTCCTCCTCGGCTCAGCTGTCGCTTACGACATGGGCCTCGGCATCCTGGCGATCCGCAAGAAGGGCAAGCTGCCGCCGCCGGTGATCAGCGAGGAATACTCCCTCGAATACGGCACCGCCGCGCTGGAGATTCCTGCGGAAGGCATGAATATCGAAGGAAAGCGCATCGTGCTTGTCGACGATGTCTTGGCCACCGGCGGTACCCTTCACGCCGCCCGCGATCTGATTGAGCGTGCTGGCGGAATCGTTGCCGGTTGCGTCGTCGTTCTCGAGGTCTCTGGCCTTGGTGGCCGCGAACGCTTGGACGGTATTCCTTTGGTCGTTCTGAACCAAAGTAACGGCGACGCAGCATAGAACTGACCGTGTGGCTTAAAGTGGGCGCATGACGTCCCAAGATCGATCGCAGCGGCGCACCACCGGTTCGTCGATGCGCAGTGTGTCGGCCAGGCTCGCCCGGTCGCTCACCGGTGGGCGACCGAAAACTAACCCGGTCATCGAGCCGCTGTACTCGATCCACCGCAAATACCACCCGAAGGCGAGCGTCGAGGACATCTCGCGCGCCTATGAGACGGCGGAGCGCCTGCACGAGGGCGTGCAGCGCAAGTCCGGCGACCCGTACATCACCCACCCGCTGGCTGTGTCGACGATCTGCGCTGAGATCGGCATGGACACGACCACGATCATGGCCGCGCTTCTCCACGACACGGTAGAGGACACCGAATACTCCCTCGACGATCTCACGAATGATTTCGGCCCGGAGGTCGCCCGGCTTGTCGACGGTGTGACCAAGCTCGACAAGGTCGCCCTCGGCGCCGCTGCTGAGGCTGAGACGATCCGCAAGATGATCGTGGCCATGTCGCAGGATCCGCGAGTGCTCGTGATCAAAGTCGCCGACCGTCTGCACAATATGCGCACGATGCGCTTCCTGCCGCCGGAGAAGCAGCAGAAAAAAGCGCGTGAAACCCTCGAAGTCATCGCTCCGCTGGCGCACCGCCTCGGCATGGCGTCAGTGAAATGGGAGCTCGAGGATCTCGCATTCGCGATCCTGTACCCGAAGAAGTATGAGGAGATCGTCCGCCTCGTCGCTGAGCGCGCCCCCTCGCGTGACCGGGCTCTGAAAGAAGTCACCGGTGAAATCCAGGCCGAGCTAAAGCAGAACGGCGTCAAGGCCGAGGTCATGGGACGACCGAAGCACTATTGGTCGATTTACCAGAAAATGGTGGTCCGCGGCCGCGACTTCAACGAGATTTTCGATCTCGTGGGCATTCGCGTCCTGGTGGATAATGTCAGCGACTGCTACGCCGCCATCGGTGTCGTGCACTCGCTGTATTCGGCGATGCCGGGGCGCTTCAAGGACTACATCTCCAACCCGCGCTTCGGTGTTTACCAGTCACTCCACACCACCGTGATGACGGATTCCGGCCGCCCGCTGGAGATCCAGGTGCGCACTCATGAGATGCACTACAACGCCGAATTCGGCGTGGCCGCCCACTGGCGGTACAAGGAAACGAAGGGCTCCCACAAGGGCGACCAGGCTGAGCTTGATCAAATGACGTGGATGCGTCAGTTGCTCGACTGGCAGAAGGAAGCGGCGGATCCGAACGAGTTCCTTGATTCCCTGCGCTACGATCTCACCTCCGCGCAGATCTTCTGTTTCACCCCGAAAGGTGATGTGATCAATCTGCCGGCGGACTCGACTCCCGTCGATTTCGCCTACGCGGTGCATACCGAGGTCGGCCACCGTTGCATTGGCGCGAAGGTCAACGGCAAGCTCGTCGCCCTTGAATCCACCCTCAAGTCAGGTGACCGTGTCGAGGTCTTCACGTCGAAGGACGCGAATGCGGGCCCATCGCGCGACTGGCAAGACTTCGTTGTCTCACCACGCGCCAAGAGCAAGATCCGCCAGTGGTTCGCGAAAGAACGCCGCGAAGAGCACCTCGAGGCCGGTCGCGATGCCCTTGCTGCCGAGGTCCAGCGCGGCGGTTTGCCGTTGCACCGCCTCTTCACGGCTGACTCGATGAACAAGGTGGCTACTCAGCTCCACTACGACGGTGTCGATGCCCTCTACACCGCGATCGGTTCCGGCCAGACCTCTGCGAAGCACGTGGTCAGCCTGCTGGTGGAGATGTTCGGCGACGAGGACGACGCCGTCGACGCGCTTGCCGCACGCGCGCCCATCGCGGAGCTCAAAACGCCGACGCGTACCGACGGCCCTGGCATCCTCGTCGAGGGTTCTCCTGATGTGATGGCCAAACTGGCCCGGTGTTGCCAGCCCGTGCCCGGCGATGAAATCTTCGGCTTTGTCACCCGTGGCGGGGGAGTGTCCGTCCACCGTGTCGACTGCACCAACGCAGAGAAACTCAAACAGGAACAAGCCCGACTCATCCAGGTGGAGTGGAACAGCGGTTCCCGACAGGGCGCGTCCACGGCGACGATGCAATTGGAAGCACTCGACAAACAAGGCCTGCTGGCTGAGCTCACCCGAGTTCTCAACGAGCAGAAGCTGCCAGTCATTGCTTTCAACCACCACTGCGACGATGACCACATCGCCACTGTCCGGTTCACTTTCCAAGTCTCCGACACCAAGCAGTTGGGCACGCTCATGAACCAGGTGCGCAATATCGAGGGTGTCTTCGACGTCTACCGCGTCAACGCTTAGCCGATAACGCGGACTCGACGCACTCTGATTTAGGGCCCTAAAGACGCGAAAACCGCCACGACGCAACGTCGCGGCGGTATTGGCGTGTGAGCTAGATGCTCGGAGCAGCCTTAGAACGGCAGCTTGAAGTTCTTCTGAGCGAAGGTGACCACGGAGCCGACGAGACCCAGGACCGCGGTGAAGACGCTGATCCAAGCGGTGATGGCCTTCGGATCCCAGTCGCCGTTGTCGTCGGAGGAGTTAGCCTTGAGCTTGGCACCGAAGGACTTGTCTTCGTCCTTCTTGTCCTCGTCCTTCTTGTCCTCGTCCTTCTTGTCCTCGGACTCGTTGTTGTTGTCCTCAGCGGTGACGATCTTGTCGTTTGCCGGCTCGTCGGCCGCGAAAGCCGGAGCGGCGACAACGCCGGAGACGGAAACGGTGGCAGCGGTAGCAGCAGCGAGGATGCTCTTGCGGATCTTCATGAATGTCCCTTTCAGAAAGAAGCTCTCAATGACGTGGAACACTCTACAGTTGGGGTATAGGGGCTGCAAGGGTTTCCACGAGCGCTTTTCCAGCTAGGAGCAGCATTTCTTAGCTTCTTATTAAGTATTTGAATGCAAAAGGTGTGACTATTGGGGCGTGAGGGGCACGACTGTTGGGGGACTTCTCACGCGCTTCGAGTGAAATATTTGTACAGACACACAGTTGAAGCGGGAAATACGGCGGAAGGGGGAGGGGGTCTTGTCGATAAGCTGTGTGAGGGCTGGCTGTTGTTGCGGTTATCTTAAGCTTCGGCAATGAAAAACCGCCTAATGTGAGGAATATCACATTAGGCGGCAGGTGCTTATGAGTGAAGAGCTACGCGACGGACGCGCTGTTGATCTTCACTTCCTCCTTCGGAGCGCCGTCACCCGGATTCGCCATCATGGCTTCTTCCTCGGTTTCCGGCTCAGCGATGCCGGCCTCCGCGATCTTGTCCAGGGTGGCCAGGCCTTCCTCGTTGATCGTGCCGAAGTAGGTGTAATTGGGAGGGAGCGGGGACTCGCCATAGTTCAGGAAGAACTGCGAACCATTCGTGTTCGGGCCCGAGTTCGCCATGGCGATGCTGCCGCGCTCGTACAGAACATTGGCGTTCTTGCTCTCAGCTTCATCGTCGACCGGGTACTCGTCCGCGAACTGGAAGCCCGGGCCGCCACTGCCGGTGCCGCTCGGATCGCCGCACTGCAGAACGTGGAGGCCCTCAGTGGTCAGGCGGTGGCACACGGTGTCGTTATAGTAGCCCTCCTCCACCAGGTACTCGATGGCGTTGACTGTGCACGGTGACACGGAACGGTCCAAGGTCATGCCGATGGGGCCAGCGGAGGTGTCGAGGGCGACGTCGACGGTGCCCTCCGTCGATACGCCTTCAGCTTCGGGCAGGCCCTTGTAGAACTCGCCGTTGCCGTCCTCGGTGTACGTGCAGGTAACGGTCGGATCGAGCGGGGTCGTGCGCTTCTTATTCAGCGCGACGGGCTCCACCTCTTCCTGCTGCTCCTGCTCTTTCTGCTCGTCCTGTTTATCGGCTTCCTCCTCGGCAACGACATCCTCGTCGGACCCCCAGGTGGCAGCCAAGTAGATGCCGCCGCCGACAAGAGCGATGACCAGCAGCGCCATGGCCGCGATCGACCAGGGCTTGTTCTTCTCTTTGCGGTCGCGTGCCTTGAGCTCGCGGTCGAGTTCCTTCAGGGCGTCTTTGCCGCGCTGCGCGTTATTGCTCACGGACTTCGGCCTCCATCAGTAGGTGTTGGTGGTCAGATGGGTAATTACAGTATCAGTACTGCACCACATACCAGTGCGTGCGGCCGGGCCTTTATTTATGCTGGGCGCTATGGCTGATATTTCTTTCCGCAATGAACCGACCACCACCTCCGGCGAACTTCCGGCCGTTGGTGAGAAGCTGCCGTCCTTCGAGCTGGTCGGCGGCGACATGAACACCGTCACTGACGCTGACTTCGCTGGCAAGCGCATCGTGTTGAATATCTTCCCGTCCGTGGACACCGGCGTGTGCGCGCAGTCGGTGCGTCGCTTCAACGAACTCGCAGCCGGGCTCGACAACAGCGTGGTGCTCTGCGTGTCCAAGGACCTGCCGTTCGCGCAGCAGCGTTTCTGCGGTGCCGAGGGCATCGACAATGTCGTCAGCGCGTCCGCATTCCGTTCTACCTTCGGCGAGGACTACGGCGTGATCATGGAAGGTTCGCCGATCAAGGGCCTGCTCGCGCGCTCCGTGGTGGTCACCGATGCCGACCACAAGATCATCCACACTCATCTCGTCGACGACATCGCCGACGAGCCCGACTACGACGCTGCCGTAGAAGCACTGTCGAAGTAATTTCCGGCGGCATGGTCGCGCATGCCGTCTACACTGGCGGCCATGCAGATCGCAGGATTCACCGCAGGGCCGTTCGGCACCAACACCTACGTCGTCATTGCCTCGGCGGACTCCGCCTCGGGCTCCAAGCCCGAGGCTTTCGTCATTGACCCGGGCAAGGATTCCCACGCCCAGGTCATGAAGATCGTCGAGGAAGCGGGTGCGGAGCTCGTCGCCGTCGTGCTCACCCACGGCCACATCGACCACACCCGTGACTGCGCCGAGTTCAGTGTGCCTGTCTACATCCACCCCGACGATGAAGTGATGCTCGATCCGCAGTGGGGCGCGCCCGGCGACTTTGGCCGGATCTTCGAGGTCGACTCCATGAAACAACCCGAGGACCTGCGGCACCTTACAGCGGGGGAGACCATGACGTTCGCGGGCATGGACTTCCGCATTGTCCACGCCCCGGGGCACTCGCCGGGATCGTGCCTGCTCATTGCTGCCGCCGACGAACAGGTCGTCTTCGCCGGCGACGTGCTGTTCGCCGGTTCCATCGGCCGCACTGACCTTCCCTTGGGTGACCCGGCCGCCATGGACCGCACCCTCGCCGGTCCCGTGTGGGATCTCGACGATGAGCTCACTGTTCTTCCCGGTCATGGGCCTGCGACCACAGTGGCACAAGAACGCGCCACAAACCCGTATCTCAGCGCCGCAGGCCGTTCGCGCTAAGATCGACCGGCGTGAGCGATACCCAGCAGAAATCCGAGAAGTTCCAGCCCCTGTCCGCGCCGAAGGGGGTGCCGGACTATGTGCCGCCGGCGTCCGCGACCTTCCACGCGGTGCGTTCGGAATTCGTGAACCAGGCGCATCTCGCCGGGTACCAGCACATTGAGCTGCCTGTCTTCGAGGACACCACGCTCTTCGCCCGCGGTGTCGGCGAGTCCACCGACGTGGTCTCGAAGGAGATGTACACCTTTGCCGACCGCGGTGACCGCTCCGTCACCCTGCGCCCCGAGGGCACCGCGGGGGTCATGCGCGCGGTCATCGAGCACAATCTCGACCGCGGCCAGCTGCCGGTCAAGCTCAACTACTACGGCCCGTTCTTCCGCTACGAGCGTCCGCAGGCCGGCCGTTACCGCCAGCTGCAGCAGGTCGGCGTCGAGGCGATCGGCGTCGACGATCCGCTTCTCGACGTCGAGGTCATCGCCCTTGCCGACCGCTGCTACCGCTCCATCGGCCTCACCGGTTTCCGCCTTGAGCTGACCAGCCTGGGCGACCGCAACTGCCGCCCGGCCTACCGCCAGAAACTGCAGGACTTCCTCCTCGACCTGCCCCTGGACGAGGAGACCCGCCACCGCGCGCAGATCAACCCGCTGCGCGTCCTCGACGACAAGCGTCCGGAGGTCCAGGAGATGACCGCCGACGCCCCGCTCATGCTCGACCACCTCGACGACGAGTGCCGCGAGCATTTTGAAACCGTCCCCGGCTCCCTCGACGACCTCGGCATCGAGTACGTCATC
>ERZ1031273.234-NODE-234-length-26686-cov-8.249596_pt1 | contig 26686 bp, 26 predicted proteins | sample MGYA00516575_ERZ1031273 | MGnify/ENA primary metagenome ERZ1031273 (study PRJEB33718, sample SAMN03159816) | human skin metagenome | collected 2014-02-25 | study: EMG produced TPA metagenomics assembly of the PRJNA266117 data set (Human skin bacterial metagenome... | reverse complement strand
ATCTACACGTAAGGAGTCGTCGGCAGCGTCAGATGTGTATAAGAGACAGATCTCGTCGAGGGTCTCTTCGTAGAAATTCGCCACACCGGCGGAGACGAGGTCGCCGCGGTCGCGGACATCGATCAGCGCGCGGTAGGCATCGACGAATGTGCCGTTTTGCGGCCACGGCCAGTGCACCATGAACAGATCCAGATAGTCGAGACCCAGGCGCTTGAGGGATTCGCCGAAGGCCTCGGCCGCGCGGGGCTGATCGTCGTTCCAAACCTTCGAGGTGACAAAGAGTTCCTCGCGGGTGACGTCGCCGGCGCGGATAGCGTCGATAAGCGCTTGCCCCACAGCTTCCTCGTTGCCGTACAAGGAAGCTGTGTCGAAGTGGCGGTAACCGAGCTCGATCGCCCGGCGGATGAGCGCGACCGTATCGGATGCGGGGCCGTCGAGCTTGTACGTGCCCAGCCCCAGCCGCGGCATGGAGGCACCGCTGTTCAGCTCAAAGAACTCAGCGGCTGCCATTTAGTTCACATCGAGCAGGTCGATGACGTACACGAGAGTGTGGCCGGACAGCGGGTGAATGTCACCTGCCGGGCCGTAGCCCTTCTCCGGCGGAATGGTCAGCTGGCGGCGGCCGCCGACCTTCATGCCCGGGATGCCGTCCTGCCAGCCTTCGATGAGGCCAGCGAGCGGGAATTCTGCTGCTCCGCCGCGGTCCCAGGTGCTGTCGAATTTTTTGCCGGTCTGGTAAAACCAGCCCAAGTAGTGGACCTTGACCATGCCGCCGGCTTGTGCTTCCTCACCCTCACCGATGACGATGTCTTCGATCACGAGGTCAGTCGGAGCCGGCTCATTCGAGACGTTGATGGTCGGCTTGTCCATAAAAGATTCTCCTTGACATTCGGGGCTGCACGCATGGCTGCGCTGGACTTCCATACGAAAATGCGACCCCGCCGAAAAGATTACCGGCCCATTATAGGCCCGGTTTCTTCAATCAGCGGAATCGCATTGGGGTGCAGGCGGCGAGTTTCGCACCGCCTTGAAAGCGTATTAGCGCTGGTCGCGCGGGACGAACTCGCGCTGCGTCTCGCCGGTGTAAATCTGGCGCGGACGGTTGATCTTGGAGTTCATCGCGAGCTGCTCGCGGTAGTGAGCGATCCAGCCCGGCAGGCGGCCGATGGCGAACAAGACGGTGAAGAAGTCCGTCGGGAAGCCCATCGCGCGGTAGATCAGGCCGGTGTAGAAGTCCACGTTCGGGTACAGCTTGCGCTCGATGAAGTAGTCGTCGTTGAGGGCGATCTCCTCGAGCTCCATCGCCAGGTCGAGCAGGCTGTCGCCGCCCAAGTGCTGCAGCACCTCGTGAGCGGACTCCTTGACGATCGCGGCGCGCGGGTCGTAGTTCTTGTACACGCGGTGGCCGAAGCCCATCAGGCGAACGCCCTTTTCCTTGTTCTTCACGCGGTTCATGAAGTCGGACGCGTCGCCGCCGTTGTTGTTCTGGATGTCCTCGAGCATCTCCAGCACTGCCTGGTTCGCACCGCCGTGCAGCGGACCTGCCAGCGCGTTGATGCCGCCGGCGATGGAGACGAACATATTCGCCTGCGCAGAACCGATCATGCGGACCGTGGAGGTGGAGCAGTTCTGCTCGTGGTCGGCGTGCAGAATGAGCAGCTTGTCCAGAGCCTTGACCACAACCGGGTCGACCTCGTACGGCTCGGTCGGGTAACCGAACATCATGCGCAGGAAGTTCTCGCGCGGGTTCAGAGCGTTGTTCGGGTACATGTACGGCTTGCCCTGGGAAGCGCGGTAGGCGTACGCCGCCAGCATCGGCACCTTGGCCATCAGGCGCACGGTGGCCTTATCCAGCTGCTCTTCGTTCAGCGGGTCCAGCTGGTCCTGGTAGTAGGCGGAGAGGATGTTCACCGAGGAAGCGAGCACAGCCATCGGGTGTGCATCGCGCGGGAAGACGTTGAATGCGGCCTTGAAGTCCTCGTCCAGCAGGGTGTGGTGGCGGATCTCGGAGTTGAACTTCTCCAGCTCGTCCGCCTTCGGCAGCTCACCGTTGATGAGCAGGTAGGAGACCTCGTTGAAGGTGGCCTTGTTCGCCAGGTCGGCGATGTCGTAGCCGCGGTAGCGCAGAATGCCTGCGTCACCGTCGATATAGGTGATCTTGGACTCAGTCGAACCGGTGGAGACATACCCCGGATCGAAGGTGACTAGGCCGGTCTCGCCTAGGAGGTTGCCTAGGACGAAGCCGTCGTTGCCCTCGGAGGCACGGATGAAGTCCATCTCGTACTCGCCGCCGGGGTAATGCAGTACCGCTTTGTCCTGATTCTCAGAAGCCACAGTGAACCTTTCGCAGAGTCGTTGGGCGGTGCGTGCCCGGCTACAGCGCTATCTCCGTATAAAGCGGAAGACGGCTGCACACATAAGCATGCACCGAAATTGACATGAGACAACTCTATCAGCAGATGTGATTACCGCGACACTGTTTTGTCCGCACACGACTTGCCACAGCTACAGCCCTCCGCCAATCCGGCCGCATAATTCCACCTGACGGGAGTGCCGTTTCAGTTATTGTGAACGGAATAGAAGATTTAAAGCGATAGTTAAGGGGCATCCATGACCGACTACCCAGCACTTCCCGCAGAGTTCACTCCCAGCGACGGCCGCTTCGGTTGTGGCCCGTCGAAGGTGCGCCCGGCCCAGATCGAGGCGCTCAGCAAGGGTGCAGCCGCGGTGATGGGCACCTCCCACCGCCAACCGGAGGTCAAGAACCTGGTCGGCCATGTCCGTGAAGGTCTGGCTGAGCTGTTCTCCCTGCCGGATGGCTACGAAATCGTGCTTTCGCTGGGTGGCGCGACTGCGTTCTGGGATGCGGCGACTTTCGGCATGATCGAGAACAAGTCTGCGCACCTCACCTACGGCGAGTTCTCCTCCAAGTTCGCTAAGGCATCCAAGCAGGCACCGTGGCTCGAGGACCCGGCCATCGTTGAGTCCGAGGCGGGCACCGCACCGGAGCCTGGCGAACTGGACGGCACTGATGCGGACGTCGTGGCATGGGCGCACAATGAGACGTCGACAGGCACGATGGTGCCCGTCACCCGCCCGGACACCGACGCGCTCGTGCTTATCGACGCAACGTCAGGCGCCGGCGGCCTGCCCGTCGATATCTCCCAGACTGATGCGTATTACTTCTCCCCGCAGAAGTCCTTCGCCTCCGATGGCGGCCTGTGGTTGGCTGCGATGAGCCCCGCGGCGATCGAGCGCATCGCCAAGATCAAGGAGTCCGGCCGCTTCATCCCGGCATTTTTGGACCTGCAGACGGCGGTGGACAATTCCCGCAAGAACCAGACCTACAACACCCCGGCCGTGGGCACCCTGCTCATGCTCGCCGACCAGGTGAAGTGGATGAACGACAACGGCGGTCTGGACGGCATGGTCAAGCGCACCCGCGCGAATTCCGAGGCCCTGTACTCCTGGGCGGAAAACCACTCGCACGCGACCCCGTTCGTCGCCGATGCCGAGAAGCGCTCGTATGTCGTGGGCACCATCGATTTCGACGATTCCATCGATGCGGCTGAGCTGGCCAAAGCGCTGCGCGCGAACGGCATCATCGACACCGAGCCGTACCGCAAGCTGGGCCGCAACCAGCTGCGCATCGGGATGTTCCCGGCGATCGACACCGAGGACGTGACCAAGCTGACGGGCGCGATCGACTTCATGCTCGGCCAGGGCGTCGGCGCGAAGTAACCGGGTTCAGGGCCTTTCATCGGTTAAAGTGTGTCAGTGAATGACACCGGTGTAAGGAGTTGTGGATGCGCGAGCTCTTTGTAGTTGCAGAAGAATCGACGGATACCGTCTGGGTGCTGCGCACCGAGGACGGCGAGCGATTCCGCATCCCCCGCGCTGATCTCCGCGAGGTAGGCGAGCCAGATCCCGTCTTGTTCGACGCCGAGCGCGATTACACCGACGCCTTCGATAATTCCGCCGAAGAGTACGAGCTCGTCGATGCCGAGCTTGTCGACGAACCGTCGCACCCCACCTTCACCGTCTATTCCAGCGACGACGAACCGGAAACGCCCGACGCGATCGACACGACCGAAGTAGCCGAAGAAACCGAAGAGCCAGCAGAGCCTGCAGAACCCGCAGAACCCGCAGAGCCGGTGCGCACCCCGGTCGAGCCGGATCCGCTGTTCGCCACTCCCCTGTCTATGCGTCCGAATGAGATTCAGGCCCGCATCCGTGCGGGCGCGGACGCGGCGGCACTGGCCGAGGAGATGGGCGTGGCTGAAAGCCGCATCGAACCGTACGCGCACCCGGTCCTGCTCGAGCGCGCGCAGGTCGCGGAAGCCGCCAAGCAGTCCCACCCGGTCCGTGATGACGGCACTGCCCCGGACACGCTCTTCGAAGTCCTCGCGCTCGCTTTCGCGGCGCGCGGCCATGTCCTGTCCGAGGCCCACTGGGATGCCGTGCGCGAAGCAGGTGAACCGTGGGTCGTGCGCGTGACGTGGAAGGCCGGCTTGCAGGAGCACAGCGCGGAATGGTTCTTCCGTCGCTCCATGGGCAGCCCCGCCACCACCGAGCCACGCGACCCGGTCGCAGCGGATCTCATCGACCCCTCGTTTGCCCAGCCGGTACGCTCCCTGTCCGCGCACACGGCATACGAGCCGGAGCCGGAGTACACGGAAGACGAGGCGTACCCGCAGGACAATATCCCGCACGAAGAAGAGAACCTGTCCGTCACCCAGACCCAGCCGAATGAGTTCGCGGAAGGTGATTTCCTCCAGAATCCGGAGCCGGAGGAGAAACCGCAGAAGCGCCGCCGCAAGGCTGTCACCCCGCACTGGGAAGACGTGCTCTTGGGCGTGCGCACCAATACCAAGCGGCCGAAGTAGAGCTGGGTAGGAACGCGCAATGAGCTATCCCGCAGTGGTGACATTCTGGTACGTCGGCACCGCCAACCCTGCGGCGGTGCTCGAGGCGGAGCCGAAAGCCGACCGGGGCTTCGGCCGCAAACTCTTGTCCCAGCTCAATCCCCGGTGGCCGATCACGCCGATCGGGCAGTTCCCGTTGAACCGTTCCACGAAACCATCAAAGGCAGAGTTCTATATCGCCGGATATCCGGGCGTGGCTGTGCTGCAAACTTTCGTGGAGGGCTGCGGAAAGCTCTCGGACATCTCCCCTGACCTGCTCGCTGCAGTCCCCGCGGATGATGTGTTCGTCTTCGCCGAGGGCACCGGCGAGGGTGCTGGTTTCGGCGGTTTCGCGCACTTCCACGGTGAGGAGGTCTCCCGCAGTCTGTGCGCCACGAGGACCGCTTTGATGGAGGATCTCGGCCTGCCGGAGCCTTTCGAAGCGCCCTATTGGGCGGGCGAGCGCGCTGAACAAATCGGCGGCATTTCTTTGCCTTTCGAACCGGTAGATCTCATGCACGCCGCGGAGACCGCGTGGCTCGGGGTCGATGTCTCCCCGGACGGCCCCGATATCAATGTGGTGGGCTATGCCGTCGACGGTCGCCCGGAACCGAAGGTGGAGCCGCGCAAACCGGAGACCAAAAATGTCGCGGAGGTCGCTGCGAAATTCTCGAGCCCGAGCGCGGACTACGACGATTATGAGGAGACCGCTGACGACGAGCAAGGCGGCGAATTCGCTCAGTTCGCCGATGCCTCAGCCGCGGCAGCCCGCCGGATTGGGCGAGGTCTGAAGCGCCGCTGGCGCGACCTCAAGGACGCCGTGGTGGAACGGATCCGTCACTCGGACCGCTGAAAGCTCAACGACCGATCGCGCTCGTAGAACGCGATCGCGGCGGAGGTGGCCACGTTCAGCGAGTCAGTGCCGTTCGCCATGGGGATGCGGGCACGGATATCAGTGGCACGCATGGCGTGCTCCGTCAGTCCGGGGCCCTCGCCGCCGACGAGGAGGGCGACTTTCTCATAGGGGGCGCCGGTGTCGTCGATAAGCGCGTTGGCGAGATGCGCAGCCTTGTCGTCGGGCGTGAGCGACACTAGGCGGAAGCCCGCTTCGCGCAGTTGCTCAAGCGAGCGCTGCCAGGTGGTCACCGTGCCCTCGAGGTGCGCGAACGGCAGGCGCAGCACATGCCCCATAGACACGCGCACGCTGCGGCGGTACAGCGGATCTGCCGTGCCAGCGCCGAGCAGCACGCCGTCGACGCCCATTCCTGCGGCATTGCGGAAGATCGCGCCGATATTCTCGTGATCACCGACGCCTTCGAGTACGACGAGGGTGCGTGAATCAAGGAGCTTATCGACGTCGCGTTCCGGCGCGCGGTCCGCCACCGCGATGATTCCGCGGTGCATGTCGTACCCAGCGACCTCGGCGAGCAGCTCGCGGGTGACCACGTAGACGGAGACGTCGATAGGCGGCAAGCCTTCTTCCTCGCGCTGGGCGAGGAATGTGTTGAGCTTTTTCTCAAAGCCGACGACGCAGCGCAGCGGGTAGCGCGAATCGATCACGCGCCCGCCGACGAGCGGTCCCTCCCCGAAGACGAGGCCTTTCGCGTTGTCCATGGTTTTGAGGTCACGGACATCGTCGAGACGCGGATCGGCAGGATCGGTGATGTGAATCATGGCGGTTAGGAAATGGCAGACATGATCGGGTCCATGGCGAAGAACACCACGAAGAGCGCGGAGATCAGCCACATCAACCAGTGCACGTCCTTCGCCTTGCCGGCGAAGACAGAGAACAGTGCGAAGGTGATGAAGCCGATGCCGATGCCGTCGGCGATGGAGTATGTGAACGGCATAGCCACGATGGTGAGGAAGGACGGCAGGGCGATGTGGAACTTGGTCCAGTCGATCTCGCTGACCTGCATCATCATGAGAGCACCGACGATGACCAGCACCGGTGCGGCGGCCTCGATCGGCACGATCTCGTAGAGCGGGGTGAAGAACATCGCGGCGAGGAAGAGCAGGCCGGTGACAATATTGGCCAGACCGGTACGCGCGCCGTCGGCGATGCCCGCAGACGAGTCGACGAAGACCGTGGCGGACGACGCGGAGCCCGCACCGCCGACGACAGCGCCGAGACCCTCGACGACGAGCGCCTTCTTCATCTCCGGCAGTTCGCCCTTCTCATCGGTCAGGCCAGCCTGGCGGCCGAGCGCGGTCATCGTGCCCATGGCATCGAAGAAGTTGGCCAGAACCAGGGTGAACACCAGCAGGGATGCGGTGACGACACCGATATTGGTGAATGCGCCGACAATGTCGACTGCACCGACGAGGGAGAGGTCCGGTATGCCGCCGAAGGAGTCCGGCAAGCTCGGCACGGCGAGGTTCCAACCGGTCGGGCCGTTATCGGCCGCGGAGCCGGCGCCGGTCACAGCTTCCACAATCAGGGCGATGATCGTGTTGATCACGATGCCGATGAACAGGCCGCCCGGGATCTGGCGGGAAACCATGAAGCCGCAGATGAACAGACCGAGAATGAACACGAGCGTCGGCCACGACGCGATCGAGCCGTTGATGCCCAGCTGGACCGGGACCGTGGTCATCGCCGCGTCAGGGATGCGGCGGACGAAGCCGGCGTCGACGAAGCCGATCAGGGAGATGAACATGCCGATGCCCACGCCGATCGCGGCCTTCATCGACGGCGGGATCGCGCGGAAGACGGCGGTGCGGAAGCCGGAGATGGCCAGCAACACGATGATGATGCCGTCGACGACCACCAGGCCCATCGCCTGCTCCCAGGTGAGCCCCTCCGTGCCCACCAGTGTGACAGCGACGAGCGTGTTAATGCCCAGGCCAGCGGCGATGCCGAACGGGTAGTTGGCGATGGCGCCGAACAAAATACACATGACACCGGCCACCAATGCCGTTGCGGCGGCGACCTGCGGGATGCCGAGAACGGTGCCCGCGGAATCCTCACTCGTGCCCAGGATCAGCGGGTTGAGCAGGATGATGTACGCCATGGCGAAGAACGTGACCACGCCGGCGCGCACCTCACGGCTCACTGTGGAGCCACGCTCAGAAATGTGGAAGAAACGGTCGAGGCCAGAGATCTCCCCCGCCTCATTGGGTGTCTCGGTCACTTTTGTGGAGCCGGACGGATTCGTGGTGTCACTCACTGTGGTTCCCCTGACGTTTGCATGTCAATAACGGCAATAGCGTCCCACTCACAGCGCGAAAATCAAAATGGCACGGATGGGGAATCAGGCAGAACTGGAATTAATACAGGGGCTTTTCGTCGTCGAAAAGCGCGCTGCTCGGCGTGACGTCCTCGCTGTCGACCTTGGTCTCGGAGTGCGCTCCACAGCCGTATACTGCGGAAACAACGTGTCCGTCCGCGGAGTATTCGTTGGCGCAGATACCGAAATTCTTGCCCACTGGTTCCGCCGCCGGGATATAGAACGCGCAGGTCTTGCACTGCAGTGCCGCCTGGGAGGCATGGTCCGAATTGGGCCCGAATTCGCCGCGCCGCCACCGCTGCTTCGCCGCCTTCAACCCCGTGGTGGTCAGATACTGCTTCGTCTCCCGGCCGATGAAGACCACTGCGTCTTTGGAGAAGGAGTCGTCGGTCAGACGCTCGTCGTCCGGCGCCGGTTCCATGAGATCGCCCGGGCCGAGGTCGCCGGGGCGGAGACGCTCGGTGTACGGCACCCAGTCCGGGGCCTGCAACGCATCGCCCGACGGTGCAGGCACGAGCGCGACCTCGTTGACAGTGATGTAGTCGGAGCCAGTCGCGCATGCGAGGACCGCATTCCATTCCCATCCCGAATAGCCGGGCACGTCCGCTTCGAAGCGGTGGGTGGCTACATTCGCACTCAGTCCGACAACACCGATGTGGTCGCCGACTGCGCCTTGGTCGAGCTCGAGCAACGCTTCACGCGCGGTCGTCACCGCTTTGTCGCCGAGCAGCGGTCCTGCTTTCTTGTCGTTTCTTCTCCGGGGCACGCACCCCATTATGGCTGACACTGTTGCAAGATAGACCCTATGGTCCAATTCCCCCACGCCGCCGCGTTGCTGTCGTCCATCTCCGCCGTGTCCGCGGTCGCCCTTCTCGTCGGGTGTAGCGCCGAGGGCAGCTCGACGGCTGTGCAGCAGGAGACGGAAGGCATGGAGATGCTCACCGTCTCCATCAACGAGACGCTCCCTTTCGACGACTCAAGCTTCACCCAGGGCCTCGAAGTCGCGCCCGACGGCACGCTGTACGTCGCCACAGGCATGAACGGCGAATCGCGCATCTACCGCACCACTACCGAGGGCAAAGAGCTGGCCAGCCAGGATCTCGCGCCGGAATTCTTCGGCGAGGGCATCACGCGCGTCGGCGACCACTTGTGGCAATTGACCTGGCAGAGCAACACCGCGATCAAGCGCGACGCAGAGACACTCGACGAGCTCGAGCGCACCTCCTTCGAGGGCGAAGGGTGGGGCCTGTGCCACCGCCAGGACGCAGGGGAGGTGATCTTCTCTGACGGAACGGCCGAATTGCGGCGCATGGATCCGGACACGCTCACCGAGCGCGAACGCTTCACCGTCACCCGCGACGGTCAGCCGCTCGAGGGCATCAACGAGCTCGAATGCGTCGGCGACGATATTTACGCCAATATTTTCACCACGACGGACATCGTGCGCATCGACGCGAAGACAGGAAAGGTCGAGGCGCTTATCGACGCCTCCGGCGTCCCAAACAACGCCTCCCCCGACCCGAACCATGTGTTGAACGGGATCGCCCATATCCCAGACAGCGACAATGAGTTCTTCCTCACGGGCAAACGCTGGCCTGACATGTACCGGGTCACCTTCGAACCGAAATAGGGGCGCTTGCCCACCTGCCGGTTAGACTGCTTAGTCATGGTCGAAAGCAAGGCAGGAACGTCGAAGACCACGTGGACTCCCGCGTGGACGGTCACAGCAATCACTGTCGCGGTGATTGCCATTGTCGCTGGCCTCTATTTTTTCCTGAACTGGCAGGAGAACCGCCCCGCCACCCCACCAGCTGAGCTCGAGGTCGCGGCCACAGCTGACGGCTCCGATAACGAGCAGGAGGTCTCCTCCACCCCGTTCAGCGTCTGCGAATTCGGCGCCGAGTGCCCGGAAGGCGAGGTCACCCGAATCAACGCCGAGGGCGCTGAAAATATCCGTCTCACCGCGCCCGACGAAGTCTCTCAGCAGCAATGGACGGTGCTCAGCATTTACGACGACCCGGCCGCGAATACTGAGCGCACCTTCACACCAGGCGAAGCCACCGAAGTGGATATTCCCGTGACCACCCAGCATGACGGCAACGACACCAATCTCGTCGTCATGGAAGTCTCTGCCCTGCTCATCGGCGCAGACGATAAAGGCGAAGAAACCCCCGTCATGGCCACATGGGCGTTCACGACGGAGGCTGAATAAGGGGCGGGTTTTAAAGCTCCGCGCTTAGGCGTCGAGCTCCTTGGCCACTGCGCGGAGAATTTCCGCGATCTGGCGGGACTCCTTACGCTCCGGGTAGCGGCCTGCGTCGAGCGCCGGCTGCACCTGAGTCTCAAGCATGGACATCACATCTGCAAGCATGCTGCCCAGTTCCTCCGGCTTGCGGCGGTGCACCGGGCGGCGGCGCGGCTCGTCGAGCACCTTCACGCGCAGCGCCTGCGGCCCGCGACGTCCTGCGGCGAAATCGAATTCGATTCGCTGTCCCGGGAAGAGCTCGTCGACGCCGTCGGGCAGCACGTTCTTGCCCACGTAGACGTCCTCGTCCCCTGGGTTAGAAGCGAAGCCGAAGCCCTTCTCGGCATCGAACCACTTCACTTTTCCTACTGGCATGCGCGATCACCACCGATAATCGAAAGAATTCAAAGAGTTCAGTGTAGCGCGACGGCCCCCAACCGCCTAGTCGCCCGATCGGCGACACGCCAATGGTAACGATTGTGCGGTACGTCACGAAAACACCTTTTTTGCAGGTGAAGGCCCCCAAGCTACAGATCCTGCGAGTCACACTTTTCACATGCATCACAAATCGTGCCGAGAACGTGACTCAATCGTTATAAACGGTTACAGTTCTTGCCATGCCCCTAGACGGGCGTGACCTTTAACGCTGCCAGCCACGTTCAGTTTTGTCCGGCTGGCATGAAAACCGATGAAAGTACACAAGTACATAGGACAAAAGCGGGGGACCCACCCAGCACCGCACCATGAGCGCGCGTGCGCCGCGGAACAGATCCGCTTGGGGTGAAGCCGCCGACGATGCGGCCAGGTATGTGAAAGACCTCAGCCTGAACCCGACAGCTCACCCCGCAGACGTACAACAAGAGAGGAAACAGCCCAACATGGGACGTCACAGCAAGCAGAACCGTAACCTGACCACCAAGGCCGTCGCTGGCGCTACCGCTGCCCTGGCCACCACCGCCCTGATCAGCCCGATCGCTTCCGCTGCCCCGGATTCCGACTGGGACCGTCTCGCACAGTGCGAGGCTGGCGGCAACTGGCACATCAACACCGGCAACGGCTACTACGGCGGCCTGCAGTTCAACGCAGGCACCTGGCGTGCTTACGGCGGCGGCGAGTTCGCTGCCCTGCCGCACCGGGCAACCCGCGAGCAGCAGATCGCTGTCGCTGAGCGCACCCTCGCCGGCCAGGGCTGGGGCGCATGGCCGGCATGCTCCGCTCGCCTGGGCCTGCGTTCCGCTCCGACCCCGCGCAACGTCTCCGCTAACAAGCCGGCACCGAAGCCCGCTCCGAAGCCGGCTGCTGCTCCGAAGCCGAAGCCTGCCCCGAAGCCGGCCGCTAAGAAGAGCACCGAGCTCGAGGTCGACGCGGTGTACACCTCCATCACCCGCGAGCTGAACAACCGTGGCATCGCCGTCCCGGCGCGCGTCACCGCAACCTACAAGGCCAACCGCAACGACTACAACGCGTTCTACCTGGCTAACAAGACCCTGATCGACGCTGTTCTCGCTGGCGACACCCAGGGCATCGCTTCCGCGGCCCAGGCCAACTTCAACGACTACGTCTCCGGCCTGCAGCAGCAGTACGCCGCCCGCTAATCAGATTTAGCGCGCCGACGCTAAAGAGCGCCCGCCCCGCTTTGGGGCGAGCGCTCTTTTTCTATGCAGAATCAGCCTTATTCCGCGGCGTCTTTCACCACGGTGATCTGCCAACCGGCATTCTGGTTCTGCACGAAGTCCTTCACGCCGTGGCCGTTGTCGGCGGCCCACTGCGGGATGGATTCAGTTGCCTGGGTGCAGTCGAAGTCGATGATGAGCTCTTCGCCGGAGTTGAGCTCCGACATCGCCTGCTTTGCCTCGATGAGCGGGAACGGGCAGACATCGCCGAGGGTGTCGAGGATGTAGCGGCCCTCCCCCAGCGGACGCGCCGTGGTGTCCTGCTTGGGCTTCGTCTTCAGACCGACACCGCTGGACGCGGAGACGATATTGAACTTCGGCGCCTCCTCGACCTCGGACTGGCGGGGCTCAACGCCCGCGAGCTGCGGCTCGCTAATGGATTCATCGGTGGTGTACACGCCAGAATCCTGGGCAGCACCCTGCTTCACGCCGGATGGCTTCAGCCACAGCTTCGCACCGACGAAGACGCCGAGGGCGATGAACGCCATTGCGACCCAGCCCTGGTAGCTGAACAGGGAGGTCTGAACCATTCCGTTGCCGACGGTGCAGCCACCGGCCAGGGATGCGCCGACACCCATGCCAGTGCCGCCGATAATCGCACGGACGGACGTGCGGCCGTCCGGAACGCGGATACGGAATTCGCCGGAGACCTTCGCGGCGATGTAGGAGCCGACGAGGATGCCCAGGACCAGCAGGGTGCCCCAGTTGAGGAATCTCCCTTCGCCGGTAGTGATGTAGCCCATCAGGTGAGCCGACGGAGTGGTGATGCCCAGTCCGTCGTTGCGGCCGGTCGCCGCGGACAGCGGCCAAGCCAGGACGCCGAGCAGACCGACGACAGCACCGGCGATATACGGGTGCAGCGGCTTGCGGTACCACGGCTGCTCCAGAGTCACCTTCGGCTTCGCGGCATCACGGGCAAGGTAACGCTGCGCAATGAATGCGGTCGCGAGCGCGAACGGGATCGCAAACCACCAGGCTGACACGCCTAGAGTCTGTGGCAGTGTCGTCCACCCGGTGTCCCATTCCTTCAGCTTGTCATTGAAGCCCGACAGGAAGCCGCTCTTCATCGCGGCGGCGGACAGGCCGTAAAACAGCAACGCGAACCACGAGCCGACCAAGCCTTCGCCGGAGCGGTACCACGTGCCCGATGCGCAGCCGCCGGCGAGAATGATCGCCAACCCAAAGATGAAGCCGCCAAGCGCCACAGCGAGCGGCGCGAAGGTGCGGTACTCCGGCGAAATGACGCCCAGCGACGTGAGCGCCGCGAGGCCGATCGCGTGGACAGCGATAACGATGAAGAACGCGACGAGACCGCGGCCCTGCTTTTGCAGGAAGACATCACGCAGCATGCCCGTCACGCAGAATCGGCCGCGCTGCATGACGATGCCGAGCGCCGCGCCGACCGCCAAGCCGGTCAGAATCATGGGAACCTCCAGTGCTTCAATCAAGCCGTTAAAACACTGGGGAGTCTACAATCTACGAACCATCTAGTCTATAAATCATTCACCAGTAACAAACCGATCGGTCTATCCATATAGGCAAAATAAAACCGCGCAACGCCTCGACATAGAAGCGTTACGCGGCGAAAAGCTACAGCGAATTACTGCGCGGTGTTGATGCGCAGCGTGTTGTGCACGTAGCCGGTCTCCTCCCGCGGACGGGGCAGGATCGTGTCATTGCCGAAGGGGCTGTTCGCACCCGTGAGCTTGGAGGAAATCTCCGTCACCGGGTGGCCATTACCCGGGGTGTGCGCAGGCCACGCCGGGTTGATCTGGGTGATGTTCTCGAGGTCTTTAGCCATAAGGCCTATTCTTTCACGTCAGCGCCCAAAACGCACGTAAACTCACCCCCGCAATGAATTCCTTCACCCGTTCGCTCACCGCACTCGACGACGCCGCGCTGCGCCGCCTCATCGACGCGCGCCCCGACGCGTTCTTTCCTGCGCCTCCACAGGTCGCCTCGCTCGCTACGCGCCTTGCGCTTCCCGGGTCGATAGCACGAGCTTTACGACGCCTCACCGCCCCCGACCTCGCACTTCTCGAACGTCTCGCTGATGCCGGGGCGGAATTCAATCCATATGACGCCACCGCGCATGCCGGTGAGGGGAAGCTCGACAACCTTCGCACCCACGCGCTCGTCTTCGGCGACGACGATGAGCTCCGCATCGCACCGGGGGTACTCAGCGCTGTCCCCGCCGGCTGGCGCGTGACCGATCCGGTGCCGGAGAACCTCGACGAGCTCATGGCGGAAATCTCCTCCCCCGAACGCAAGGTGCTGGAAACACTTGCCACCAACGGCGGTGTGGGCACCACGAAGGCCGCTGCACCGGATGCGGCCCCGCATACGCCCATCGCCACGCTCATCGCGAAAGGTCTGCTCGTCCGCGTCGACTCCAATACGGTCCGTCTCCCCCGCCCCGTCCGCGATGTGCTCCGCGGCCACCCGGCCCGGACGTTCCCGATGTCAGAGCCACCTGCACCGGAGATCGATCAGGACACAGTAGACACCGCCGCCGCGACGCAGGGGCTGGATGCTGTCCGGCAGCTCCGCCAGTTGATCACTTCGCTGTTATCGGAGCCCGTCGCACTGAATAAAGACGGCAGCGTGGGAGTGCGCGCCCGAGCGAATTTACGCAAAGAGCTCGGCTTCGACCCAGCGCTCTTGATCACCATCGGCGAGTCCGCAGGGCTGATCGGCCGCGGCAATGTCGACGACACCGATGTCCTCGCTGCCACGAAGGACGCTCTCACATGGCTGGACGCAACCCTGTCCGACCAATGGGCGATCCTGCTCGCAGGATGGGCCGCCTCCCCGTGGCGGACGGACAAGGAAGAAAAACTCCTCTCTCCGGAAATGCACTCCCCCGACACCCGCGGCGCACGCCTGACGATCCTGCGCCATCACGGCGACACCGAGCGTCTCTTCTATTTCGCTCCCCTGCCAGCCTCGCAGCTGCCGCCGTCCTTCATCAACACCACCATCGATGAAGCCCACTTCGTCGGCGCGCTGGATTCGACTCCCGCAGCATCGACACCGCTGAGAGCGCTTCTCGACGGCGCCGATATCGCTGCCGCGACACGAGAACTCGTGCCCGCCCCGGTGGACACTCTCATCGCGCAGGCCGACATGACGGTGCTCGCTCCCGGCCCACTCGAACCGGAAATGGGCGCATTCCTCGAACGCATCGCGGACCTCGAATCTCCCGGCGTGGCCAGCGTCTGGCGCCTCACCGACGCTTCGGTGCGCCGCGGCCTCGATGCGGGGCTCACAGCAGAAGAGATCCACGCCTGGCTGAATGACCATGTGATGGGCGAGGTCCCCCAGGGCATTGCATTCCTCATCGACGACACCGCCCGCACCCACGGCTCCATCCGGGCTGGAGCCGCGATGAGCTATATCCGCAGCGCGGACCCTGCGCTCATCACGACGGCGGCGGAAAAACTCAGCGGAATCATCCGCCCGCTCGCACCGACCGTCGGCGTCTCCCAGCTCCCGCTGCCGAAACTCATGGACGCCCTGCGCAAGGCAGGCCTCCAGCCGACCGCCGAAGACGAAACCGGCGCGCAGCTGAACATGGCGCCCGAACCGGCACTGGTTCCCGCCACTCCTTCTCACCTACCGCGCCCGACCGCGGTCACCGACGAGCAGGCCGAACAGATCATTGCGCGCCTGCGCTCGGAGGACGCCAGCGCGGAGCCCGCGCCGCCACCTGCCGGGGACACCATCGAAACACTGCGTGCCGCCGCGCGCGGTAAGCGCCAGGTCACGCTGGGCTACGTGGACAAGAATGGACGCGGGAAGACGCTCACTGCCCTGCCTTTGTCGGTATCGGCCGGGCAGGTCGACGCGCATGTTCCGGCCACCGACTCGGTGGTGCGCATCGCTCTGCCCCGCATCACGAAAGTCGTGATGGCCTAGCGACTCACCCGCTCGAGTACCTCCAGCACGTGCTCGTAGTCTTTGCCGGTTGCGGCGGTCAGCCCCAGCTCGCACGTGCGGTTGGAAGACGCGTGGCATTGGGAGTCGAACTCGGCGACTTCCTCCGCCTCGCGCTTAGTGGCGGCGTGAGTCAGCTCCGGGTGCAGCATGCCACGGTCGCCGGCGTAACCGCAGCAGTTCCACTCCGGCGGCACGTTGACCTTGTCAGCGGCGGCAGCGGCGACCTGGGAGAGGGCGTCGATAAGCGAAAGGTGCGTCGCGGAGCACGTCGGGTGCAGCGTGATCGAATCGACCTTGCTGGCAACCTCGAGCTTGTCCACCACCTTGTCGCGCACGAATGCAACTGCGTCGATGACGGTGATGCCGATGGTCTCCGCCATGTCCTGGAAACCGTGGGTGCAGCTGGTGGCATCGACGATGACTGGCAGGCGGCCGCCGTCGGTAGCGGCGATGAGCTCGTCGTTGACGCGGCGCTGCATGATGTCGTGGCCGGTGGCCATGCCTTTCGACGCCCACGGGGTGCCGCAGCACATCCCGTCGATGCCCTCAGGCACGACGAGTGAGAGCCCGGCGCGTTCAACCAGTTTCGCGAATGCGGCGGATGCGCCAATGCCCTCGCCCTGCGGGCCGAACATGGAGTTCACGCAGGCAGGAACGAATACGCCGACGGGTTCGGCGTTCGGGCCGCCGATGCGCGTGCCGAAGGCCTTGGAACGGGAGGTGCCGCCCTTGGTCAGCTCCGGGCGGTACGACGGCACGGTGTCCTCGCCGACGAGAGCGCGGGCAACGTCGGTGACCTTCTCCACCAGCGATGCGGGCAAGTAATGCGCGCCGGTCAGCGCGGTGGAGGCGAGCTTATTGCCTGGTCCCCATGCCTTCGCGGCGGCCGCCCAGCCGGCGGATTCCACGGCGCCGGCCTGGCCACGGCGCAGCGACTTGATGAATTTGCCGGTGTCGATGCCCACCGGGCAGGCGGTCACGCACATGGAGTCGACGGCGCAGGTGTCGATGCCCTCGTACTGGTACTCCTTATCGATGTGCTTGACCAGCTCAGTATCGCCGTCCTGGATCGCCTTGGCGCGGGCGCGGCGGACCACGATGCGCTGGCGCGGAGTCATGGTGAGATCACGCGAGGGGCACACCGGTTCGCAGTAGCCGCATTCCACGCACGAGTCGATCTCGTCTTCGACCTGCGGGTTGAGCTTGAAATTCTTCATGTGCTCGCGCTCGTCATCAGTGATGATCACACCCGGGTTCATCACGCCGCGCGGGTCGGCAGCGTGCTTGAGCTCCACCATGACCTCGTAGAGCTCATCACCGTATTGGCGGCGCACATACGGTGCCATCACGCGTCCAGTGCCGTGCTCAGCCTTGAGGTTGCCGCCGGCGCCGAGCACGAGATCCACCATCGCCTCATTGAACCCGTCGTAGCGACCGAGGTTCTCATCGCCCTCGAAACGGTCGGTGATGAGGAAGTGGATATTGCCGTCCTTGGCGTGGCCGAAGATGACGGCATCGTCGTAGGAGTATTCGTCGAACAAACCCTGCAGCCCGCCGCAGGTGTCGGCGAGGTCTTCGACGGGCACAGCGATGTCCTCGAGCAGGGCCGTCGTGCCGGACGGGCGTGCCTCGGCGACCTGGGCGTAGAGGCCCTTGCGGAAGGCCCACGCCTTGGCCGCTTGTTTCGGGTCGGTGGAGAATTCCGCAGGCGTGGCCAGATCCAGCTCGCCCAAGAGCTTCGTGCCGGCGCGCTCGGACTCGCGCAGCTGCTCTTCCTCGTTCGCGTGGTACTCAATGAGCAGCGCGGCGTGCTGGTCCAGCTCGAAGCCGGTGATCTGCTCGGGCACCGAGTCGAAGCCGCGGCCGACCGCGATGGAGCGGGAATCCATCAGCTCGAGCGTGGCCGCCTTGGAATCGAACAGCGCGGGCAGCGAGCGCGTCGCCGCGTCGATCGTCGGGTACACCGCGATCGTCGTGGTCTTCAGCTTGGGCACCTCGACAGTGCGCAGCACCGCCTCAGCGATGAACGCCAGCGTGCCCTCGGAGGCGACCAGCAGGTGCGTGAAAATCTCCAGCGGAGACTCGTAGTCCAAAAACGCGTTGAGCGAATAGCCCATCGTGTTCTTCAGCGCGAAGTGCTGCTCGATCTTCTTCACGGATTCAGCGTTGCCGCGAACGCGACGCTTCAATTGCTCGAGCTTTTCGACGAGCTCCGGTTCCTCCCGTGCAAACTGCGCCTCCGCATCCGCATGCGCAGTGTCGATGACGGTGCCGGACGGCAGCACGAATGTCAAGGATTCGAGCGTGTTGTAGGTGTTGTACTGCGTGCCGCACGCCATGCCGGAGGAGTTATTGGAAATCACGCCGCCGAGTGTCGCCGCGCCTTCTGACGCCGGATCGGGACCGAGTTTCCGGCCGTAGGGTGCGAGGTGCGCGTTGACCTGGCGCACCGTCGAACCGGGTTGGACGCGCACACGTTTACCGGCATCGAGAACCTCGACGCCGCGGAAATGCTTGCGGACGTCGACAAGCATGCCCCCGCCGCCAGCCTGCCCGGACAGCGACGTGCCGCCCGCGCGAAGCACGACCGGAGCGCCGGAAGAAATCGACGCACGGAAGGCCGCGGCAACGTCGCTGGCGTTGCGCGCCTCCGCCACCACCTGCGGGGTGTGGAGGAAGTGCGAGGCATCGTGAGCGTATTTGATCCGGTCGATCTGGCGGGTGGAAATCGTCTGGTCGGAACCCAATTCGCGGACCAGGTGCGCAGCAGGGGATATGATTGTTGCAGTCATAGTTTCATGCTATCCCTTTCAGATGCTTCAAACTTTTTTCGTCATTTCTGTTGACAGAGTGTTGTGTTTATACAACACTTAATTGTGTGGCAGCACGAAAACAACCGAAGAGTCCGATTCATAATCGGGTTCGCGTCTTGAGGACGGAGCGCGACATGTCGCGCAACCAACTCGCCGAGCTCATCGACGTGAACCCGCAGACCATCGGCGCTTTGGAGCGCGGCGACCACTCCCCCAGCCTCGACCTCGCCTTCCGCGTCTGCGAGGTATTCGACCTTCCCGTCGAGGCAGTGTTCTCCCGCACCGAATTCGCCCCTATGTCGAAGGAGCTGTACCCGAAATGACCCGCCTCGACCGCGAGAGAAAAACGAAGACTCTGATCTTTGTTTTCTTTTTCTTCATGCTCGCTTTCATCGTCTGCACCGCTCTCCAGCCGATACTGCGCCAATGGTGGCTGTCCACCCTATCGATTACTTTCGTCGTGATCAGCATGATCGCGTGGGCGCAGATCAGAGCGGAGAACGGAAACGCCGACAGTGTCCCAGAAGACCAGCTCGACGAGTACGAGCGCAGCGTGCTGGACACCTGGCGCAAGCGCGCGATGAAGGTGTTCGCCCTGCTCACCAGCATCGGCGGCTTCATCTTCATGCTTCTCGGCGAGCGGCTTGACACACCGGGCAGCACGGCCCTCTTAGCCGCCGGTTATTTCATGCTGTTTACATTCCTTATCGCCTACCCGCTGCCCATGATCGGCTACGCCATCACCTTCAACCGCAAGGAGGACTGAAAATGACCACTCTTGACATCAGAGATCTGCACAAACGCTTCGGCGATACCCAGGCGCTGGACGGGATGAACTTCTCCGTCGGCGACGGGGAGCTCTACGGCTTCGTCGGTTCCAACGGCGCCGGCAAGTCCACCACGATGCGCATCGCGCTCGGCGTCCTCGAGGCGGATTCCGGTGAGGTGCTCCTCAACGGCATCCCGCTTGACGACGCGACGCGCCGCCGCATCGGCTACATGCCGGAAGAGCGCGGCCTGTACGGCAAGGAGAAGATCCTCGATCAGCTCGTCTTCCTAGCCAAGCTCCACGGCGTGGACGGCGCCGCTGCGAAGAAGCGCGGCGAGGAGCTCCTGGGGGAGCTCGGGCTCGGTGAACGCACGAACGACAAGCTTGACGATCTCTCGCTGGGCAACCAGCAGCGCGTCCAGCTCGCCGCCAGCTTGATCCACGACCCGGACATCCTCATCCTCGACGAGCCGTTCTCCGGCCTCGACCCCGTCGCTGTGGACGTCATGAGCACCATGCTCACCGACCACGCCCGCAATGGTGTCCCCGTCGTTTTCTCATCCCACCAGCTCGACCTCGTCCAGCGCCTGTGCGACCGCGTCGGCATCGTCACCCGCGGCCGTATGGTCGCCGAAGGCACCGTCGACGAGCTCCGCACCCACGGCCCTGTCCGCTACAAGGTCGGCACCACGGCCCGCGGATGGTTCCCGGAGGGCACGACGCTTATCGACGACGCCCCGGACCACGTCATCCTCGAGACCTCTTCCACCGGCGACGACCAGCACATCCTCCGCGCAGCCCTCGCCGCCGGCGATGTCCATGAATTCACCCGCGTTGTCCCCGACCTGACCGACCTGTTCAAGGAGGTTGTGAAGTAATGACCACGAGCACCTATTCCCCGCTCCACACCGTCCTCACCACCGCTAAGCGCGAGATCCAGATCCTCTTCAGCAAGAAATCCGTGATCATCACCTTGCTGATCATGATGCTCGCCATCATCGGCTTGATCGGTTTCGCAGCCTGGCAGAAAGACAAGAGCGACTCTAAGGATCCCACCACTGTCGCCGTCGTCGGCGTTGAAAGCCAGACTTTTGAAGGCACCACTTTCGAACCGCGCGAAGCCGCCGACCGCGCTGAAGCGGAGCAGCTCGTGCGCGACGGTGAGGTGGACACCGCACTCGTTGTCGAAGGCGATACCTGGCAGGTCATCAGCGACGGCTTCCCCAAACCCGAGGTCGTCGCCGACGTTAACGGCACCGCCGACGGAGTCGCTCAGACCACCGCGTTAGAAAAGCTCGGGATCTCCCCGGAAGAATTCGCAGCTGCCAGCCCGAATGTTGAGGTCGTGCCGGTGGACATCGCCGATTTGGACGCTGGCAAGGACGATGCCGAGTCTGAGCAGGACTTCATCAAACTACTCACTACGTTCGTACTGTTGATGGCCATCGTCTTCATGGTGATCACATTCGCCGCGCAGGTGGGCAGCCGCGTGACGGAGGAAAAGTCCTCCCGCGTTGTCGAGCTCGTCCTCGCCGCGGTGCGCCCGCTCGACTTCCTCGCGGGCAAGATTCTGGGCAACCTCGTCTTCGGTTTCGTGTCCACAGCCGTGCTCGTCGCCGCCGCTGGGATCAGCCTGAAGGTGACGGGGCTGCTAAAGGATGTCGACATCGCATGGTCGATTCTTCCCATCATGCTCCTCTCATACGTCCTGGCCATGCTCTTCTTCGGAGGGCTTTACGCCGCCGCCGGCGCGATGGTGCAGCGTACTGAGGACCTCCAGTCCACTCAGATGCCAGTCCTGCTGTTGATCATCGCCAGCGCCTATATCCCCGCCTTCGGGTGGATGAACACCGGAGCGACCTGGATGCAGGTAGCTAGCTGGATCCCGCCGGTGTCGATTTTCGCTGCACCGCTGTCCTACGCAGCCGGCGAGTTCACCGCACTCCAGCTCGCGGGTTCGCTGGCCATCGCCACCATCGCGACCCTCGCGGTCATCTGGATCACCGCACGCATCTACCGCCGTACCATCCTGAATAACGGCAAGACCACCAAGTGGTCGGAGGCGCTGAAGGGCTAACCCTCCTCCACCTTGACGTCAAAGACAGAATGAAGCCGGGTCCCATTCGGGGCCCGGCTTCTCGTCTGCCAACAATTACTTGGAGGCTGTCTCCGGCTGAGTCGCAGCCTCGTCCTTCGGCTGCGGCGTCTTTCCACGGTTGATCGCCTCGCCGAGAGCATCAGCGATGGACGCTTCGCCGCACAGGCCCGGGATGAACAGGACGATGGAGCCGACTAGGGTGCCAAGCAGCGCGCCCAGCGGACCGCGGTTATCGGCCACGAACGTGGCGGCATCCCGCTCGCGGCCTCACCTCAAGCGGCCGCCTGGGCCCTTTCCGCGCACCTTAGAGATGTCCCGACGGATCCATTTTTTTGATGGAGCACGCGGATCACTTCGATGCGACCACCAAAATCTCTATAGAAAATTTTGTGTTTCCCTGCGCCCTTCATCCGGTAGCCAGGTCTGACCCCCTCCAGCGACCTCCCCATCTTTGGGCTTCCAGAAAGTTGCTCGAAAGTCGCCAAAATCTGCCCCACGTATTGTTCTGCCCTCAACGTCCCCCATTCTGCGGCGGTGTAGCGCCAAATCTCCTCGAGATCTAGCTCCGCTTCGCTACTAAGCAGATACCTCATGCTGGTTTTTCATTCGTGCGATGAATGATTCCGGATCGAAATCCTTCACGAATCCACTTCGTTCGCCCTTCTCCAACTCCGCATTCAGCGCCGCAAAGAGCCGTTCGCGTTCCTCGACTAGTCGGAGGCCCTCCCTCAGAACCTCGCTGGCCGAGGCATATCTCCCCTCTTCCAGCAGTTCGGCAATGAACTTATCGTAGCGCTCCCCGAGGACGACAGAAGTATTCTTAGCAGGCATGCCATTACCTTACCATTTCTTGGTACTCACCCTTCCGAAGTTCGACTCTCTCGACCTCGGCAGGCATAATCGCCCCATGGCTTTAGGTGACGGCCCGCTCATTGTTCAGTCCGACAAGACGGTCCTCCTCGACGTCGCGCACCCCGAAGCGGGGGCGGCGCGCGCGGCATTGGCGCCGTACGCGGAGCTCGAGCGCGCGCCAGAGCACGTCCACACCTACCGGATCACTCCCCTGGCGCTGTGGAATGCGCGGGCAGCGGGCTTCGACGCGGAGCAGGCCGTGGACGTGCTCGAGCGCTATTCCCGCTTTCCCGTCCCCCAGGCCCTGCTGATCGATGTCGCCGAAACGATGGCGCGCTACGGCCGCGTCCGCCTGCTCAAGCATCCAGCGCACGGCCTGATTCTCGAGGCGGACGACGCCGCGATCCTCACCGAGATCACCCGCAACAAGAAGATTCAGCCCATGGTGGGCGCGCTTATCGACGACACCACCGCCCCCGTCCACCCCTCCGAACGTGGCCGGATCAAGCAGGAGCTGACCAAACTCGGCTGGCCTGTGGACGACCGCGCCGGCTACGTCGACGGTGAATCCCACCCAATCCGGCTCACCGCCGGATCGGACGGAGAGGACGGCTGGGAGCTGCGCGATTATCAGCAATACGCCACAGAGTCATTCTGGGAGGGCGGTTCCGGCGTGGTCGTGCTGCCCTGCGGCGCCGGCAAGACCATCGTCGGTGCGGCTTCCATGGCGCAGGCCCAGACCACAACGCTGATCCTGGTCACCAACACCGTCGCTGGCCGGCAGTGGCGCGATGAGCTGCTCCGCCGCACGACCCTGACCCCCGAGGAAATCGGCGAGTATTCCGGCGAGCGCAAGGAGATCCGCCCCGTCACCATCGCCACCTACCAGGTGGTCACCCGCAAGACGAAGGGCGAGTACAAGGCGCTCGAGCTCTTCGACTCCCGCGACTGGGGCCTGATCATCTACGACGAGGTGCACCTGTTGCCCGCCCCTGTCTTCCGCATGGCCGCGGACCTCCAATCGCGCCGCCGCCTGGGCCTGACCGCGACCCTCGTGCGCGAGGATCACCGCGAAGACGATGTCTTTTCCCTGATCGGCCCCAAGCGTTATGACGCCCCATGGAAAGAGCTCGAAATGGCCGGCTACATCGCCACCGCCGAATGCGTCGAAGTCCGCACCACGCTCACCGAAGACGAGCGCATGATGTACGCCACCGCCGAGACCCGGGAACGCTACCGCATCGCGGCATGCAGCGAGGGGAAGCTGGCGGTCGTCGACAAGCTTCTTGCCCAGCATTCTGGGCAGCAAACGTTGATCATCGGCGCCTTCATCGAGCAGCTCGAGGACATCGCCGCGCGCACGGGCGCCCCGCTTATCGACGGAAAAACCTCCACCAAGAAGCGCGAAACCACCTTCGACGCGTTCCGGAACGGTGAGATCCAGACTCTCGTTGTGTCGAAGGTGGCTAATTTCTCCATTGACCTACCCGAGGCCGCCGTGGGCATCCAGGTCTCTGGCACATTCGGCTCACGCCAGGAAGAAGCCCAGCGCCTCGGACGGCTGCTCCGCCCGAAAGCCGATGGTGCGGAAGCGCTGTTTTACACCGTCGTCGCACGCGACACGCTCGATGCCGAGTACGCGATGCACCGCCAGCGCTTCCTGGCCGAACAGGGCTACGCCTACCGGCTGGTAGACGCGGCCGACCTCTAAACTGTGTGCCTATGAATCGCTTTCACTTCGACGTTGATGAAACTTTCGCCAAGAAGCACAACGAGATGCTGCGCGATACGCGCAAGGTGACCATCTCCGGCATCAGTCTGTTCGTCATCTGCGTCGTCGCGGCCGTGCTGCTGTGGACGCTGACACCTACCGGTTCGGCATGGGGCTGGTTCGGCGTGATCGGCCTCGTCCCGTTCGGCATCGTGATGCTCATCGTCGGCCTCATGGTCCCTCGTTCCGTCGGCGGCGCGCAGGAACTCTACGACCGCTATCCGCTTGCCCCAGCCATCATCGCCGAGGTCAACCCGCGCGATATGGTGCTCATGGCGCTGGTCAACATCAACGTTGACGAGACCCTCCCGCCTAAGTACGCGGTGGCCCTGCGCACGGTCTCCTCCATCCCCGGCATCGACGAGCCGAAGGTGGGCACCAAAGTGCCATCAGTCGCCGTCGGCGGCCGCCGCACCACACGCGACAAGGATCACTGGCAAGAGGTCACCCCGATGCCGATCGCATGGGCCACGCCTGACCGCGACGTCGTCAAGCAAGCGCGCACCGCAATCCCGCAGGAACAGTGGGCCAAGCTCGACAAAGCGCGAGCCAAGCTTGACGACGTCAAAGCGACCCCGATGAATCTACTCCCCCTCTAAAAGGAACCTGTGTAGAAGTTTACGATTGCGTTAGAGTTCCGCAACTATTATTTAACCCTGCGAAGGCAGTGTGGGAGGGGAAAGTAGTAACACACTGCCAAAGGGTTTGACCGGCCACAGGTCTCGAACCCGGCAAGAAGTACTACTTCCAGGTCGGCTCCGAATCCGAGGGCTTCTCCGAGACCGGCACCTTCACCACCTCCGATCCGAACAAGGACGAGGTGCAGTTCATCCACTACACCGATACCCAGAACGCTTACTGGAACGCCAACGTGAACAACGAGGCAGCCTACGGCGCTAACACGCTGGAGAAGGCCATGGAGGTCGCGCCTGACGCCACCTTCGCTGTCCACACCGGCGACTTCGTTGAGACCGCGGCTGTCGAGGTACACCAAGAAGGAAGAGATCGACGGCGTCGAGCACCACGTGAACCCGGAGGGCGTCACCTACATCATTCCGTACACCTCCGGCACCAAGGCGTACGACGCGATCTATAAGAAGGGCGTCGACCACGTCCACAAGGTCCGTCGGAAGCTGGACTGGATGACCGAGAAAGACGTCGAACCCTGGAACGGCCTGTACGACGTTGCTGAGCAGCCGCAGGGCTCCCCGAATTTCGAGCACAAGCACGAGAACTACCGACAGTCCACCGTTCAGTGCTTCGCGGTCTACACCGTCACCGACGAGACCTTCAAGATCGACTTCTACAAGGTCAAGGGCGATCTGCACAAGGGCGAGGAGCGCACGGTCGAGCTCTACAACTCCTCCGGCATTGTGAAGAAGTAACTCTCTACTTCTAAAACACAAGAAGGCCAGTTCCCGTTCGGGCCTGGCCTTTCTTCATGCGTGCAGTTCTAAATGAATTGGCGGACCAGCGCGTACAGCGCGACGACAACGATGAGGCCCTTCAAGAACTTGTTAGAGAGTCGCTTCGCGATGCGCGAACCAACCAGACCGCCAATCAAACCGCCGGCAGCCAAGATGGCTACTCCGATCCACAGCACCTCTGCCCCGAAGAAAATAAAGGCGATCAAGTAGACGAGAGCAGCGACGGAGTTCACGATCATGGACAAGAAGTTCTTGACCGGGTTCACGTCCTTGAATGGGTGGCCCGTGCCCACGCCCATGATCGCCATGTAGAGCACACCCTGCGCCGCAGTGAAGAAACCGCCATACATAGACGCCAAGCCCATCGCACCGACGAGACCGGGACGCTTGTACGGTGCGCCGACGGTCCCGTCGCCCGAGTCCTCCCCCACGACCTGAGTCTTCGAGAACGCTTTCACGAACCGCTGCTGAAAAATCACGAGGAGCAAGGCGACGACAATCAGGATCGGGATGACCCAATCCAACGCCGAGGACGGAGTGAACAGGAGCAGCAACGAGCCGGCAGCCGAACCAACAATGGTGGCGACAATCAGCGGGCCAAGGAACGGCAGCTCCTTCTTCGTCTCATGACGGAAACCCCACGCTGATCCGAACGACGCGAACATCATGCCGATCGTGTTGGTACGCACCGCGACCCCCGGCGGTACGCCGATCGCCAGCAGTACAGGCAGGGTAAGCAGAGACCCAGAACCGACAGCGGAGTTGATAATGCCGGCCATGATGCCCATGGCGAACAGCAGCAGCCCGGATAGAACGGTCATCTCGTGAAACTCCTGGAATCCTGAAGTAGAAAAAATACAAAAAGCGGCGCCCCTTGAGGAGTCTATCCTCGAAGGGCGCCGCGTGAATTAAGTTTTTGGTCGGCGGTAACTTACTCTCCCACACCCTCCCGAGTGCAGTACCAT
>ERZ1031273.233-NODE-233-length-26741-cov-22.787454_pt1 | contig 26741 bp, 17 predicted proteins | sample MGYA00516575_ERZ1031273 | MGnify/ENA primary metagenome ERZ1031273 (study PRJEB33718, sample SAMN03159816) | human skin metagenome | collected 2014-02-25 | study: EMG produced TPA metagenomics assembly of the PRJNA266117 data set (Human skin bacterial metagenome... | reverse complement strand
GTCTCGGGGAGCACCTGCGCGGTATGCCGGGGGCGACGATGGAGGATCAGGTGCAGAACTTCTACCACAGCCTCGACGAGCACCAGGACGATCAGATAGAGAGCCTCCTCGCCGATGCGATGGGACGACTGGGGGACATGCAGAAGGACCGCTTCGACATGGAGTACTCGTCGGTGAAGAATCTTAAGGTCTTCCCCTTCTTCAGCAGCCCTGCACATTGGTTTTATCCCTATATCCCGACCCACCCTGACCTGATCGAGGGGAATGTGAGGATGCTGGCCGACTGGGGGACGGCACTCTTCGGTGGTCGGCGACTGGTCTCCTCCGACCGCTACTCCTTCTCCCTCATCCCGGGTCTGGACCGGATGATCCCGCAGATGGACCTGCCTGGAGGGGTCTCCCTCGGGGAGAGCGAGCCGATGACGCTGCGGGAGCAGATGAGGGACTTCCTCTTCGGGGCCTACCGCTTCTACACGCTCTACAGCGACGCGAGCGACTTCATCAGTCCCTTCGAGGGACATCCATTCGTCCTTGACGGACCCTTCACCCGGGCGGCAGACCTCTACACCGAGGATCAGCTCTGCGACCTCGCCCTGCGGGTGGCGCACGATAGTCACTACGGCTCGGCGGGGAGGCTCTACGAGCGATCGCAGCGGGACTACGGGAGCCACTCCGGGGAGGTGTGGCGCGGCATAGCGGTGGTCTGCATGATGGACGACCGGGACGAGGAGGCGCTCCACGCCCTAGAGGAGGCGATCGCCGAAGAGGGTATGCGGAGCGGCACGGCAGAGAGGGTGGTCTCACTCTTAGTGAAACGGGGTCGGAAGAGCGACGCCATCGACTTCATCCGTCAGGCGGAGGATCAGGTGGAGGGTCCGGGGAGGGTCCGGCTGGTAGCGGAGCGGGTCCGGCTGCTGAGAGAGCGGGGAGGACTGGAGGAGACACTCCAGGCGGCCTACAAGGCGGACTTCCTCGCCGACGGAGAGGATAAGGAAATCTCCGAGACGCTCTGCGCCCTACTCCTCGAGGCGGGTCAGACGGCGGAGGCAGTGAAGCGCGCCCACTCCTCTTCCCTTCCGCTCTATGAGGGGGTCGCTCGTATCGCCACAGGAGAGCGGACAGAGGGCATTACGCTCCTCTCCGACGCTCTTCGCCGAGGGGAGATCGGTCCGGACCGACTCCGAGAGCCGCTCGCTCTGCTCGATAAGTACGACATCCCCGACTGGGAGCGCGCACTGATCTATGACGCCATCATCCTACAGTCTTATGAGGCAAAGTAAGTCCTTTCTCCTTCTACTCACCACCCTGCTTCTGATCCTCGTCGGCTGTGGCCGCAAGGACCGGGTCGGCAGTCCACTCACCATCGACCTCCGTCCCGGCACGCAGACGGCGCTTCTCTATACCTACGGCGCTACCTCCATGAGGATAGACACGATCGATGGGAAGTATAAGGCACGCTACGACCGTGACACGCTGGACTTCTTTGTCCTCACCGACACCACCGGACTGATGGAGACGGTCCTGATCCCCGACACAACTAAGCTGAAGTACCGCCCCGGCAAGATCGAGGGAGCGCGCTACGGCGATGAGGTGATGGAGTGGCAGCGTCTGATCACCGAGGCGGGCGACAGCATCACTCCCGACCTGAGGGACTTCTATGGGCGGATGAGCGGTCGCCGACTCAGTCTCTTCTACGCCCTCGATGGGCTGCGGCGCTACCCCGATCAGGAGCGGTCGCTCCTCGAGAGACTGATCTCCACGGCGCGATACAGCCACTCCGACCTCATGAGCGCGCTCGGGCTGAGTCGCGAGACCGGAGTGAGCCGCTTCCCCGACTGGTTTGGCACGGAGCAGAGGGTCACCAAGGACTTCATCAAGCCCGATCACTTTATGGCGGTACTGGCGCTCAGGGAGAGCGACCTGGACAGCGCGCTGCTCCACCCCTTCTACCACACCGCCGACAGCCTCGGCGTCAAGAGTATCCTTCTCCTGATCGGTCAGGGAGAGAGTGCACCCCTCTTCCCCAAGCTCGACCGCAGGACGCTCATCGTCAGCGACAGTATCGGCGAGGCGTCTACCCTCGCTACCAACCTCCGGGCGGAGACGCTCCCCGCCTACTTCGTCGTAGACACGCTGATGAGCGTCATCGATCGCCCCTCGGACCTCCCCGAGCTGACCCGGTACATCCTGGAGCACGACACCATTCCCCTAAAGAAGAGTAAGAGAAAATGATCGAACTATCGGATGACCTCAGCTACCCCGGCGATCTAGAAGAGGCAGAGAGAGGTCCCTCCCACGCTCTCGCCAAGATCTATGGCCAGGCGGTCAACGGACTCTCCGCCACCACGATCACCATAGAGGCGCAGTGCCAGGACGGTGTGCGCTACACGCTCGTCGGGCTGCCCGATACGGCGGTGAAGGAGAGCCGCGAGCGGGTCGAGGCAGCACTCCTGGAGTCCGGCATCGCCTGGAAGCGGCGGCGCTACATCATCAATATGTCCCCCGCCGACATCCGCAAGGAGGGCGCCGCCTACGACCTGCCCCTCGCCGTCGTCCTCGCCGGGCTAATGTGTCCCCTGGATCTGTCCCCACTGGAGCGCGTGGTGGTGATGGGGGAGCTCTCCCTCGACGGTCAGATACAGCCGATCCACGGCATCCTCCCGATGGCGATCAATGCGGTGCGAGAGGGCTTCCGAGCCATCATCGTCCCCCGAGCCAATGCCCGCGAGGCGGCGGTCGTCGATGGGCTGACCGTCTACGCCGCCGACACGCTCACGCAGGTGCTCTCCTTCGTCTCCGGCACCGGGACACTGGACGTGGTGACCGACCACACCTCAGAGTCGGACTTCGTCACCTCGATAGACAGCATGCTCGACTTTGCGGACGTAAAGGGGCAAGAGGAGGTGCGGCGCGCCATGGAGGTGGCTGCGGCAGGCAATCACAACATCCTCATGGTCGGTGCGCCCGGCAGCGGCAAGTCGATGATGGCGAAGCGGCTCCCGGCGATCCTCCCTCCGCTGACGAAAGAGGAGGCCATCGAGACGACGATGATCCACTCCGTCGCCGGCGTGCTGCCTCCCGACAGCGGGCTGATGACGCAGCGCCCCTTCCGCTCCCCCCACCACACCACCTCGGGCGTCGCCTTAGTCGGCGGCGGCACCTACCCCAAGCCCGGCGAGATCTCGCTGGCGCACAATGGGGTACTCTTCTTAGACGAACTGCCGGAATTCTCCCGTCACGTGCTGGAGGTGCTTCGTCAGCCGCTCGAGGATAGGATCGTCACCGTCTCACGAGCTCGCGGGACGATCACCTTCCCCGCCTCATTTATGCTCGTGGCATCGATGAATCCCTGCCCCTGCGGCAACTACAATAACCCGGCGAAGGACTGCACCTGCCTCCCCGGGCAGATCTCCGCCTACCTCGGACGCCTCTCCGGTCCCCTACTCGACCGCATCGACATCCAGGTAGAGATCGTGCCGGTACCCTTCGAGGCGCTCTCGTCGCGAGAGCCGGGCGAGTCGAGCGCCGTGATCCGTGAGCGAGTGCTACGGGCGCGGGCGATACAGTCGGCACGCTATAGGGATATCCCCGGCATCTACACCAACGCCCAGATGACCCCCGCTCTGATGAAGGAATACATCCACATCGACTCCGCCGGGCGGGAGCTCCTCCGCCGCGCCATGGACCACTACGGTCTCTCGGCGCGCGCCTACGACCGGATCCTCAAGGTATCGCGCACCATCGCCGACCTGGAGGGATCGCCCGAGGTGCTGACGCACCACATCGGCGAGGCGGTCAATTACCGCAAGCTTGACCGCAGCAGTTGGGGTGAGGTAAAGTCGTAATCGCTCCGGAAGGTGATGAAAAAAGTCTACCACCTCGGTCTACTCGGACGCGACATCGGCTACAGTCGGTCGCCGAAGCTCTTCGAAGAAATCTTCCGCCGCGAGGGCCTCATCGGCTCCACCTACCGGCTCATCGATCGTCCCGAGGTGGAGCCCTTTGTCTCCGAAGTCCGCCGGACCGACAACTGGGACGGATTCAACGTCACCACGCCCTACAAGACCGCCATCATCCCCTACCTCGACCGTCTCGATCCGCTGGCATCGGCGGTGGGTGCGGTCAATTGTGTCACCTGCCGGGAGGGGCTCCTCACCGGCTACAATACCGACGTGGAGGGCTTTGCCGCCTCACTCCGAGAGGAGATCGGCGCCGGTCTCCTACCCTCCTCCGCCCTGATCCTCGGCAGCGGTGGTGCCTCCTGTGCTGTCCGGGTGGCGCTCGAGCAGCTGGGCATCCCCTCCGAGACGGTATCGAGGAGCCGCGGACTCACCTACGATAAGCTGACCCCGGAGCAGCTCGCCCACACCCCGCTGATCGTACATGCGACCCCGCTCGGCAGTGCCAAGTACCCCGGTGCCAAGCCTCCCCTACCCTACGACGCACTCCACCCGGGTCAGCTGCTCATCGACCTCACCTACGAGCCGGAGGTGACCCCCTTCCTCGCTGAGGGACAGGTGCATGGCTGCCGCATAGCCAATGGTCTGACGATGCTTCGCGCTCAGGCAGAGGCGGCCTGGTGCCATTTCCGAGACCAGCGCATCAGCGAGGCGTAGTCCATCCCCTTCCCTGGGACACTGCGTCCGCAGTACTTGAAAACCGGGTTTAGCTGGCAAGGCATTTTGGGCAAAACTTGCGGGGCATATTATGAAGTGAAATCGGTACCTTTGCTCAAAGTAGAATAAGATGGAGAGGAATCGGCAGAAGAAGCCAAAGTTTAAGCTCAATCGTCAGACCTTCCTGGATCGCTTAGGCGACTTCTGGGAGGGGAAGTACTTGGTTCGCTCGATGAACACGCGGACCCTGAGATGGGTGGTGGCAGTGGCACTCTTCTGCCTCGTCAGTATCTTCAATTCGTACCACAGCCTGCGGCAGAAGAGCAAGGTGGACCGGCTCGACCGCGAGATCACCGAGCTGAGGATGGAGTACGTCTCCACCTCGTCGACGCTGATGGGTGCGAGGCGCCTGTCCGCCATAGAGAGCCGCGTAAGTGAGGAAGGACTGGAGATCTCCATCCCTAAGAATCCTCCCATCATCATCGACCGATAGCCGGTGAGAGAGGCGATATAAATGGTGGAAGAGACAGAGCAGAAGCTATCCAAGCAGGAGCGGCAGAAGAGACACAGACTGCGACAGTCCTACCGGACCTATATGCTGATCGGTGGGGCTCTCCTGGTGGTGGGGCTGATCATATTTGGTAAGACGCTGGTGACGGCAACCACCGATGCTCCGGCGTGGAGTAAGCTCAATGCCAACATGCGCCGCGCCAATCAGCCCTCACAGCCGCTCCGGGGCAATATCTACTCCGACGAGGACCACCCGCTGGCGATCAGCGTCCCCTACTACGATACCCGCATAGACTTCCGCGCGGGAGGCTTTGTGGACAGTCTCTTTACCCATAACGTAGACAGCCTCTCCTACCACCTCTCCCGACTCCTCAAGGACCGCTCCGCCGCCAGCTACCGCCAGCATCTGATGCAGGGGTACAGTAAGCGGAGCCGCTCCTGGCGTGTCGCCACCCGCGAGGTGACCCACAGCGAGCTGCAGGAGATGCTTCGGATGCCCTACCTCCGCACCCGCAATCGAAATGTCTCCGGCTTCACCACCTCCCGATACATCCGCCGCATCCGACCCTACGGTTCGCTTGCCCAGCGAACCATCGGCAGTCTCCGGCGCGACCCCGACAGCCTCGGCATCACGCACGGCAATAGCGGTCTGGAGCTCGCCTTCGACTCCGTCCTCTGCGGAAAGCAGGGACTGGATGCCTTCATCTTTGTCCCCCCACGCTGGATCCGCGACCCGATCAAGCTGCCGACCAATGGCATGAGCGTCTACACGACGATCAATGTCACCATACAGGACATCACCGAGCGAGCGCTCCGCAGCGCCCTCGAGGAGTATGGCGGCACCTGGGCCTGCGCCATAGTCATGGAGGTGGCGACGGGGCAGATCAAGGCGCTCTCCAATCTCGACATGGCGGGCGAAGGACACTACATCGAGCGAACCAATCACGCGCTGGCAGATCTGCTGGAGCCGGGATCGACCTTCAAGGCTATCTCCATGCTCGCCGCACTCGATGAGGGCTACGTCACACCGAGCGACACCGTCGACACCGGCAGCGGGCGCTACACCTACCGCAAGGGGCTGACGATTGTGGACTGGAAGGGGGGAGGCTTCGGCCGGGTCACGGTGCGGGAGGCGATGTATCAGTCCTCCAATATCGGCGTCGCTAAGACAGTGCTGAGGGGATTTGAGAAGCGGCCGGAGGACTTCTACAATAAGCTGATGGGGATGAACATTTTCTCCCCCATTCGTCTGGAGATCCCCGGCACCGCCGTCGCCCGCGTGGCGGACATCAAGGACTGGGGACCGGGGACCCTGCCGTGGGTCTCCTTTGGCTACAGTGTTCAGATGCCGCCGATCTATACGCTCCGCTTCTTCAATGCCGTCGCCAATGGCGGCAAGATGATGGAGCCCTATCTCGTCTCTCGCGTCACCGGCGAAGGCGGCACCTACTACGAGCGCGAGCCGGAGGTGATCAATAAGCAGATCGCCGGGCGGGCGGCGATAGACTCCCTACAGAGCATCCTGAGGGGTGTCGTGATCCAGGGAACGGGGAAGCGAATCAATACGCCCAACGTGACCGTCTCCGGTAAGTCCGGTACCGCCCAGTGCATCGATGCAGCAGGACGGTATATGAATAACCGCCACCGCTACTCCTTTGCCGCCTACTTCCCGGCCGAGAAGCCGAAGTACTCCTGTATGGTGGTGATCAATGCGCCCTATAAGGGCAATATCTCCCTCTCTCCCGGGGCGGTGATCCGCAGCATTGCCGAGCAGGTGAGCGCCACGCAGCACAAGATCCGCTTAGGCGAAGTGCAGAGCGACTCGACAGCCGTCTTTACCCACGTCATGGGCGGAGGACTGCGCAGCGGCGTGGAGCAGGCGGCTCACGTGACAGGGGTCAAGCGGCCCAAGGGGAGCGCCGACTGGGTCGGCTATCATGCCGAGGACAGTCTCCGGCGCCTCAGCGACCTGAGCATACGGATGAATACGATGCCCAACGTCGTCGGCATGGCCACCTCCGATGCACTCTACCTCTGCGAGACTCTCGGGCTGAAGGTCAGCTGCAGCGGTCGGGGAGGGTACATCACCCACCAGTCTCTCTCTCCCGGTACGGCACTGAAGGGTGGGGGAGCGATCCGTCTCACCCTGGGGGAGCCTAAGAATTAAATCATCACTTTATCTCACAATAGGTAATGAAACTCAGTAAAATCATGCGGGGCGTCCCCCACGAGCTGATCGCCGGGGAGGACAGCATCGAGATCGGGCAGATCTGCTCCGACTCGCGCTCCGTGGGCAAGGGGGACCTCTTCGTCGCCCTGCGCGGTCTGGTGACCGATGGACACCGATTCATCGACCAGGCACTCGACCGCGGTGCCGCAGCGGTCATCTGTGAGACCGTCCCCGACGAGTATCGCCCCTGGATCGCCTACATACGCGTCGAGCATACCGACGTGATCCTGGGGGATGTGGCGGCTAATCTCTACGACCATCCGTCCGACAAGCTACGGCTCGTCGGCGTCACTGGGACCAATGGCAAGACCACCATTGCCACGCTCCTCTATGAGCTCTTCCGCAAGCTGGGCTACCGGGTCGGGCTGATCTCCACCGTCTGCGTCCGCATCGACGATGAGACGACACCGAGCCACCTCACCACTCCCGACGCACTGACGCTCCAGAGATACCTCCACGAGATGGTGGAGGCGGGCTGCAGCTACGCCTTTATGGAGGTCTCGTCAATTGCAATCCACCAGCACCGGATCGGTGGAACCACCTTCGCCGGTGGGATCTTCACGAATCTCACGAGGGATCACCTCGACTACCATAAGACCTTTGCCAATTACCTCCGAGCCAAGCAGATCTTCTTCGACGAACTGCCGACGGAAGCCTTTGCCCTCACCAACCTCGACGAGACGAATGGGATGGTGATGGTGCAGAACACCCGCGCCCAGGTACACACCTACGCACTCAAGCGGAGTGCCGACTATAAGGGACGGCTCCTGGAGGAGCATCTCGACGGGACGGACCTGATCATCGACGGAGAGGAGATCTCTGTGCGACTGGTCGGCGCCTTCAATGCCTACAACCTCCTCGCCGTCTACGGGACAGCGCGACTGCTCGGGGCACCTAAGGAGGAGACCCTCCGCCAGATCAGCACCCTCACCGCGGTGACGGGACGCTTCCAGACCCTCGCCTCCAAGCGGGGATACTATGCCGTGGTCGACTTTGCCCACACGCCTGATGCGCTGGACAACGTCCTCACCACGCTTACCGACCTGCAGCGGGTCCACCACGGACGCGTCATCACGGTCGTGGGAGCGGGAGGGCACCGCGACAAGGGCAAGCGACCGATCATGGCCGCCACCGCAGCGAAGTACTCCGACCTGCTGATCCTCACGTCGGATAACCCCCGCGACGAGGACCCGCGACAGATCCTCGACGACCTCTGTGAGGGACTCTCCCGAGAGCAGCTAGCCTCCACGCTCAGGCTTGTGGACCGGCGGGAGGCGATCCGCACCGCCTGCACCATGGCTCAGCCGGGAGACATCATCCTCATCGCCGGCAAGGGCCACGAGACCTACCAGGAGATCAATGGGGTGCGGCACCACTTCAGCGACGTGGAGGAGGTGCACCGCGTCTTTGAGGACGAGGAGCGAAGGAGCGAGTAGCCTATGCTGTACTACCTCTTCGACTACTTTGCTGAGCAAAACCTCCGCTGGTCGGCGGTATTCAATTACGTCAGCACCCGCGCCACCTTTGCCGTCATCGTCAGCCTGATCGTCTCCATCGTCATCGGCCGCCAGATCATCACCCTCCTGAGGGAGAAGCAGATCAGCGATGCCGTGCGACCCTACACCATCGAGGGCATGCTCTCCAAGAAGGGCACCCCCACGATGGGTGGGCTGATCATCCTCGCGGCTATCCTGATCCCGACACTGCTCTTCTGCCGGCTCGACAACATCTACATCATACTGATGATCATCGCCACGCTCTGGCTCGGCGGACTCGGCTTTGCGGACGACTACATCAAGGTATTCAAGAAAAATAAGGAGGGTCTCGCCGGACGCTACAAGCTCATCGCCCAGATGGGTCTCGGCGTACTGGTGGCGCTCGTCTTCCTCACCTCCCCGGCGGTGGTGATCAAGGAGAATGCCCGTCAGGTGCTGGAGGAGGGTAGGGTGGTGACCCAATTTGCCACCGTAGAGACGCAGTCACTCCAGACCACCATCCCCTTCGTCAAGGGGCATAACCTCGACTACTCCGCCATCGCGCCGTGGCTCGGTATAGGGCAGAATAGTGAGCTCTTCACCATTATCTTCGTCAGCCTGCTCTTCGTCTTCATCGTGATGGCGGTCTCCAATGGTGCCAACCTCACCGACGGGCTCGACGGCCTCTGCACCGGCTCCTCAGCGATCATCGGTGTGGTGCTGGGTATCCTCGCCTACATCTCCTCCCACATCGAGATGGCAGCGTACTTCAACGTCATGTTCATCCCCGGAGCGGAGGAGCTGGTGGTCTTTGCCGCCGCCTTCATAGGCGCGACGGCGGGCTTCCTCTGGTACAATTCGTTCCCCGCACAGATCTTCATGGGCGACACCGGGAGCCTAACGCTGGGTGGCATCATCGCCATCTTTGCCATCGTGATCCGCAAGGAGCTGCTCCTGCCGATCCTCTGCGGCGTCTTCCTCGTGGAGACGCTCTCGGTGATCATCCAGACCACCTACTTCCGATACACCAAGCGACGCACCGGCGTGGGGAAGAGGGTCTTCAAGATGACCCCCCTCCACCACCACTATCAGAAGCCCGGTGACGGCAGTATAGACGCCCTCCTGCAGCGGCCCTACCGACCGATCCCGGAGGCGAAGATCACCACCCGCTTCTGGCTCATAGGCATCGTGCTGGCGGTGCTGACGATAGCGACACTTAAGTTCAGATAATATAGTATGGAATACACCATAGTCCTGGGAGGGGGCGAGAGTGGCATGTGGGCCGCCCTCCTGGCGAAGCGACTGGGACATAAGGTCCTCCTCTCCGATAGCAATACCCTCCGCGATGCCACGCGTGACCTGCTGCTCCAGCATGGGATACGGATCGAGGAGCGGGGACACTCCCTCCCCGAGCTCGAGCGCGCCACGAGGGTGATCAAGAGCCCCGGCATCCCCGACAGTGCCGCCGTGGTGCAGCGCTGCATCGAGGCCGGTGTGCCGATCGTCTCAGAGATCGAGTTTGCCGCTCAGCACGTCGCCCAGGGCAGCATCCTCGTAGGCATCACGGGGTCCAATGGCAAGACCACCACCACCACCCTCACCGCTCACCTCCTGCAGGCATGCGGCATAGATGCGGTCGCGTGTGGCAATATCGGTCTCTCCCTCGCCCAGTGCCTCGTCCGCGATCCGCACAAGGTCTACGTCATGGAGCTCTCCAGCTTCCAGCTCGACCACATGTACGACACCCACCTGCACGCCGCCGTGCTGATGAATATCACGCCCGACCACCTCGACCGGTACGACCATAAGCTGGAGCTCTACGCCGATGCCAAGGGAAGGGTATTCCAAAACCAGACCGAGGAGGACTACGCCATCACCTACGCCGATGATCCCGAGACAGCCACCATGCTCGCCCGCAGGGATCCAAGCGCGGCGCATGCCCTCTCCTTCTCCCTCACTCGCACAGACACCGCCGCCTACCTCGAGGGCGACACGATACACATCCGTCTCTCGGAGGGGAAAGAGTGCCTCATCGACTACTCCCGCCTGCAGCTCAAGGGACCACACAACGCCTGCAACGTCATGGCCGCCTGCCTCGTGCTCCACGCCCTGGGGCTCGATCCCGACCTCGAGGATGGCACCGTCACCGAGGCGCTGGAGGACTTCACCGGCATAGAGCACCGCATGGAGCTGACCCGCGTCCTCCACGGAGTGAAGTATATCAATGACTCTAAGGCGACCAATATCGATGCCACCCGCCACGCCCTCGAGGCGATGCCGGACGGGCGGACGATCCTCTTCCTCGGCGGTACCGACAAGGGCAACGACTACGAGGAGATCAAGCCACTCGTGGAGGCGAAGTGCAAGGCGCTGATCTACCTCACCACCGACAGCGCCAAGCTCCACACCACCTTCGATCCCTTGCCTATCCCCTCCTTCGACGCGACGGGGATGGAGGAGGCCTTTGTCCTCGTACAGAGTCTCCACCCGCTGGAGGGCGATGTGGTTCTCCTCTCACCCGCCTGCGCCTCTTTTGACCTCTTCAAGAACTACGAGCACCGCGGAGAGTGCTTCAAGGAGCAGGTCGCCAAGCTCTGACGCCTACATATACACACATAGAGCCTATCCGTAGCCGTACGGGTAGGCTCTTTTTTATCCTAATGCGGTCAGCAGTGACGCATAAGAAGACCTTTGAAAAATGGTCTTTCGCCGAAAAAACTCCGCTTTTTCGGCAGGGACTTTGCAGAATACCCCAGATGCAAGGAACTGAGAGTTAGAGCGAAGGGAGTGTGCTTACGCACATGACCAAGCCCGAATCTCGAAAGTGACGCCGCAGATGGGGTATTATGCAAAGGTCTCATAAGAGAGGTAGACCCTTCTCAGGACGCTACAGTGGTGCAAATGTACCACCTCCACCGGAAGAGGTTGTCTCTCCGTATCTCTTTCTGTCTCTTTCTGTCCCTAAATGCATACTTCAAGCAGAAGTGCGACACTCTGACTGGGTCGTATTATTAAAGACTATTGCTGTCCGACAAACTTTTATCGGACAGCAATAATTCTAATAGTTACTCGCTTACTGATAAGAGATTCTTCATCCGAGGAGCCAGCAAATTACTCTTACCGACACGATGTATGAGGGGCTTTTGAGCGGGTAAAGTGATACAATTCATTCCCATCTTTGTCCAGCAAATACATCGTAAGCTGACCACTCTTAATGGAGATGAATGCAAACCCCGTCACCGGACTACAAAACTGAGTCCCCTCTATCGGCTTCACGTTACGCGAGAGAGCACCCGAGGTCACCACCACATAGTCTACACTGCTACTATCTCGCCTTATGTGCTGATGGTTGTGTATATGACCACATAGATAGAGGTCGGCATGATACTTATCCAAAAGTGGAGCGACATATTTCTGCATATCCAGTCGCTCGGAGTCCGCTTTACGGGTATCGGCGTAGATTGGGTGATGGCCGGCAACAATCTTATAGTCTGCATTACTACCGGCTAATCCACTCTCAAGCCATGCCAATTGCTCCTCTCTACTTTGTCCCTTCACACTTTTATACTCAGCATCATTGCGGTATTTATCGATTAGAGGGCAAGTGTCAAGCAAGAAGAGGTCGACAGTCTCTCCCTCATCAGTCCTGAAGCTTAGAGAATAATAGCGTCTATGCAGCTCCCACCGGCGACTAATCTTAGAGTAGTCGATCATGGCTTGCACATTGCCCTTCTGTTCGTGGTTCCCAATAATTGGGTACCATGGGATTTGTAGCTCGGGATGGTCATAGATCAATTCAAAATTGGTCATCCAAAGCGGGTCAGACACGCTCTCCAAACCTATATAGTGGAAGTTATCCCCCAGAGTAAGTACAAACTCGGCATCTCCTTTGCCGGCAAGCTCACCCATACTGTGAGCTATTGTTTTTTGGTCGTAATACCCATTGCGACCCTGGTCGGTGATAACAAGGAAGTTAAAGCCATCATCGCTTGCCTCAGCCACCTCAGAGAGTGTCCTTTGGGCCGCTACGGCTAAGGGTAGCAATAATAACCAGAGGGCAATAAGTACTCTATTAATCTTATTTGTCATACTATTAATCATCTGAACGAATTACAAATTCCAGCGAATGCCGGCGTTAAATGCAGGCTTATAAAGCTCCAACTGCATCAGTCGATCCTTTTCGCCTTGATAGTAATAGAGAGGGGTATTGAGTAAATTATTGGCATCAAAGAATACTTGTAAATTAGGCTTGATCTTATAATTGGCATTGAAGTCTAAAAAGGCTTGGCTTCCATAATAACGATCTTCAAAATCATTTTTGCCCAATTCGTCCACGTAAGAGCTTGTAAAGTTGTATGAGATCCGTGCAGTAAAGTGCTTGTCTTCATACGCCAAAGAAGCATTGACAGTATGGGGTGCAGATCCCGGCAACATCATACCCTTACGCTCTTCACCATCCTCATTAGTGATACCCGAAGCCTTGGAGTGAGTATAGGTATAATTTAGGTACAGAGACAAGTGCCGCAAAAAAGATGAGGGCAAAAAGTCAAGCTGACGATTGTAGGATACCTCCAGCCCATATATATCTACCGACTCACCATTGTGATGTGTCTTGAAATCCCACTCCTCACCCTCTGGAATGGGGTTGTGGCGGTCGGGGTAAAGCTGAGCAAAGTCATCGTGAGTAAAGCTACTGGTAGCATAGGTGTAGATGAAGTCATTAAGACGCTTGTAGAAAAGACCTGCGGAGAGTGAAGCAACATTACCGGGGTAATACGAAGCGATTAGGTCCACGTTGTGGGCATAGGTACTCTTGAGATCTGAGTTGCCAAGCGAAATATTGTGATCGGCATTAGAGATATTCATATAGGGTACCAGCCAATAGTAATTGGGACGTGCTATGGAGGTTGAGTAGGCAGCTCGGAGTACTGTCCTCTTATTGGGCTCGTATTTGAGGGTCAAGTTGGGGAAAAAGTTGGTATAGCTATTGTTGTCCTTCACATTTTCGCCCTTCTGATCCTCAACTAAGGTATGTCCAATGTAGTCAATCGCTGTGTGCTCAATACGTAGCCCTGTGATGATCACAAATCGGTTAGTGACATTCTGATCCCACCTCAGGTATCCGGCGTAAATATTTTCTTTGGCATTATAATTAGCTGTCCAGTATTCACTGAGGATTGCCTCGCTTTCATATTTACTGGGATCATTAAGCTCTAGACTCCCAAGAAATGTTTTGCTTGGAAATACGCCCGGTACATAGCCTTTACCATTGAGAAACTTCGGGTCGTTCCACTCTACCAGATCCATCTCCTTAAACGAGGGGAAGCTGGTTTTAGGCTCATATTCATAGTAGATATTGTCACGATCCTTCTCCTTTAATCGGATCTTGGCTCCCGCACGGATACGACCCTTCTGCTCCGGAATAACAGAAAAGGGAAAGCGGAAATTGAGCTTGCCTCCCCACTCATTTTCATAGGTCATTCGCTCAGACTCGGAGAGCGTATCTAGGCCAAACTTATCTAAAGACTCATTCTGTGCTGTCACCATAGGATAGCGAGTATCCGAAAGGTCTTGCCCAAAGAGTACTTTCTTCTGTCGCATATTGATATACCGCTCGTGGGGTCGATGCTCGGAAGCTCTAGAAAAAGAGATCCCCCAATTCATATCAATTTTGCTCCTCAGTAAGTGTTCACCGCCCAATGCGATGTCGTAAACACGCTGATCCTCTAACCGACGGTTGCGATTGCGGTCATTGTCTATTCCTCCTTTGGTTTGGCGATCAATCCGACCTGAATAGGTACCATCCTTCTCCAAGCTCATCTTGGACATACGATATCGGAAGCGATTCTCCCGATCATCACGCCAGTTGTAAAGCGTCTTAAGGTAGATGGAATGAGAGCTATTAAACTTATAATCCATATTGATGGATCCGCTACGGCGAATGCGCTGCACATCGTACTTGCGGATCTGAAAGTCCTTCAAAAAGACATTGCTGTCTTTGGACGTCCATTCCCCCTCAATATTGTCTGACCCATAATCTTTATTCTGGTAGGAGAGCGAAACAACCATACCCAGTTTTTCATCAAAAAAATGGTTGCCATAGGTGAGCGAACCATTAATGGTTGGTCTGTTCCTGATCATATTATAGCCACCACCCACGTTGAAGGATAGGTTTTGACTCCTCGGTGCTGTTTTGGTCACTAGATTAACCGATCCTCCGATAGCATCGGCTTCCATATCGGGCAGCAGGGTTTTATTTACCTCTATCATTGAGATCATATCGCTGGGTATCAGATCCATCTGCACGTTACGGTTATCTCCCTCAGCACTGGGTATACGCCCACCATTTAGGGTGACGGAGTTGAGGTGAGGTGCTAAGCCTCGCATCACTATGTTGCGGGCTTCTCCCTGGTCATTCTGCATGGTGATACCGGGGATCCGCTTCAGCGCATCACCCACATTGGAGTCAGGAAATCTACCGATGTGGTCAGCAGAGACCATATTGGTGATATTACTATTACTCCTCTCAGTATTTATAGCACGTGCTTGACCTTTCGCCAATTCACCTACAACTACCACCTCTCCGGTAGTAAAGGTAGACTCTTTCAGCTTTACTTTGATGCTACTATTTTTGCCTTCGATTACGGTCACCGGCGAACTATATTCCTCAAAACCAATGTACTTAACGCTCAGAGTATACCTACCAGCGGGTACACCAAGGAACACAAACGAACCATCGGCCGCAGAAACGGTGTATCTATTATCCCTATCCAATGTCAGGATCGCCCCTGGCAGATACGACCCGGTTTCATCAAGAATGACACCTGATAGGTTTCCTGTGCCTTTGGTCAGCTCGCTTTCCTCTCTACTGCTTATTAAGGACTCTACTGCAGAAACCTTTGGGCTGTAGGATAGTAGTGAAAGACCTGTAGCCACGCACCACAGTAGTACCCTTCCTCTCCTAAGACTCATAATAATGTCTCTAATGTATATAAATTATTGATAAAGTTGCCAATCAATTCGCACGCAATAATAAGATATCTATATTACAACGATCCTTAATCAATATGACATATCGGTTACACTAAGTAGCTGTCGTATCATGCCTAAACCTCTCTACCGGGCGAATGGTGGGGCACATACAGTTGTGTCTATCAGAAGAGGGAGCAGAGGGTGAATCACCAGAGAGGGCGACTCATAATAGAAGACCTTTGCAAAATGGTCTTTCGCCGAAAAAGCGGTGCTTTTTCGGCAGGGACTTTGCAGAACACCCCAGATGCAAGGAACTGAGAGTGAGGGCGAAGGGAGTGTACTTTCGCACATGACCAAGCCCGAATCTCGAAAGTGACGCCGCAGATGGGGTATTAAGCAAAGGTCTCAATAGGCTACCTCAGTGGGCCGTAACGGGACTGTTACTTTTTATCCTAACATTGGGTGTTGGTAGAGTGTCAGTAGAGGAGGAATGGGTGTTAGGAGGTGTGGAAAACTTTTTCTCGGATTTTGCTTGCTTATCTGGGTGAAAAAAGGAACTCAGAAAGCCATCCGGATGACCAAACTTTTTCCCCAGAAGTTATGCACCACTTTTCCACAGCCACACTCACAATTTCTGCATTCCACCAAAGTCGCCGCGGTAGGGCGTTCCTCGGGGGAACGGACTGTTTCACCAACACTTTCCACACCCTTCCTCATCATCCTTTACAGCATTACATCAAGTCTATCTCTCTAAAGGTATAATAGGATGAGAGGAGTGGGAGTCGGGGCGAAGGGCACACGTCAACCGGGAACGGCCTTGCGCTGCTCCCTCAGGCTGAGATCTATTATCGGTAAAAGAAAGTACTATTACCGGTATTAGTCGACACTATTACCGGTAATAGATTTGCCTCAGAAGGCTCACAAGTTAAGACCTTGAGTCTCAGTGCTCCGCATGAAGTGCTGAGATTATCCCTTTTTCTGTTCTTATGTCCACAAAAAAATGGAGAACATTTCTCCTCTGCTCTGGTGTTAGGGGTGACGCATTTGAGCATTGGGGTAATCATATACCTAGAGGGCTTATCCGAGACCTTTGCATAATACCCCATCTGCGGCGTCACTTTCGAGATTCGGGCTTGGTCATGTGCGTAAGCACACTCCCTTCGCCCTCACTCTCAGTTCCTTGCATCTGGGGCATTCTGCAAAGTCCCTGCCGAAAAAGCACCGCTTTTTCGGCGAAAGACCATTTTGCAAAGGTCTTATAGAGGAGGGGGCTGCACCGGTAGTCCGGCACAGCCCCCTCGATTAGTCAGCTGAGTATGGCGATCAGCTCAGACCGTCGATTTCGCCATTGACGATGTCGATCTTCTCGGCATTGGGGACCTTGGGGAGCCCCGGCATGCGCATGATGCTGCCCATGATGACGACGATCATCTCGGCACCGGTGGTGACGACGATGTCATTGACATGCATCTCGAAGTCTCTCGGAGCCCCGAGGAGGGAGGCGTCGTCGGAGAAGGAGTACTGCGTCTTAGCGATGCAGATGGGGAACTTGTCGTAGCCCAGCTCGTCGATCATCTTGAGCGCCTTGATGGCCTTCTTGTCGTAGACTACGCGGTCAGCACGGTAGATCTCGCGGGTGAGGGCCTCGATCTTCTCCTTGACAGGGCTGTCGAGGTCGTAGCCGAAGGTGAGGGGCTCAGAGGGGTGGTTGTCGATGGTGTCGACGACTACCTGTGCCAGCTCGGTGGCTCCCTTACCGCCCTCGGAGAAGGCGTTATTGACGGCGAAGGGTACGCCGAGCTCCTCGCAGTGGAGGCGAATCGCCTCGAGCTCAGCCTCGGTATCGGTGGGGAAACGGTTGATGCAGATGATGACGCTCTGTCCAAACTTCCGCATGTTCTCCACGTGCTGGTCGAGGTTGGAGAAGCCCTTCTTCAGCGCCTCCACATTCTCCGTGCTGAGGTCGGCGTCCTTGACTCCGCCGTGGAGCTTGAGGGACTTGGCAGTGGCGACGAGGATCGTGGCAGCGGGCTGGAGACCATTCTGACGGCAGACGATGTCGAGGAACTTCTCTGCGCCGAGGTCAGCACCGAAGCCTGCCTCAGTGATGGCGTAGTCGCCGTAGTGGATCGCCATCCTCGCTGCGACGATCGTGATCTGGGCGCTCGGCTACTTCCCCCGCTTGGAGTCGCTGGAGAGCGAGCGCGGAGAGGCGCTGGTGGCGCAGCATCTCGAGGAGGTGGGCACGGGGGGGACGGAGGCCTTCCTCGAGCTGCCGGAGGAACAGCAGCTGCAGATCATTGCACAGGAGCAGTCCTATATCGGACAGATCGGACACGCCATTGAGCCGATCTTTGCTCCACAGCACTTCGACTGGCGGCTCTCCGTCTCCACCCTGACCGGCGTGGCTGCGAAGGAGATGGTCGTCAGCACCCTCGGCGTGCTCTACCTCGGAGATGGCGATGAAGAGGACACAGGCGGGCTCTCAGCCCGCCTGCAGGAGGCCACCTATCCGGACGGGACGAAGGTAATGACCATCCCCGTCGTCGTCTCCTTCATCGTCTTCATCCTCCTCTACTTCCCCTGCGTCGCCACCTTCGTCGCTATCGGCAAGGAGACCGGCTCCTACAGGTGGGCGCTCTTCGACGCCCTCTACACGACCATCGTCGCCTGGCTGCTGTCGGCCCTCGCCTACTACCTCACCGCGCTGCTGATATAGGGAACTACTTTGGAAGATTGTAAGCAACGTTGTCGTTGATAGGTGATGAATGGGTGAATTTAGGAGCAGACCAAAACTTCCGTGAGAGAGCTACCATCTCCCACGGAAGTTTTGATCTGCGTTCATATTTTGGCTCTTTTTCACGTTGAAAATCACTATCTATAAGTCATGCTCCTATAATATCTGCTCAAAAAACTATATGCATATGTTTCGTAGATGTTATTATTGGAGGCAAAGAGTCTATTCATGCTCATATGAATGTAGTCTGCAACTAAGGAGTCCAGGTCCAATCCATATTTCTGAATATCGCAAAAAAGATTGTGACAGAGATTCTTCAAAGAAAACATATAATAATTATTGACTTCATTATTAGTAATGTCATTCAATGTAAGGATGTCATCCTTTGAGAGTAAACTGAATATTTTAGCCTCTTGCTCCCTATATTTCATTCCGATCAACCTTTTATTTCTATTATATATAATACCAATTTGGCTGTTGCCGCTGAGTGTGTCTTCTAGGAGTCTGATACGCTGGGGGGTAGAGTAATAGAACGACTGTAAATAGAAATTAATAATTATGAGAGATGCGAAAAAACGATCATTCAATGGGGTGGTGGGGGTTTGTTTTTGCAAAATAGCAGACGCCAGCATGCTATCAAGAAAGAAAAGTGACTCGGTTTTGTCAATTAACTGTATATTGTATCTTAGCACCTCCCTCTTATAAGTTAAAATACTTATGTCCCAGATGACTCCAGTGCTTATCAAATCCTCTATATTAGACATTAAATCACAGTATGCAAAATATACATCAGATTCTCTGTATAACTGAAATCGAAGGCGCAAATGGGGCCTTTTATCCATGTATCGAACGAAATAACCATTTTTAGCTAAATGTTTGAACCTCAGGCTGGATACAACTTTATTCCATCGTGTTTTGACAACCTCGTCAAGAGTAAACCAGCTGGCTGACAACTCTACATAGAGCCATCTTGACCCTGGGGGAAAAATACCAATCTTACTACTCATTGTTGTGTATCTGAGTATATGAATGTCATAAGCTCGCTCATATATCCTTCATTACGCTGATCCTTAACAATAGAATGGTCCTTTCTATAAAGGAATTCGCTCAGGATATTTGTCTTATGGCTCCGTAGAATAGGGATCGCTGAACGAATCGAATTAGGAATATTTATGTCGAGGAATAATCTATTGTCCCCTTCTTCAATGTATACTCTTGAAGGAATTTGCATTTCCTCAAAAAGCTTGCAGAATGTTCTGCTTAAAACTTTATCATCCTCTGTTAGTGATATCTTCATCAAATTATCTGAGCATAGAAGCCAGCTTTCGGGCGACAGGATAGTATTATTATACGTAATTCGTGGAACGTGTGGTAAGTGACTTCTAAGGTACTGAGTATCTAAATAGAGATCTTGCTTGAAATACTGATTTCCAACATCGCAAAGAAATCTGAATATCGAAAGTGGCGATGATGAGTAATCGATCGCATTATTAGTTGTCGGAATTATTGGACGACTATCTGACCTGGTCCTGAGTACGACTTTATCACCTCTGATTGAGACTAAAAGTTCATTGTAAGTAATTATTCTATTACTAGAAAGCAAAGACTGCATTCCAAGTGGAATTTCCCATTTGAGGGAATTGTTGTGATACATGACATTCAGAGCACGATTGGTTGGAGCATATAGGATCTCAGCTATTCTAAGTCCATTTAGATCCGCCAATTGACTGTCCTTTATCATTAGGTACTTACATAAGTCCTTTACGCTTTGATCACTGTTGGATAGTCTTGAAAGTACGTTGCAAGAAAGCAATGTTGAAGCTGATATCAGGTGAAGTATCTCTCTGCGAGGCTGGTCGTGCACCAGAGTAAAGAATACGCATGTTGAAAACGGTAGAGATCCATGGTGAACCTGTTGAGCAGGAAATGAGACAGTAGAAAGGTTGATCTCTGGTGCCTCGTTTTCTTTTGTGATTACTTTCCAAAGTATCGTTTCAAGTTCGGATGGTTTGCTTATACTACCATTTTCTTGATTGGCGAAGCCACATATAATGTCTTCCGATGATGTAGGGATGTTATTAAATGCCGGGTAGCCTATTCCTCTCTCAGGATCTAAGACATCACTCAGTTTCATTTCCCTATCACCATAACACTCTTGATAGGCGTCTTTAAACCTGTTTAATTCATTCGGTTGTTTAAGGTAGCAAATGCTATTCAAAAATGTGAGGCAGGAGTTTATCTTATTCTGAACTGATTTGCTAAGGGAGGAGCACTCGCTGACTACTCCTCGAGAGTGATCAATACACAGAAATGTCTTGTCGTTTATATCATTAGGATCACCACTGATAACTGTTAAGTCTGACTTGAGATTTGAAAGCTGAGGAAATGCATCGTCCAAGTTCACTGAGATCTTTTCAAGTGCACTGTTTATCGAATCGAAAGATTTGTAGAACTTTCTCTTCTGGTCGCAAGAATGTATAAATTCCGATAGTCTCGAAAAATAATCTAGTCCGCTAATATTGATTTGATAAATATTGGTCAAGAACTGAATCTCGATCAATTTATTGACTAAAGAGACACAATCATCACGTTCGTAGCCCAACATGACCAGGTGATCAATAAGATCAACTAAGCGTTGGCCATCAGAAGAGATCTGTATAATGCAATCTAGTATCGTACTCCTTTTACAAGCCATCACCACGCTATTATATGAGTTAACCATCTGATTGATGCCAATATAATTATACTGATCGCAGATCCGATAGATAGTGGGATTAGGATAATAACGAATTTGTTCTCTTAGTGCTTCATCGTGGGTAATACGTTCGCCAATCGTAATTGCAATTTGAGATTCTAAGTAAGGATAAAATTTCGTCTCGTCGTTTAACAGGATAGAGGACTGACCACCATATACTGTGGTAGCTGTTCCTGAGAAAAGCCCGAAAGGAGTACATCTTGTAGTCATTCTCGCAATATATCTGTATAATGCACTCTCGCTTCTTTTTTGTTTCTTTTTGTCTAGTTTAGAATAAGAATTGAGGCTATTATATAACGCAGGAGAAGTTAGGTATATCGCTAGACGAATCATTTCGTCAGCCCATATTTCTTCCACGGGCATTTTACAGAGAGCATAGTAGGCGCTAAATGGTTTAAGAGGACATCGAACTAGAACTCTGTTCAAAAATTTCTGATTTGTAATCATATCAAGCTAGACTAACTTAACATCAGAAAATAATCCCAGTCAGGAATGACTGGCTTAATATATGATATAAGAGATAAGGCAATACCCGCAATGCCAGTTTGAAATGAAAGATTATAGGAGTCTACTTTATCTTGCTCATCTGTATCATCAAAAAAAGGTAACTGAAATCCAGCATATGTACCATTATGCTGATCAAACATTTCATGGATGCCTACTTTGTACCAATTCTGAGCAGCTGCTTTGATCCAAACACTTTGTTCTCTCTGATATATTCTGTTGTACATATGAGCTAGCCCACAACACCCGTGACATAATCCAGCATCGTAAACATGAGCCTGGACAGGTTTCTGTTTAGTGGTTGTACCTTTAAGTATCTTATATGCTGTCTTGCGCAAGGCACCGCATTCTAACCCCTTTGTTTCGGAAAGTAAGAGAAAGGTATACGCAACATCTAAATCCCCATAACACCAGGATAGTCTTGAATCAATTCCATTGTCGCTTAAATCAACGACATCGTAATAAAATGATGAATGATTTTGAAGGCTATGCATTTGAGACAGCAGATACGCAGAAGCACCCTCAATTAGAATCCTACACTTTTGGCAAGCGATACCATGCAGATAAAGTTTACGAAGAAACATGATGATTCCCGGTATTCCGTGAGCCATTCCTAAATTACACCCCCATTTTTTTGAGCTAGTATCGATGATGGTCATCCATTTAATTCTTCCATTATCAAAGATAGCAGACTCATAAAGTATATCAACCGTTTTTGACAGAAGAGGGCGAAATTGTGCAGGATGAGTGGTATATCGAAGCAGAAGATATATACCCACACCAACTACACCTCCCATCAAATCGTAATTTCCGCACTTTCCCATCTTTTCCATTAGAGGAACAGCGCACGAATCCAATCCTTCACACATATGGTCAACTCCAAAATTAAGAAGTCGCTAATGTTGTAGAAAAGTGATTACCGACCCTAGTTCTATAAGGTTTGAGTAGTCACTGAATGATCCTAGAGGAGCCTCTTGAGCATTATCTATTAAGTGATTAATTACCGAAGTTAAGCATATACTTCTTGAACTATCCTGTCCGTCTTGATTTATGTATGCACTCTTGTAGAGTGCCAATAACAAACAGATTCCTCCTGATCCAAAATATAGTGAGAAGTCACGCTGATCTTTTATGCGAGTTAGCAAAGTCTCGAAAATATTTTCGATGATGGCACTTGAGTGAAATGAATCCTCCGCCGAATTGACAATAGGTTCCCACATACTAATCATATTTATCAATGAGATGATGCAGCTACATACCTAGCTACTTGTCAGAGAACTCTGCCACGTCCGTATTGCGGATCCTATTGGATAGCTTCTTTACCTTGACGATCTCAAGATTGATCCTATAGGAAACGCCCAGCTCGATTAGGATCCCGTAATTCTGATAGGTGGAGCTGCCCTTGAAGTCCGGAGTATTGAAAGTGCGATGATAGGTCTTCGTCCGCCAGAGGAAGTCCTGAGCAGTGAGGGAGAGTGTCAGTCGGTCATCGAGCAAGGACTTGGAGAGCATCCCGCCACAGTGGTAGAAATTGAAGCCGGTCCCCTCGAGGGTGATCGTCGGGAAGTCGTATCCTCCGTAGAGGGAGAGATAGTAGCCCTTGGGGAGGTTGAAGTCCATATTGCCGGAGAGCCCTCCCGTGAAGCCCGACCGATGCATCTCGTCACCGGCCAGCATGCCTCGGAGATCCTTGTAGAGGAGGTAGCCTGTGAGCGAGAGCGTGAGGAGCTGACCGGAGGAGTAGGAGCCGTAAAGCGACATGCCACCCTCGTGGTACTTGCCACTATTATTGAAGGTCCGATACATCACTCCATCCGGTCGCACTCCATAGGAGGGCTGGATGCCATTGGGACTGTACTTGTAGGTCCCACTGAGACTAAGCATCACGGCCTCTGAGTAGAAGGACCAGTCGAGACCAAGGCTGTGATGCTTCTCGGAGCTCAGCCGCGGATTGCCGTAGTAGATGTAGGATGGGTCGCTGATGGTGACTCGAGGATTGAGGTGATAGATACTGGGGCGTGTGATGCTGCTCCTGTAGTGAACACTCAGCGATGAGGAGGGCGTGATGGAATACCCGGCACTGAGAGAGACGAGCAGGTCGCTGAAGTGCTTACGGAGATCGTCGCCCTCCCCCTCTTCTTGTGTAGGGTAGCTGACATGCTCTCGGGTCCATTCGTTGCGTAGTCCTGCTCGGAGGTCCCAGCGGTCGGAGAGGTACTTGTACTGAGCGTAGAGAGCGAGGACATCCTGTCTGTGGCTAAAGCGATCCTCCGGAGTCGGCTCATCAGCCCAGTCCTCAGAGCCGGCGCGCGTCCGGAGCTGAGTATCACTGGTATTGAGCCGGACGATCCCCTTGATACCACCACTGAGGCGATGGTGCTCCGCCCAGCTGTCGGCCAGATCCAGCTGTGCGGTATGGGACTTATTGTGAGTCCGCTGTGCGATATGCCTGCTCTTGCCCTGATAGCCCTGAGGATCGACCACCTCAAAGGTGTCATCTACCGTCTTAGGCAGATCGGAGTACTGATAGAGGATCGAGAGGAGTCCCTCTCCTCCCCACTTATGCTGATAGCCTGCAGAGGCATTGACGCTCTCATATGCCGTCTTACTCAGCTCGTCGACGCCAAAGCGATAGGTGACGTCTCCCCCACGATCGTACATGGTGTGAGCCTGGGTCCCGGTGCCATCGGTGTCGAGCCTGTAGTAGTCGACAGTCATATTGATCAGATCCCTAGGAGATATGGTCCACGAGAGGAGCGAGGAGCCTAGGATATACCTATTGAGGTAGTAGTCTCTCTCCTTGTCTCGCACCAGCCTGTAGTGGGAGCTGCTCCCTGGAGAGGTCCGGTCGAGACCATAGGACTCCCTGTAGTCAGACTGGCCGGAGTAGGCCAGGTCACCACTGATGGAGAGAGTCCCTATGCGAGCTAGGAGGTTGCCCGTGCCGCCATACTGGTGGCGGGTATTGCCGGTCAGCCCCAGTGTGGCTGTATACTGCGAGTCGTAGAGCCGCTTGGTGATGATATTGATGATCCCTCCTGAGAAGTCTCCGTCGTACTCGGCCCCCGGGTGAGGGATGATCTGTATCTCCTTGACATGACCAGCCCTCATCGCTTTCAGTGCTTCACGGGGATTATTATTGAGCATGGGCGAGAGCACGCCATTGACGTAGAAGAGTGGCTGGACACTTCCTCTGATCATCAATCCACCCTGAGAGGGTGTCACCAGCGGGACTCTCCGAAGTACATCGTAGAGGGAGGCGCCCTTGGAGGCCAGCGGATCAGCAGAGAGCCTATAGTGGACCTCGCCCTCCGGCGTCATAGAGATCAGGGGCGCTCTGCCGACCACGCTCACCTCGGAGAGCTGGTGCTCCTGCTCGACCAGGGTAATGGGCTGCAGATGAGTAGTGCCGGAAGCCGACCGGATCGGGATGGTCTGCTCTCTGTAGAGTATCCCTCCCAGTCTGATGTAGTAGTCTGCCGGCGCCAATCTCTCAAAGGAGAAGCGCCCCTCCGCATCGGTCATGGTGCCGGCAACGAGGGTCGTATCAGACTGCCGCCAGAGGGCTACTCCACAGTCTGCGATACCGTGACCAAGACGGTTTTGCACTATGCCTGTGATGGTGGTCTCTGTCTGAGCTGTACCTGAGTGGTCCTGAGCGCTCGTCTCCGTGGCACTGAGGAGGATCGTCAAGAAGAGGGCAGGAAACAGTCCTCTGACAAGTGCTATACGTGTATTCATGGTTTTGTATGATTTGATCTGATCTGGTCAATTTATCAAGCAGATTGATCTGAAGCAGTTGTTTGTGTGTCCTTCTACAAATCGCCCGTGAGGGGCGGATCAGATAGGTTGATGCCAAATTTTAGCGATATTGGTATTCTGGATATTCATGCGTGGTCACTACGAGAGCCACCCTTTCAAAATACCTAGAGCCCACAATCATTTCTTATGGTAAATGCCGGTGTCGACATATCCGAAAATGACTGTGGACTCATCAAACCATCTGCTAAAAAAAGCGATCATGGGGCTATTGCCACCCCAAAGACTGCTAGCTCTGTGTCATTGTGTCGTGACGGTTGCAGCAGTTTCTAGTGAAACACGTGTTGACATGTGTCTCGTGGACAATAGTTCTTACGTTCTTCTCACTCTCAGAAGAGTCGTGTCCTCCAGAGAGTTTCGAAATGTCACACTTGGAAATATCCAAGATGACCCTGCAGTTGAGTTTTTCAATCTTTTTCATAACTGAAGAGATTATATTAACTGTCAGGCGTGTTTAAGGTCGTTTGGCAAAATTACCTGCTAGTTTTCTTATGCCTGCATGATTCAGATTAGTTGCTTTATACTGGCAAACATCTGCATCGGAAAACAAACATGACATAAAAACTTCTGAGCCCTCTAAGGTACATAAATTTTTATACACCTACAAATAATTCTAATTTGATAGTTTGTATTATATTTCAGAAGGCTAGTATGAAATGCTATGAATTGAAATTATATCCTCAGAATACAATCGTAAAAGTAAAGATAGCGATGCGGAGCACAATGTGATATTCTTTACAGCTAAAGTTCATTGTCTAATCATGAAAAAGCGATGGCTTTTGGTCTCTAAATAAAATTTATATTTGATTTGAATGACCATTGAAATGCTTCCCCTGTGTCGCCACCTTCGTCGCCATCGGCAAGGAGACCGGGTCCTACAGGTGGGCCCTCTTCGACGCCCTCTATACCACCATCGTCGCCTGGATCGTCTCCGTCCTCGCCTACTATCTCACTGCGCTCCTGATCTGGGGCTTAAGAATCGGACGTATTAGCGCTTCCGTCCGCCGGCGCTCGTCCTCAGTCTGGCAATTGGCGAGGATCTCATCTCGCTTCTCGGTACTGATGATAAAGGCCTCATTGTAGCCGGTCTTGATACCATAGTTGATCTGGATGTCCCAGTCCT
>ERZ1031273.229-NODE-229-length-27206-cov-10.218114_pt1 | contig 27206 bp, 16 predicted proteins | sample MGYA00516575_ERZ1031273 | MGnify/ENA primary metagenome ERZ1031273 (study PRJEB33718, sample SAMN03159816) | human skin metagenome | collected 2014-02-25 | study: EMG produced TPA metagenomics assembly of the PRJNA266117 data set (Human skin bacterial metagenome... | reverse complement strand
GCCTACGACCACCCCGCCAACGCAAACCTGGTGGAATCCGCGAAGTTGGCGGGCGATTTCGGGCCGCGGCACATGTCGTACTACAAGCTGGGCTACACCGTCATCCCCGGCGGGTACAAGGTGGATGGGCGCACCGGCTACGACTACGCGCTGGGCTGGCTCGGCGAGGTGGTCGAGGGGGTTGCCGGGAAGTAGGCAAGAGAAATGCCCACCAGGGTGGACCTGGTGGGCATTAGCTCTTCGGGGGCTTACTTCTCCTTGTCGGAGGAGCCTTCAGCCTTGGACGAACCCTCAGCCTTGTCGGTGGACTTGTTGTCCTTGTTGTCCGACTTGCCGGAGGAACCGTTCATCAGCGTCTCGCTGCCGGTGGCCTTGCCGATCATGTAGGAGGAGGTGTACTCCTCCGCACCGCAGGCACGCATGACGCCGTCGACTGCCAGCAGACCCAGGGTGATAGCGCCCAGGGCACCAGCTGCCATGCCGATCATCTCCGGGTTCTCGATGGAGAACGCGCCCTGGATGCCAGCTGCGCGCTGCGCACGATCGTCGTTGTAGATGCCCAGGCCCTGCTGGATACGGGTGTTCGCATCCTGGATAGCGCCGTTGATCTGCGCGGACACGCCCTCCAGGCCCGGAATCTGGACCTGGGAGAGGATACCCAGCGGGATAGCCAGCAGCAGCGGAGCGGTCAGGCCCACGATGCCGGCGATGCACTTGCCGTCGAGCTCAGCGGAGGAGCCCTTCTGCTCGGTGCGGGTGTTGTTCTCAACGTTGACGTTGATCTCGATCTCGCGCTCGCCGTAGGACTGTCCATCCGGGCCGACCAGGAGGTAGGTCGCCTTGTAGGTGCCCGGCTTCAGATCCTTGCGCGGGACCAGGGTGACGCCCTCGTCGGTCTTCTTGACCTCTTCGAAGTACTCCTTGCCCTTGGTAAAGATGATGTCGTTCACGTTGTCCGGGAAGGTCACGTTGACCGGGGAGTGGTTGTTGATGCTGGTGTCGATCACGACCGGCAGATCGTGGTTCTCGCTGATCACATTGCCCTCGGCGGTGCGGGTGCCCTCCGGGTAGATGCCGTAGGAGACGACGCGGACCAGGTCGCCGTTGGAGTCGCGCTCCTCGACGCGGACCACCTTGTTGGCGGAGCCCTTCTTCGCGGTCAGCTCGACGGAGCCGCCGTTGTCCTTGAGGTCAACCAGGTCGTTGCCGCTGACGACGACAACCTTGTTGCCCTCGTCCAGCTTCTTCAGCTCCTTAGCGTCGCCCTCGATGAGGAAGTCAGTCTGCTGACGTGCGCCGGTGGTCTTGGGCTCGACGATCTCCAGCTTGTAGCGGTTGATCTCCTGGCCGTTCTTGTTGAACTCGGCGACAATGCCGGTCTCGCCAACCTTGTCAGCCTTCGGACGCAGGACCCACTGGCCGTTCCTCTCCTCCGGAGCCTCGAACGCGTCAGCGCCCTTGACCACACGGAAGCTGTTCTCCTCGTTGACCAGGGTCGCCTGGAACTCAGTGGAGGTGGAGATCTTGTAGGTGTACAGACCGCTGCGCTTCGGCTCGACCAGGGTGATCTCGTACTGCGCGTACGCGCCACGCTTGTCGCTGACCTGGATCAGAGCCTTGCCAGCCTTCTCCTTGCCGGTGACGATGAGCTTGTCGCCCTCGCGCTTGACGTCGACGAACTCCTCGCCCTCGAGAACCTCAACCTTTTCGCCATCCTGGGACGCGATGGTTGCCTCGGCGTTCCAGCCCATGGTGGTGTTCTCCGGGGTCACCTCAGCGCTGCGGCCCGGAGTGATCTCGAAGGTGTAGCGCTCGAAGACGTAGCCGTCCTCGGACACGTTCTCAATAACCAGGGTGCCCTTGGCGTCGCGCTTCGGGGTGACCTTGATCTCGGAAGCGTCCTTCGCCGGCTGCTCAGCCAGCAGGTCACCGCCCTCAGCAACGCGGAACTTGGTGCCGTAGAGCTTCAGCTCGTTATCCGCGGTGATGGTGTATTCCATCTCGCGGACCGGGGACGGCTCGACGGTGTAGGTGTAGGTCTTGATCGGCAGATCGCCTTCGACCTGCGGCAGCTTTTTGCCATTTTCGTCCAAGAGCGGGTTGCCATCGGCGTCAGTCTGGTCGACCTTGCCCTTGACGTACTCCACAACCTTCACGGTGCGGGTCTCGCCTTCCGGAACCGGCTTGAACTTCAGCTTGAGATTATCCTTGTCGCCGAGCTTCGAGCCGTCAGTACCCTCGGTGAGATACTCGCCGCCCTCTTCGACGACCAGCCAGTTGAACTCCTTGGAGCCACGGGTGATCTCAACGGTCGCACGGTCCCTGACCGTACGCTCGATCTCCTGGTTCTCCAGCTCCTCGACCTCACGCTTAGAAACGTCGATGATCCAGACAGCTGCAAGACGGCCGTTCTCGTCCTTGACGTGGACGGTGACCTGGCCACCCTTCTCATTGGTCGGGGTGACGATCCACTTGTCACCCTTCTTCTCGAGCTTCGCCACGTCATCGCCCGCGACGATTTCTGCGGTGTAGTCCTTGACGTACTCGATCTCAAGGGTTTCCGGCTTCTCGGACTTGTACTCCAGCTCGCGGTTGTAAATAGTCGGGCCAGCGTTCTTATCCTCGATCAGCTTCAGGGTGTACTTGTACTCGAAGCCGTTCTCGTCGGTGAAGACGATCTCAACGTCGCCAGTTGCGCCCTCCTTCGGGGTGACAACCCAGACGTCGCCGTCGCGCTCGATGGTGACCTTCTTGTCGCCGTCGCCCAGGATCTTGTAGTCGCCACCGCGGTACTCGATCTTCGCGGTGGAGGTGTTCAGGATCTCGCGGGTGACATCGAACTTGGAGGTTTTGTTCTCCACGGTCACGATGTTCTCGCGAACCTCGCCGCTGTCCTCGGTAATACGGACAATGACGTTACCGGTGTAGTTCTCGCCAGCCTTGACGGTGACGGTGCCCTTCTCCTCGTCCTTGAGGATCTCAACCTCGCCGTGCTCCGGCTTGATGAGCTTGCCGTCCTTGTCGTAGCCCAGGCCCCAGTCGATCTCCTCGCCCGGCTTCCACGGGATGGTCGTGATGCGGTCTTCGCTACCAGCGTTCAAGGTGTAGAAGAAGTTGTTCACCTTGACGTTGACGGAATCCTTCACAGCCACGGTATCGGTGACCTTGACGCGGTAGATGTGCTGGTTGCCCTTGTCGTCGGTGATGAGGATCTCAACCTCACCCTCGCCCTCGAAGTCCTCGCGCGGGGTGATGACAAGCTTGCCGTCCTCAGAGCGCTCGACGACCACGATGTCGGAGCCCTTGATGATCTCGAAGGTCCACTTGTTGCCGATCTTCTCCGGCAGCTCGATGACCTTGGACTTCTCGCCGTAGGTGAAGCCTGCGAAGTAGTAGTACTCCGAAACTTCCTTCACGCGCTCGTAGTACTTCTCAACGAAGTACTTCTCCACGTCGGTGACCGTGGTGGTCACGGTGGTCTCCGGCTGCTTCACGGTGCTCGTGACCGTCTCAGTCACTGCCGGGTTGGTGGAGGTGACGGTGGTGACCGGCTGCGTGGTGACGGTCTCGGTGACAACCTCGCCTGGCTTGGTGGTGACAATCGGGGTGTCGGTGACAGTTTCGGTGACAACCTCAGAGTTGCCCGGCTCAGTCACGGTGGTGACGTGCGGCTCCGGGGTTACAGTCTTGGTGACAACCTTCGGCGGGTTGGAGTCGGTCTCGTTGACGGTGGTGACGTGCGGCTCCGGGGTGACGGTCGTAGTGACAACCTTGCCTGGGACCTCACGGGTGCTGACGGTGGTGTACGCCGTCGGCAGCGTGGAGCGCTCGGTCACGGTGGTGGCCGGCTTGGTCCGCGTCGTGGTGTAGGTCGTGTTCGGCAGGGTCTTGGTGGTGGTGACCTCCTGCGGGCGGGTCACCGTGGTGGTCACCTCAGGCGTGGTGGGGATCGTCTCCACGATGCTCGGCGGGGTCTTCGGCGGGTTCGGATCCAGACCCGGCTGCGGGACCGGGATCAGACGCTGGAAGGACTTACGCGGCACGATGTTGTAGTCGTACTCGAGCGGCACCAGGACGGTGACGTACTCGCCCGGCTTCACAGTCTTTGCAATCTCGTCGTGGCGGGGGAGCTTGGACAGGTAGTAGCTCGGCTGACCCTTCGGTGCCTGGTGGTGCAGAATGCGGAAACCGGTCAGGTTCTCAAACGCGGACTGGCTCACCTTGCCGTTGACGACATCCTCGCGAGCCTGGTTCAGGTAACCCAGCTGGTTGGACAGCAGCGCGCGCAGAATGCCGTTCTTGGTCAAAATGGCGCCAGCCTTGGACTGATCGCCGTTTGCGTAGGCCTTGTAGTCCTTCTGCAGTTCCTTGACCACGTTGATGGCCGCGATACGGACATCCTCGCTAATGGCATCGCCGTTGCCGACGCGACCGGAAGCACCGGTGAGCTTGCGGACCTGGTAGTTGCCGGTATCCCACGGGTTACCGAGACCCCAGTCGATGCACCAGCCCGGGCCAGCGCTGGACGGCAGCAGGTCGATGGACTGGTCGTCCTTCGGGGCCTGCTTCAACATCTGGTCGTAGCGAGCCAGGTCTGCGCCGCTGAGCTTCTCGTAGGCGCCGACGATCTGTTGGCTGGAAGTGTTCTCGTTTGCGGCCTCTGCGAGCGGAGCGGATACGACCGCGCCCGTAGCCATAACACCAGTGACCATTGCGGTCATGATGCGCTTTTTCAGGTTTGCGTTATGCAACGTCATAGTCCTTCAACGTCTAGGGAGATATTCGAAGCAGCCTGGAGAGTTCCTGAACACGGACCCCAAAACTGACAGACCCCTATTCAATCGCAATGAACCGACGAAAAGAAGTCCTTAACCCCACTGAAAGCCATAAAAGTCCAGATATTAAGACAAAACTCATAACTCCACCCCGCTGACCTCGACCTTTGTCCAACTTTTCCACACAAAAAAATCGAGTGATCTTCACCACAAAACCCGCAATTGTTCAACAAACCGGCATTGAAACGCCGAAAACCCGGTGCCGTACTGGCACCGGGTTTCACAGGTTAAAGGCGGTTCTTACTTGGAAGAATCCTGCTTCTCAGAGGAGGAAGAGGAAGAGCTTTCGCCCTCGCCCTTATCAGCCTCAGCCTGGGACGGCTTGCCAGAGGAGCCGTACATCAGGAACTCGCTGTCAGTTGCCTTACCAAGCTGGTAGGAGGAGGTCACTTCCTCCTTGCCGCAGGCACGCATGACCTGATCAACGATGAGCAGACCGACGGTGATCGCTCCGAGTGCGCCGGCAGCCATGCCGAGCTGCTCGGTGTTCACGCCCTGGAACGCACCCTGGAGGTCAGCGGCGCGCTGTGCGCGGTCCTCGTTGTAGATGCCCAGTCCTTGCTGGATGCGGTGGTTCGCATCCTGGATAGCGCCGTTGATCTGCGCGGAGACGCCCTCCAGGCCCGGGATCTGGACTTGAGACAGGATGCCGACCGGGATAGCCAGCAGCAGCGGAGCGGACAGGCCAACCAGGGAAGCAATGCACTTGCCGTCAAGCTCGCTGGAGGAGCCCTTCTCCTGGACCGTCGTGTTCTGCTGGGTGATGTTGATGATCACCTTTTCCTTGTCGTTGAGCTTGCCGTTCTCAACCGGAACCACCATGAGCTTGACGCCGCCGTCCAGGTGAGCACCCGGCAGGACATGCAGCTTGCCGCCCTCGGAGACCTCAATCTCCTTGCCCGGCTCAAGGCGCTTCTTCTTGGAGCAGTCGTCGTTGTAGCAGACGTAGACCTCGACCGAGTTCTCGCCACCCTTGACGTTGATGTCAAAGCCCTTGTCGCGGGAACCATTAGCGTTGACGTCCGGCGGGGTAAGACCCTCAGCCGTACCCGGGATCTCCATCTCGACGAGGCGGACCGGGTTGCCCTCGGAATCACGCTCCTCGACAAGGATGGAACCAGACTTGTTCTCAGTCGGCTGGATGAACAGCTGACCCTTGGAGTCCGGCGCCGCGTTGGTGATCAGGTCCTTGCCGCGGACCACGTGCAGGGTGTTGCCCTTGCCCGGGATGATCTTGTCGTTGAAGTCGCGCTTGTAGACAACGCGCTCCTCAACGAACTTCAGCGGGGTCGGCTGCTCCACGATCTCGATCGTGTGGCGCTTGACCACCTTGTCGTTCTTGTCCACCTCGACGACGGTGACGGTCTTGCCGATGGAGTCCTTGCCCTTCGGAGTCAGGATCCACTTACCGGTCCTCTCGTCGATCTTGACGTTGACGTACTCCTCGCCCTCATCAACGCGAATCTCGTTCTTGTTGATGCGGGTGATGGTGAAGCTGCCATCTTCGGTGAGCTTGAAGTTCTGCTCGCGGGACTCGGAGCTGCCGCCCTTGCCGTTACCGCCCGGGACCACGTCGATGTTGTAGATGACGTAGACGCCGCGGTCGTTCTTGACCTTGACCTGGGTCTTGCCCTCGGCACCGTCCTTCGGGGTGACGATGAGGTTGTTGCCGTCCTTGGTGACGTCAACCAAGGACTCGTCGGTGATCTCGTAGTCGGAGCCCTCCGGGATGGTGAGGGAGAGCTTCGAGTTGGGGTTGAGGGTGATGTTCTCCTCGCGAGGGGTGGACGGGGTGACGTTGAAGATCCAACGGTGGAACGGCAGATCGCGGGAGTTCAGGTTCTCAATGATGACCTGGCCCTCAGCGCCTTCCTTGAAGTAGACCTTGCCATCCTCGATGCGGTCAATGAGGTGCTCGCCCTTGACAATGCGCTGGTTCTTGACCGAAATGATGGGCTGTTGGTTCGACTTGAAGTCTCGCTCGTTTTCGTCGATCTGGCCCTTGGTGACGTTGAGGGTCCACTCGGCGATGGTCTTGCCGTTCGGTGACTTCTCAGCGACGACAATCTCGCCAACGAAGCCCGGGTTCGGCATTACGCGGAACTTGCCGTCCTCAGTCTTGATCAGGGTGGCGTTGTCCTTGCCCTCAATGATTTCGAAGGTGTTGCCCTCGTTACCCGGCTTGAATTCGGCGGTGTTGCGGTCGACGATATCCTGCGTGAACTTCGGAACCTCGTACTCGGTGGCATCCTTCGGCTTCGCCACGATGGTGTAGACGCCGACCAAGATGCGGCCGTCCTTGGCGTTCTCGTCCGGAGCGTACAGGTTAAAGATGCCGGTGCCGTTGTTTTCGTTGTGGATCTTAAAGCCGTTATCGGTCGGCTTGATGTCCCAGTTGTCTTCGTTGCCGCCGGTCTGGATCAGCTTCCAGCCGTCGCCGGAGGTCTTGACGTCGACATCCGTGCCTTCTTCGATGAGGTGGGTCTCAACGTCGACCAGGACGTTGACGCCCGGCTTGATGTCCAGGGTGTAGGTGTGAGACTTGCCCTCGGCGTCCACAGCCTTGAGCACAACCTTGCCCTCGGCGTTCGGCTTCGGGGTGATGATCCAGAAGCCGTCGCGCTTCTCGATGGACTCGATGAGGTCCTCGCCGGAGACAATCTCCGGCTTGTTCTCAACGTTTTCAATCTCCAGCTTGTAGGAGTTGGCGTTACCGATAACGCGGGTCTGCGTGTACTTGTCGGAGGTGGCGTCGATGTTGAACTCGTAGACGTTCTTGTTGCCCGTCTTCTCGCCCTTGTCGTTCTTCTCAAACACCTCGATCTTGACGTTGCCCTTGAGCACGCCGTCGTTGATCTTGACGTTGAGCTTGCCGTCCTTCTCCTCGGTGGTGACCAGGCCCTTGCCCTCGACGATCTCGTAGTCCCAGCCTGCCGGGATGTCGATGTTCTGGTTCACACCGGAAACGCCCACGTTGAAGTAGTGGTTGTTCACGGTGACCTCGCCGGTGGTCTCCACGGTGGTGGAATCGTTGACCACGTCGATGACGTACTCGTGGCGGTTGCCCTCGTTGTCCACGACAACGATGCGGACCTTGCCGCGGCCTTCCTTCTTCGGGGTGATCTTGAGGATGGCGGTGCCGTCCTCGCGGACCTCCTTGGTCACCTCGACCAGACCGTTGGAATCGTCGACGAAGTCGATGTCCCAGGAGCCGAGGTTCTTGACCTCGATCTCCTCGGTCTTCTCGCCGGTGCGGAAGTCGAAGGCGTAGTCGTAGTGGCGGAAGTAGCGCTCGACCTCCTTGGTGGTGGTCTTCTCTTCGCGCTGGGTGCTGGTGACAGTGGTAGCCACGTACTTCGTCTCCGGCGCAGCGGTGACGGTAGCGGTGGAGGTCACGGCCGGCTTGGTCTCCGTAACCGTCTCAACCTTCGGCTCGAGGGTGCGGGTGGCGTACTCGGTCTGCTTCGCGCCGGTGACGGTGGTCGTCGGGGTGACGGTCTTGGTCTCGGTGACGTACTCCGGCTCGCCCACGACGGTCTGGGTCACGGTCCGGGCCGGGGCGGTCTTGGTGATGGTGACGTCCGGTGCGGACTCCTTCTTGGTCTCAGTGACGGTGGAGACCTCCGGGCGGCGGGTGGTGGTGACCGTCTTCTCCGCCTGGGTGACGGTGGCGATCTCTTCCTGCACCGGCTGGACGTACTGCGTCTTAGTCACCGTCGGCTGGGCGGTTTCTTCCTTGATGTAGTCCGGGGAGCCGACCTCAACCGTCTTGGTCACGGTCGGGCGCTCGGTGACAGTCTTGGTCGTGGCCGGTGCGGTCACCCACTCGGTCTTGACCGTCTGGCCTTCCTTGACGCCCGGCTCGAAGCCCTCGAGGCCCGGCTGCGCAATGGTGATGATGCGCTGGTTGGTCGGCTCCTTGGACAGGTCCTCGTACACGTTGTAGGAACGCGGCAGCAGGATGGTGACGTACTCGCCATCCTTGACGTTCAGGCGGGAAGAAGCAGCGTCGTTCAGTGCGAGGTAGTAGTTGGCCTGGCCGCTCTGCTCGAAGTAGCTCTTGCGCACCTCAAAACCGGTCCACTGCAGGAACTGCTGTGCGGAGATCGGCTTCACGCCCGGAACCTGGACGTTGCGGGAGCCAGCAACCCAGCCGCGCAGGAGGTTCAGGGTCTCCTTGTTGTTGGACAGCAGCGCCTGCAGTGCCACGTTCTTGGACATTGCATCGGCGTTCTTGCCCTGCTTCACGTCCGTAAGCATGAGCTTGGTCAGGTTAATAGCGGCGCGCTCAATATCCTCGTCGATCTTGAGGTTGCCGCCCATGTCGCCGTTAAAGCCGTAGAAGCCGGAGGTGCCGTCGAGCTTGCGCACCTCATATGCAGTGTTAGTGCGCGGGACATCGAGGTGGCGGTCGATGCACCAGCCCGGGCCGAGCGGGGTCCAGTACTGGCCCGAGTCCCGGTTCCACTCCTGCTTCAAGTTGTAGTCGACAGCGACCTGCTCAACGGAGGAGTCGAGGGCGGAGTACTGGCTAGTAATACGCGAGTCTGCGTCTGCGGCGGGAGCGACAACGGCTGCACCACCGAATGCAACTGCACCGGAGACCAGGGTGGCCATGATGCGCTTTTTCAGGTTTGCGTTATGCAACGTCATAGTCCTTCAACGTCTAGGGAGATATTCGAAGCAGCCTGGAGAGTTCCTGAACACGGACCCCAAAACTGACAGACCCCTATTCAATCGCAATGAACCGACGAAAAGAAGTCCTTAACCCCACTGAAAGCCATAAAAGTCCAGATATTAAGACAAAACTCATAACTCCACCCCGCTGACCTCGACCTTTGTCCAACTTTTCCACACAAAAAAATCGAGTGATCTTCACCACAAAACCCGCAATTGTTCAACAAACCGACGGTCAGCGGTCCAGCGGGCCCGAACTTCTGTCGCCGCGGACCCGCTTGAGCACATTCTCAGCGGAAATCAAACACATGGGCACGCCCACCCCCGGCGTCGTGGTCGCTCCAGCGTACATCAGCGACTCCACCTTCCGGCTTGTGTTGGAGCCGCGCAAGAACGCGGACTGCCGCAGCGTGTGCGCGGGCCCGATGGACCCGCCGGACCAGGCGTGGTAGCGCTCGGCAAAGTCCGCAGGCCCGAGCGTTTGCTTTACGACGATCCTCCGGCCCAGCCCCGCAACCCCACACCGTGACGCAATCTGCTCGATCGCCGCGTCCGCGATCCGCTGCACCTGCTCCGAGGCTTCGCCGCGGTACATGTCGCCGTGGCCCACCGACGGATCCGCGGGCACCGGCACCAGCACGAACAGGTTCTCGTGGCCGGCAGGCGCCACAGACGGATCCGTCGCCGACGGCTTGGACACGTAGATGGACTGCGACGCGCCCAGTGGGCGGCTAGCAACCGGTCCATTAAATACAGCATCGAAGTCGTCGGACCAGTCGTCGCTGAACAGGAAGTTGTGGTGGGCCAGCCCCGGGATTTCGCCTTCGACGCCCAGCATGACCAGCACCGTGCCCAGGCCGGGGTCGCGCGGGGCGAACCAAGACTCGTCGTAGGTGCGCTTACTCTTCGGCAGCAGGCGGGTTTCGGTGTGGTGGAGGTCCGCGGCGGAGATGGTGAGGTCGGCGGGGAGCCTCTGGCCGTCGATAAGCATTACGCCCCTGTCCTCGATGGCCGCGACCTCGGAGTTGAAACGGAACCGCGCGCCGTGTTCGACGGCGAGCGCGTAGAGCGCGTCCATGACCGCGGCGAAACCGCCCTGCGGATACAGCACCCCCTGGGTGAGGTCGGTGTGGCTGAGCAGGTGATACATGCTCGGCGTGCGGCTCGGGTGCGAGGAGAGGAACACCGACGGGTACGTGAGCATCTGGCGCAGGCGCGTGTCTGTGAAGCGCTTGGCCACGAACCTGTCCAAGGGTTCGGTGAGGCAGCGCGCGAGGCGGGTGTACTGGCCGCGGATGCGCTTCAGCGGCTCGAGGGAGCGGAAGTTGGTGTACAGGAAGTTCTGGATGGCCAGGTCGTAGGTCTCCTCGGCGCTATCCAGGTATTCCAGGAGCTTGGCGCCCGCGCCCGGTTCGAGCTGCTCGAAGAGCTTGGCGGCGTTGTCACGGCCGGAGTGGACGTCGATGGGCTCGCCTGTCTCCGGGAAGAGGCGGTAGGCGGGGGCGAGGGGCTGGAGATTGAGGAGGTCCTCGGTGCGTTTGCCGAAAAGCCCGAAGAAGTGGTCGAACGCGTCCGGCATGAGGTACCAGCTCGGGCCGGTGTCGAAACGGAAACCGTCGACGGTCTCGTTGCCGGCGCGGCCGCCGTAGGTAGGCAGCTTTTCCACCACGGTGGTGTCGATGCCCTCACGGGCCAACAACGCCGCGGTGGCCATGCCGGCCACGCCGGCGCCGATCACGATGGCTGACTTCGGTTGCGGTTTCATTGCTTCCTTGCGTTTGCGAGCGCTTTTGCCGTCAGCGCGAGCTTGATGTGGTTGGGCACACTAACGCGGGTGGATTGCAGCTCGGCTGCCGGGGTGGCGGCGATGCGGGAGTTGAGCTCCCTGAACAGCGCCCCGGCGGCGGCCACTCCCCCGCGGGCCGCCGGCGGCAGCAGCGGGATGGCCGTGTGGGCGCGGTCGAGTTCGTCGGTGATTTGGCTGGTGAGGGTGGACTTTAGGGCGTCGTCAAGCGGGGCGTCGAAGTACGCGCGGCCGAGCGCGCGGCTGTCCTCCCCGAGGTCGCGCAGGAAGTTCACCTTCTGAAACGCGCTGCCGAGCGCGCGGGCGCCGTCCTCCAGCTCGCGGCGGTGCGGGGTGTCGCGGCCGCGCAGGAAAATGTCCAGGCACATCAAGCCGATCACCTCGGCGCTGCCATATATATAGGTATCCAGCTCTTCTCGCGTAAACGTGGTCTGCGTCAGGTCCGCACGCATGGAGGCAAAGAAGGCGCGCACGTGGTCTTCGTTGAGGCGGCACTCGCGGAACGTACGCGCCCACGCGTGCAACACCGGATCAGTGTGGAAGCGGTGGTGTGGGGCGTGCAGGACCTGCTCTTCGTACAGTTCAAGGGCCGTTTCCGGGCATTCGTTGGCCTGGGCGGTGGTGCCGTCCACGATCTCGTCCGCGATGCGCACCACCGCGTACAGGTTCCGGATGTGGGTGCGCTCCGGCTTCGGCAGCGTGCGCACGGCCAGGGAAAAACTCGTGGAATACTGCGCGATCACCTGCGCCGCCGCCTTGTCCGCCATGGCGTCGAAGCGGGAGAGGTAGGTGTTCACGCCTTGGCAGCTTACCGTGGGCGGGGGGCGAGATTGGCCGCATGCCGATTCTCACTTTCGCACTTGTTCTACCAGCGGTTTCGGAGTTTGATTCGCAGTGTGGGGGTTGAAAGTGCGAATCAGGTGCGCCGGTAGGTGGTACTGCGCTGTCCCTGGCCACCGAGCATGACCACGTGGGCGTGGTCTAACAAAGGCTCCAACGCGTAACGCAGCTGAGCCGGCGACAGACCCGTGGTGGCTTGCAGTTCCTTGAGCGTGACAGCGCCGGCGGGCGGAATCGCCTGGTACACGGCAGGAACATTCTTACCCAGCGCAGCGAGGCTCTCTGCCCGGACGGTGAAATCGGAATGCTGTCCCGTGGACTGCCCGGTCAAGGAGAACACCCCGTCCGACTCCACGATGGCGCCAGCGCCTACAAGTTTTCGCAGCATGTTTCTGCAGGACTGCGCTCCAAGTGGCGAGTAGCGCTGCGTTATTGCTTGGAAGGAGGTGGCTCCGTGATTCTGCAGCTCTACAAGCAGATCCTCCTCCGTCGGTGTGAACTGTTCGCCGCCGCTTTGCAGCCCTTTCAACCAGGTGTTTTGTTCCTCTGTGAAACGGGAACCGCGCGGGAAGAGCACTTTGAACTCCACGCCGTTGTCAATAAAGCGCGGCTTTGGCAGGCGAGCCTCCCTCGTCGCAGCCAAGATTTCCTGGATGCCGCCGCCCTCGCCTTCGATGACGCGCTCACCATCTTCTGTTCGGAGGTAGCGCGCTATCTCGTACAGCCTCTTGTTCACCGGCGATTTTGTCAGAGCGGGGCTCTCTAGCTGTGACACAGACAGTCCGCGCAGCCCACCCGGGCTGACCACGATGAGCATCCGCTCCGTGATGCGAATTTCAACCTTCTTGCCCACATCCACCGACGGACCCAAGTCCCGGTGCACCAGGGCATTCGCCAACACCTCGCGGATCGCACTGGGAGGAAACTCTGGTTCGTCCACCAGGTGCCCGCTGCTCGTGTACCGGCTGACGGTGTCTGAATTCTGCCGAATCCACTCCATAGCCTCCGTCAGCATCACCGGCAAAGGCCCTTCTATCTCTGTGAGATTCCTGTTCCGGCCCACGCCCTCACCGCGGGAAAGGCGCACCGCAGCCGTGGCGCCGAGTGCCGGCTCAACAGACTGTGGCAAGTACCCCAGTGCGTACAGGCCGCCGAAGCGGACGTTGCCCTCACTGTCGGTGACGTTGGTGACCTGCAACAGCTGAGCATCGTCATCGATTTTGGAGATGCGAGAGCGAGAGCCCCGCACAGCCCTCAAAAACCCCGTGAGCACCTCATTATCCAGGACTCCAGCATCAGTTCCCGGCACGGACTCGAAATCGAAGTGCGACTGCTGCCTCTCGGCCAGCGCCGAGAGCTCCAGCATCTTCAGGTCGTTGGAGTTCATCACGTAATCGCCGTCTGCCTGCCGCAGATACGGTTTGCCGTCGTAGTTCGCAGGCTTCCCGGAGGGCAACAGTGGCGTGACTTCAACAACCACCACATTCTTCCCCTCCAATGACAGGTGCGTGAACTCCAACTGCGGCGCGGGTTTGACTGCCGCGCGGTTGACGCTGGTCACTTTCTTTTCCATCTGCGCTGGGTCGTCAACCCCGGTGACCTCAAAGCCCCTGCGCTCGCTCACCCCGAGAAGAATCGCGCCCGACTGCGGCATGTTGGCAAACGCGCACAGCGTTTCTCCAATGTTTTTTGGGACTCCCCCACCTGCGGTTTTGCACTCGACCAGCGTGGTGTCGTCTCCAAACGCACGCAACTGGGAGAGCGTCTCGCGCAACTGTCCCTCAGTCCAAGTCATGGTTGTGAGTGTATTCTCACTTTCACACTTTGTCTACCTGCGGTTTCGGAGTTTAATTCGCAGTATGAGGGCGGAAAGTGTGAAAGTGCTGCCACGGAGCAGCCGTCGCAAAGCAAAAAGCTCCCTCCGCAACCGGAGGGAGCAATCTGTGGAGCATAGGAGAATCGAACTCCTGACATCCTGCTTGCAAAGCAGGTGCTCTACCAACTGAGCTAATGCCCCGCGTACCCAAGGGTACCGTGGGCCTAGCAAGAATCGAACTTGCGACCTCATCGTTATCAGCGATGCGCTCTAACCGACTGAGCTATAGGCCCTTGGAACGAATAGGAATATTACAGAGCACCCATAACAGCTCCAAATCGCCAGCGTACGGCCCATAAAAGAGGCATTTGCTTATCGACGTTCCACCCTCCCGGTAAGCAGGGGTAACAGGCGGGGGTAGGCGCGGCGGAAAATGGTGAACAATCCGGGCTGTCCTGGGGTTTTGCGTATTTTTTCTGGTGAGCGGGCTCGTCTTGGGTACGTGAGTTGCTTCGGCGGGGGCAGATTGGTGAACAATCCGCGCCCGTGCGGGCCGCAAACGTTGAACAATCCGAACCAAGTGTTGAACGATCTTACCCCGGTTTACCTGCGCAAACTCCTTGCATAAAATCATGGACATCGAAGCAGCCCATGTCCACCACAACGCACAAAGGAGCAACGAGATGCGCGCACAGACCAAGGCCCTCGCCGCCGCGCTCGCAGCAGCACTGGCCTTCACCGGCCTCCAGCCGGCCGCCGCCGCGGATGCCTCCGCACTCGTTGGCCTCGAGGAAGCCGAATACGCCATCGACTCCGACAACGACGGCCTCCCCGACGACTGGGAGACCGAGGGCGTCGTGTTTCCCGACGGCACCGAGCTCGCCCTCCCCGAATGGGGCGTCGACCCCCACCGCCCCGACCTGTTCCTCCAGCTCAACTGGATGGAAGACCACAACGGCGGGTCCTTCGCGCCGTCCGCGCAGGCGCTGCAGGACATCGTCAAGCTTTTCGACGACCACGGCATCGCCCTCCACATCGACGCCGGCGAAACCTACACCAACATCCCCAACTACACCGAGTTCCACGGCGGCGAGACCGTGGGCTACTCCCAGTACTACTTCGCTGACCAGATCACCGGCGTGCGCCTTCTCCAGGACATCGACACCCACCTCGGCGACCGCTCCAACGTCTTCCGCCTGGGCATCATCGGCGACCAGATCGCCCCCGGCGACTACACCACCGGCGTCGCCCTCGTCGGCGACAGCGCCTTCTTCGTGGCCAACAACGGCCAAATCACCACCGACGAGCAGCTCCGCAACGCCATCCTCCACGAGTTCGGCCACACCCTCGGCCTGCGCCACAGCGGATCCGCGGACGTCACCCGCAAGCTGCCGCGCAGTCAGGCCACCCCGGCCGAATACCTCTCCGTGATGAACTACGACCACGAGTTCACCCACTTCAACTACTCCGAGGAGGCCTACATCGCCGAGGGCCCGAACGGCCCCGTCGAGGTGCCCGCCGACTGGGACTCCCTGGTCCTGGACACCCCGCGCATCGGCCACGACGCCCTCGAGCTCGGCGCCCGCACCGTCTCCCACGGCGCAGCGCCGGCGGTTGCGGCTTCACAGGCGCAGGCTTCTCAGGCGCCGGTTTCTCAGCCTGAGCAGACCGCGCCCGGTAAGGACTCGCCAGCCGGGGCCGCAGACGTGAACGTCGCCGCGATCGTCGGCTCCGTGGGCGCAGCTCTGGCCGTCCTGGGCATCGCGGGTGCAGGTTTCGCCGCCATGAACGGCCTGCTCCCCTTCTAGCCCAGCGCCCCGGTTCCGCATGGGCTTTTTTCGTGGGTGCTGGCCAATAGTTGGGGTCGCCGGGGTTGTCCGCAATGCGGAGTTGCTGGACCCCAGTCGTCGGGATTTTGTACGAATCGACATTTCGGTCTCTTTCGGGCCTGCAAACACACAGGTCGGCAATTTGCAGTGTTGATTCGTACAAAAACTGGGCACGGGCCAATAGTTGGTCGACCCGGAATTGTCCGCAATGCGGAGTCCGCGAGCGATGAAGGCGGGAATGGCGAAGTCGATACCTTGAGGTCGATGGTTGCAGGTCAGAGCCTTTCGACGAAAAGCCGCCGGAACAGGGCTCAAACCTGTGACCAGGAACTATCGACATCGAGGTATCGACATGGGGTTTTGAGGGGCCCGGCCCAGAGACTAGCCCCTACTTGGCTCGGTTGGACATGGTGAAGTTGATGCCGCCGACCAGGTCCGCGATGGCGTTGTACATGATCACCGTCAACGGGGCCATGATCATCTGGAACAGGAGGCCCACCAGGCCGAACAGGCCCGCGGCGGACATGGCCAGTTTCATGTCCACCACCTGGTCGCCGCCGACGCCTCCGATCAGCGAATTCACTGAATCCACCACCCCGGCGCGCTCCAGCCCGTAGTAGACCATCAGGCAGGCGGCCATCCAGGCGATGAAGCCCAGAAAGGCCAGCAGCGTTGCCACTTTGAAGGTGGAGCCGGCGCCGATGTGGCGCACGGTCACTTTGCGGACGGCCACGGGCTACTCCTTGTCCTCGCCTGCGCTGGCGGAGCTGTCGTCGCTAAGCGCCTGCTCGATGGTCTTCTGCCCGGTGGCGACTGCGGTAGCTTCCTCCTCGCCTTCGTCCTCGACGTTGCGGTCGATGGCCAAAAGCTCGACGCCGTCGGCGAGGTCTACCAGGCGCACGCCCATGGTCGCGCGCGAGGACGGGCGGATCTGGTCGACCTCGGTGCGGATCACGCCGCCGGCGGAGGTGATGGCGAAGATCTGGTCGTCCTCCGCGACAGAGAGCGCGCCGATGAGTTTGCCGCGCTTCGGGCTGTACTTGAAGGTCATCACGCCCATGCCGCCGCGGCCCTGCGCGTTGTACTCCTCGATGGCGGTGCGCTTGCCGTAGCCGCCGGAGGTGGCCACGAGCAGGTATTCGCCGTCCTTGGCCACGGTCATGGCGAGCAGCTGGTCGTCGCCCTTGAAGCGCATGCCTTTCACGCCGGCGGTGGCGCGGCCCATCGGGCGCAGCTGCTCGTCGTCGGCGGAGAAGCGGATGGACTGGCCCTGTTCGGACACCAGCAGCAGGTCGTCGTCCTCGCCGACAAGGGAGGCGCCGATGAGCGCGTCGCCTTCGTTGAGGTTGATGGCGATCAGGCCGGCGGAGCGAGCGGACTCGTAGTCGGTGAGGCGGGACTTCTTCACGCGGCCGTCGCGGGTGGCCAGGACCAGGTACGGGGCGTCCTCGTAGGTCTGGATCTGGATGATCTGGGCGATCTTCTCCTCCGGCTGGAACTCCAGCAGGTTGGCCACGTGCTGGCCGCGGGCGGTGCGGCCCGCCTCCGGCAGCTCGTAGGCCTTGAGGCGGTAGACGCGGCCGAAGTTGGTGAAGAACAGGATCCAGTCGTGGGTGGAGCAGATGAAGAAGTTCTTCACCACGTCGTCCTGCTTCAGCTCGGCGCCGCGCACGCCCTTGCCGCCGCGTTTCTGGCTCTTGTAGGCGTCGACCTTGGTGCGCTTGGCGTAGCCGGTGGAGGTGATGGTGACCACCACGTTTTCGCGGGCGATGAGGTCTTCTTCGGTGACGTCGCCGGTGGCGGCGACGATGCGGGTGCGGCGCTCATCGCCATACTTATCGACGATCTCCTTGAGCTCGTCGCCGACAATTGCACGCTGGCGCTCCGGCTTGGCCAGGATGTCCTTGTAGTCCGCGATCTGTTCTTCGATGGCGGCCAGGTCGTCGACAATCTTCTGGCGCTCCAGGGCGGCCAGGCGGCGCAGCTGCATGGCCAGGATCTCGTTGGCCTGGATCTCGTCGACGTCGAGCAGGTCGATCAGGCCGGCGCGGGCGTCGTCCACAGTCGGCGAGCGGCGGATCAGGGAGATGACCTCGTCCAACATGTCCAGCGCCTTGACCAGGCCGCGGAGGATGTGGGCGCGCTTTTCGGCCTCGTCCAGGCGGTACTGGGTGCGACGGACGATGACTTCGATCTGGTGCTTGACGTAGAAGCGCAGCATCTGGTCCAGGCGCAGGGTGCGCGGGACGCCGTCGACAATGCTGAGCATGTTGGCGGAGAAGTTCGTCTCCAGCGCCGAGTGCTTGTACAGGTTGTTCAGCACCACGCGCGGCACAGCGTCGCGCTTCAGCGTGACGACGATTCGCATGCCCACGCGGTCGGAGGACTCGTCCTCAATCTTGGAGATGCCTACCATCTTGCCGGCGGTGACCTGCTCGGCGATGTTGTGGATGAAGTTGTCCGGGTTGACCTGGTAGGGCAGCTCGGTGATCGTGATGACCTGGCGGTTGCCAATCTCCTCGATCTCGGTCACCCCGCGCATGCGGATGGAGCCGCGGCCGGTGGTGTAGGCGTCCTTGATGCCCTGGTCGCCCACGATCAGGCCCGCCGTGGGGAAGTCCGGGCCCTTCACTCGCTCCATCACGGCGTCGAGGGTTTCCTTCTCCTCGGCGTCGTGGTTCTCCAGGATCCAGTAGATCGCCTCCGCCAGCTCGTTCAGGTTGTGCGGCGGGATGTTGGTGGCCATGCCGACGGCGATGCCGTTGGAGCCGTTCATGAGCAGGTTCGGCACACGCGACGGCAGGACGGTCGGCTCCTGGGTCTTGCCGTCGTAGTTCGGCACGAAATCCACGGCGTTTTCGCGGATGTCGCGCACCATCTCCATAGCCAGCGGAGTCATCTTGCACTCCGTGTAACGCATCGCGGCCGGGCCGTCGTTGCCCGGGGAGCCGAAGTTGCCCTGGCCGTCCACAAGCGGGTAGCGCATGGCCCACGGCTGCGCCATGCGCACCAGGGTGTCGTAGATGGCGCTGTCGCCGTGCGGGTGGTAGTTACCCATCGTGTCCGCCACCGGCTTCGCGCTCTTCACGTAGGAGCGTTCGGGGCGGTAGCCGTTGTCGTACATTGCGTAGATGATGCGACGGTGCACCGGCTTCATGCCGTCGCGCACCTCGGGGAGCGCGCGGCCCACGATCACGCTCATGGCGTAATCGATGTAGCTGGTCTGCATCTCCTCGTTGATGTCGATTGGTTGAATGCGGTCCAAACCGCCAGTGGTGTCATCAGCCATGTGAATGAGTCTAGCGGGCTTCTCCGGGTTCTCCCGGTTGCGGCGTGGTATCAAAGTGGTATGGCTATGACGCTCCGCTTGACCGCAGACGAGGACAAGGCGCTCGTGTTACTCGCGTCCGCATGGGGGTGCTCGAAGCAAGAGGCCGCACGCCGTGCGGTGGTCACCGCAGCATCGCGATTGCTTGACGACGCCCACGTCACCGACCTCGCCCGCACCCTCATCCCCACCTACGCCGGGATGGAATCCCGAATCCGTCAGGCCCGGTCATGAGGGGTTTTTCCGGCGAGCAGCTCCTCGCCGTCGCCGACGAGTACTGCGCGTTCCACAGCTGCCACGTCCGTTCGTTTGCTGCCCTGGCGGCCAGCGCCGCCGTGCCCGGCGCCCGGCTCCACGGCGTGCCGGTGTTCGACTCCGTGGAGGCGGCCGCTGCGGCGCTTGCCGAGACCATCCGCGCGCTGCAACCCCTGTCCGGGTCCAACACCGGATTCTCGGACGTCGCCGGCGAGGTGTACCGGCGCTGGGCTGAGTGAGGATTTGTAAAAGTCGGCCGATCGGGGTGCGCCGATGTCGATACCTGCAGGTCGCGCCTAGGCGCTTCGCCGAGTTTTACACAATCAGATGAAGCCGTCCCGCCGAAGTAGGTCTTCCGTCACCGCCGGGATTGAACACAGCGTGCCGGTGGCGAAGCGCAGCGGACGGATCTGCAACAACTGGAGTTCGATGTTGATCTCGGCATCCTTGACCCGCTGCTGCTTTGTCCAATGGTGGATGCCGTCGTACATGAACCCATAGCGGGGCTCCAGAAGTACGGCGTCCAGGGTGGTGACAAGCCTGTTTCCTCGGCGTACCGGCAACTGCTCCCGGAAAGTGAGGCCGTGTTTGTCCGCGAGCCTCTTCAGTATCAGGCGCATCTCTGTTTCTTTCGGGGAGTCTGCCAGGGCGCTTGAGGTGCTGATGACGGAGGCTAACCATCGGTCGTCGATAAGCTTGTGGCCTGCAAGAATCAGCGACTCTGGAGAGATGGCAAGAAACCGACGGACGCCGTCCACGAGCTGCACGGCCCTGACAAAGACAGGGTCGTCCTCGACCGTTTCGACCTCCCACACAGCTTCACCACGGCGGATCGCCTTCAGCGCCTGGATAGTCGCCAAAGGGGGTGTGGCCAGCTGCACCACCTCGCCGTTGAAGAACACCCGCCAAACGTCTTGGGGTTTGGGGCTGCCGCGAACCATCCCCGGCCTTGTGCTGGTGCCCAGGACTTTTCGGCCGACCTTGGGGTTGATCAGAACGGTGTCGCACGTATCAACCAAGGTTGGAAGGCCGTACAGCGCCAGCGCCCCGAAACCGGAGAGCGTTGTCCCCGGGTGAGACAGTGCGTGCGCGGCGGCGCGGCAACTCGCAGGCACACGGTAGACCACGCGCCTGGGATGGGAAAACGCTGCCGCTGTGGCAATGGGGCCCGGAATGAACATGTCTGTTGGCACGGAAAAATGCTGGTTGACGGGGTGTGTCGGCATCCCAGGCAGAGGGTCCCGCATGATCGCGTGCCCAAATGTGATGTTCATACCGTTGTAAAGGCCCATGCCTTTTGGACGGTGAAAATGGCGGTTTGGATCCCTGGATGGGGAAAGTTTTCGCCAGTTTTGCAAAAGTCGGCGAGCGACCCTCCCCCGACCAGGCATTATGTACCTGACCGCCCGGAGAACGGACGAGTTTTACAAAAATCCCCCGGTACAAGGCCCGTACGAACCCCCACCGCCTAACATGTTCCCCATGAAGAAAACTGTTGCGGCGCTGGCGGCCGCCGCCCTCCTCGCCGCCCCCTCCCCTGCGTTTGCGCAGGACACGGCTATTTCGCAGCTGTCCTCGACGAGTTCGAAGGGTTCGTCCAAGCCGAATTACTACCCAGACTACGACAAGGACGTGACCGCGCCCGAGAAGCGCCCGCTGGAGGGATCCTACACGGGTTCGGCGCCGATTTCGCTGGCGATCGCGCTGGCCGCGACGGCGGTGACTGTGCAGCTCATCGTGGATTTCGTGCCGCAGGCGCGCGAGGCGGTGGACAACCTGGCGGAGCAGTTTAATCTGACGCAGGTGCCGGGTTCGTCGGAAGGCAACCGCCTGATTCCTGCGAAGGAGATCACGGCGTTTGTGCAGTCCTACGCGGACCAGTACCTCCCCCAGCGTTAGCTCCGCCACATAGCCTGTGTTACGGTTGTGCCCGTTGTGGTTGCAGTGAACCCATGAGAGCCATGTGACTAATGTGGCAAGAGAGGTGCTGCGGTGGAAGAGCTGCAACCGAAAACGGCCGGTCCCGCACCGGCCGTTTTTCCCGTTAAACTGACGGGCATGACTGATCTTTCCCAGCTGCTCGACGCAGCCAAGCGCCCCCAGGTCGTCCAGGAGATCACCACTCTTGTCGACGACACCGTTGCCCGCCAGTCCGGCCTCACCGGCATGGCCCTGAAGTCCGCCGTCGCCGCGGGCAAGAAGGCCGACGCCGACGCAATCTCCAAGGGCGTGAACAAGTTCCTCCCGCAGATCGTGGACGAGCTGAACCCGCACTGGTCCGATTACAAGAACAGTGGCGAGCAGGACTTCGGCCAGTTCTTGGCGGGCCGTGAGGATGACGTCGTCAAGGCAATGCTCGACGCAGGCGACAAGCAGGCGGATTCCATGCCCGGCGCCATCAAGAAGGTGTACTCGACCCTGCGCGGCAAGGCCGCGAAGATCGTGGGGCCGTCGTTGCCGCAGCTCGGTGAGATCGTGGAGCGTTTTGCTTAACGACGTCTAAAGTCACCAACGCCCCAGCGAAACCATTCGCCGGGGCGTTGATTGTTTGGCGCTTACACGTCCAGGAAGCGCACGTCTTTGGCCTTGCGGGTGATGAAGCTGCGGCGGGCCGCAACGTCGTCCCCCATGAGGATGGAGAACAGCTCGTCGGCGCGTTGGGCGTCCTCGATATCCACGCGGCGCAGAATGCGGGTCTCCGGGTCGAGCGTGGTCTCCCACAGCTCCTTGGCGTTCATCTCGCCGAGGCCCTTGTAGCGCTGGATGCCGTCGTCGGTGTTGATCTTGCGGCCGGCCTCCAGGCCCTCCGCCAGCAGCGCGTCGCGCTCGCGGTCGGAGAAGGCGTAGCCCGGCTCGCCCTTGCCCCACTTCAGCTTGTACAGCGGCGGGTTAGCCAGGTAGACGTGGCCGTTTTCCACCAGCTCCGGCATGAAGCGGAACAGCAGGGTCAGAAGCAGGGTGGCAATGTGCTGGCCGTCCACATCCGCATCGGCCATGAGCACGATCTTGTGGTAGCGCAGCTTGGCGATGTCGAACTCGTCGTTAATGCCCGTGCCCAGCGCGGTGATGATGGCCTGGACCTCGGCGTTCTTCAGCACGCGGTCCATGCGGGCCTTCTCCACGTTCAGGATCTTGCCGCGCAGCGGAAGGATCGCCTGGTGCATGGAGTCGCGGCCGCCCTTGGCGGAGCCGCCCGCAGAGTCGCCCTCCACGATGAACAGCTCGGACTTGGACGGGTCCTTGGAACGGCAGTCCGCGAGCTTGCCCGGCAGGCCGCCCAGGTCGGTGGCGGACTTGCGGCGCACCAGGTCGCGGGCCTTGCGGGCCGCCTGGCGGGCCTGGGAGGAAGACACCGCCTTGTTCACGATGACCTTGGCCTCGGCCGGGTTGGCGTCGAACCAGTCGGAGATGTTCTCGTTCACCGCGCGCTGGACAAAGCCCTTGACCTCGGTGTTGCCCAGCTTGGTCTTGGTCTGGCCCTCGAACTGCGGGTCGGCCACGCGCACGGAAACGACGGCGGCGAGGCCCTCGCGGCAGTCGTCGCCAGTGAGGTTGGGCTCCTTGTCCTTGAGCAGCTTGTGGTCGCGCGCGTAGCGGTTCATCAAGCTGGTCAGCGCGGCGCGGAAGCCCTCCTCGTGGGTGCCGCCCTCGTGGGTGTTAATCGTGTTGGCGAAGGTGTGCACGGACTCCTTGAAGGAGCCGTTCCACTGCATCGCCACCTCGGCCTCCAGGCCGTCGCCCTTTTGGTCGAAGCCGATGATCGTCGGGTGGATCGCCGTCTTGGACTTGTTCAGGTGCTTGACGTAGTCGATCAGGCCGTCCGGGTAGTAGAAGGTGACCTTCTTCTCGCGCTTCTTCTTCACGTCCGGCGCGACTTCGTCGCCCGGCTCCACCGTGTCGCCGTCGCCGTCCTGGTCCACCTCGGAGGCGTCGACGGTCTCGGTGGTGTCGTCGAACGAGTCGCCGTCGATAGCCGCCGCGGTGTCGCCCTCCTCGGCGATCGCCTCGAGCTCCAACTCCTCGTCCGTGACGCGCTGGTCCGTCAGCGTGATGGTCAGGCCCTTGTTCAGGAAGGCCATCTCCTGCAGGCGGCGCGAGATGGTGTCGTAGTTGAAGTCGACGGTCTCGAAGATCTCCGCGTCCGGCCAGAAACGGATGGTGGTGCCGGTGCCGCGGGCGTTGCCGCCCTCCTCCAGCTTCTCCGGCACGGCCATCTCAAACTTCTGGTACCAGTGCTTGCCGTCGCGCTTGATGTCCGCCTCAACGCGGGTGGATAGCGCGTTGACCACGGAAATACCCACACCGTGCAGGCCGCCGGAGACCGCGTAGGACTCCGAGTCGAACTTGCCGCCGGCGTGCAGCTGGGTCATGACCACCTGCACCGTCGGGGCGCCGGACGGGTGCATCTCCACCGGGATGCCGCGGCCGTTGTCCACGACCTCGACACCGCCGTCCTCCAGCAGGGTCACGTCGACGCGGTCGGCGTAGCCTGCCATCGCCTCATCGACCGAGTTGTCCACGACCTCCCACACCAGGTGGTGCAGGCCGCGCACACCGGTCGAGCCGATGTACATGCCCGGGCGCTTGCGCACCGCCTCGAGGCCCTCGAGGATGGTGATCGATGACGCGTCGTAATGGGGTTGCTGCTCTGCCACTTTCGGGAAGCTCCTCCATGCGTGAATGTGGGCCGAATGTGTAATTCAGGCCCGTTGAACCTGTCCCATATTACACGGTGAGGGGGCCATAACGGGGAGGTGTCCAACGCGCGAGAGGGCGTTTCACGCGCGTTTTCCGCCTGCCCCTACCCGTACGTGTCTCGCGGGCCGCGGCCCTTCACGTGCAGGGGCCCGTAGCGCCAGCTCTTCGTCTTCGGCCCGTACACGTGCAGCTTGGTCACCACGTCCGGCCCGACCTTCGCCGCGATCGCCGCGAGCACTTCGCGCTGCATGTACTTCATCTGCGTGGCCCAGGCGGTGGAATCGCAGCTGACGTGCACTTCGCCGCCCTTGATCATCTCCACGTGCGTGTGCTGGCCGATTTTCTCGCCGACCAGCTCGGCCCAGTGCCCCATGACCCAGCCGTGCGCCATCTTCTCGGTCCAGTCGCGCTTGCGAATTTCGGTGCCTAGCAGGTTGCCAAAAGAGGACACTTTGTAGCTGCGCGGCAATGCGCGCCCGTCCAGGCCCGTGGGGATGCCCCGCACATTTGCTTTGCGACGTTCCTCCGGCACATCCAGACCAGGCACGGTGATGCCCGCCTTTGGTCCGTCGTGAAGCGATGGCTTGTTGCGCCGCGGGATGGTACTGGTGCCCTGGTGGGAGAGGTCCGGCAGGGGGCGGCCGCGTTTGCGGGCGGTGGCGCGGACGGTGTCGAAGCTGCGCTTAATCAGATCGCTCAATGGCGCTCACCCCGTCCTGCATGGTCACGGCGTAGCGCGCGGCGACGGCGTCGTCGAGGTTGCCGGGCAGGTCGTCGCCCACCGCGGCGGTGACCAGGACCTGCTCCGCGTCGGCGGCAACGTGGACGAGGCGCTCGCGGCGTTTGGCGTCGAGCTCGGCGAAGACGTCGTCGAGGATCAGCACCGGGTCGGTGCCGTCGCTGGCCAAAAGCTGGTATTCGGCCAGGTGGAGCGCCAGCGCGTAGGACCAGGTTTCGCCGTGGGAGGCGTAGCCCTTGGCGGGTTGGTCGCCGAGCTTGAGCGCCAGGTCGTCGCGGTGCGGGCCCACGAGGGTGGCGCCGCGGTCAATCTCGTCCTTGCGGCGCCGGCTCAGCTCAGCGAGCATGGCGGCCTCGAACACCGCCGGGTCTCTTGTCGGCCCGCCGGCGAGCTCGGTGACCGCCCGGTCGAGCGTGGAGCTGTACCCCACCGACGCCGGGCGCGACTCGGGCGCGACGGACTGGTAGGCCTCGGTGATCCGGTCCGCGAGCTCGTCGACGAGACTGAGCCTTCCTGCCACCACCTGCGCGCCGAGCGCGGCGAGCTGGCCGTCCCACACGTCCAGCGTGCTCAGCGCGCTTGCGCCGTCCTCGTCCTGGTAGCCGCGGCGCAGCGCCATGTTCGAGCTCTTCAGCAGCGCGTTTCGCTGGCGCAGCACCTTGTCGTAGTCCGCGCGGGCGCCGCCGAGGCGGGGTGCTCTGAGTGCTGCGAGGTCGTCCAGGAATTTGCGTCGCTCGGCCGGCTCGCCGGTGATCAGGCGCAGATCCTCCGGTGAGAACATCACCACGCGCAGCACGCCCAAAAGCTCGCGGGCGGATTTCAGCCGGGTGCGGTTAATCTGGGCCTGGTTCGCGCCGTGCGCCTTGATCAGCAGGTGCGTGGTCAGCGCGCGTCCGTCGTTGACGGTGGTGGCGGACACGCGGGCATTCTCGGCGCCGGCGTGGATCAGCGGAGCATCCGTCGATACGCGGTGGCTCGACAGCTTCGACGAATAGTGAACCGCCTCGACGATATTGGTCTTGCCGTGGCCGTTGCGGCCCGCGAAAACGGTCACGCCCGGCTCAAGCTTGAGATTCAGCTCGGGCCACGAGCGGAAATCACGCAGATCGAGCTCGCGGACGTGCATGGGCTAGCCCGGCAGGCGAACCGGCATGAGCAGGTAAGTGAAGTGCGTGTCCGGGGTCGGGAACGTGCCGTCCTCGCCGCGCTCCGGCAGCTCCTCCGGCTGCGGGATCATGATCGCCGGGCGGGAGGCCTCCGTGAAGCCGAACACGACGCGGTCGGTGCCGATGACCGAAAGGCCGTCGCGGAGATAGCCCGCGTTGAACGCGATGAGCAGCTCATCCACGCCGGTAAACGCGGCCTGCAGCGTCTCCTGGGCCGCGCCCGAATCCGCGCCGGAGGAGAACAGCGTCAGCTCGCCCTCCTTGAAGTGCATGCGCAGCTGCGCGTTGCGGTCCGCGACCAGGCTCACGCGGCGGATGGACTCCAAAAGCGGCGCGACCTCCACCGACGCGATCGCCGTGTGCGTCTTCGGCAGCAGCGGCGCGACGTTCGGGAAATCCGCATCCAGCATGCGGGTGGTGGTCTCGCGGTTGCCGGTGTGCAGGCCGAACAGGCCGTCGCCGCCGATGTTGTCGGCCGCGCCCGCGGCGAGCTCCACCGGATCGTCGATGGACGTGTCCAGCGTGCGCGCGTTGTCCAGCAGCGTCTTCGCCGGGACAAGCAGGTCGGCTTTCACGTCTGGGCTGGTCGGCTCCCAGGTCAGGTGGCGCTGCGCAAGGCGGAAGCGGTCCGTGGCGGTGAGGGTGACATTCTCGCCGTCGATCTCCACATGGATGCCGGTGAGCATCGGCAGCGTGTCGTCGCGGCCGGCGGCGGACGCCACCTGGGTGACCGCGCCCGTGAGCGCCGCCGGGGAGATACGGCCCGTGACCTCCGGCAAGTGCGGCAACTGCGGGTAATCGTCCAGCGCGATCAGCGGCAGTTCGAAGCGGGAGGAACGCGCCTTCAGCGTCATCACCTTGGAGTCGGTGGAGACCTCGATGGCGTCGTTCGGCATGGTGCCCACGATGTCCGCGAGCAGCTTGCCGGCGACCGCGACGCGGCCCGGCTCGTTCACCTCGGCGCCGATGCGCACGCGGGTGGAGACCTCGTAGTCGAAGCCCGCGAACTCCAGGCCGTTGTCGTCGGCCGTAATCACAACCGCGCGCAGCACCGGCTGCGTCGACTTGGTGGGCAGGCTGCGCGCGACCCACGCCGCGGCGTCCGCGAGCTCATCCTTATGGACGCGAAACGACACATTGTTGTCCATGACAGCGCAGTCTCCTTAGGCATTCTTGGCATTTCGGGCAGAGCCAGATCGGACACCACTCTACATTTGTG
>ERZ1031273.227-NODE-227-length-27244-cov-7.870904_pt1 | contig 27244 bp, 18 predicted proteins | sample MGYA00516575_ERZ1031273 | MGnify/ENA primary metagenome ERZ1031273 (study PRJEB33718, sample SAMN03159816) | human skin metagenome | collected 2014-02-25 | study: EMG produced TPA metagenomics assembly of the PRJNA266117 data set (Human skin bacterial metagenome... | reverse complement strand
CAGCGTCAGATGTGTATAAGAGACAGCAGCGGTGACCTGGTCGGTCGCGTCGGAGAACCAGTCGGACGCCTTGTCCCAAGCCTTCTCGGTCTCCGACTTGGTCGGCAGCGCCTGCTTGACGTTCTTCTGCGCGGCCTGGGCAGCGTGCTGCGCGCGCCACTTCAGGTCCGGCTTGCCGTTGTTGTCCACGGTGGCCAGCAGGACACCGCCGGCCAGGCCGAGGTCCGTCAGGGCGCCGGTGCGGCGGCGTGCCTTCTCGTCGTCGTCCTCTGCCTCCCAGAACGCGTGGCGGCCCACAACGGTAGGCAGCGCGGTGGCGGCCAGCAGGGTGGCGGACAGGCGCGGGAACTTGCCGATGGCGAAGGACGCGCCAGCGCCAGCCTTGGTAGCGCCGACGATCTGCGCGGCGGTCTCCGGGCTCTTCGGCAGGAAGCCGCGGTACTCGCGCGGGGTCAGGGCGCGCAGCTTCTTCAACACGCTGTCCGCGCTGTCCTTGTGGCCAGCCGGGTTCAGCAGGGTCTCGACACCGTCGATCACGTAGACCGAAGCCAGCATCGGGCGTGCGATTTTCCGGATCATACTTTTACCCAATCCTTACTTTTTTGTAGCTGAATGTGCTCCCGCCGAGTGTAGCGATTTTGCGCCACCGCGGTGGTGGGTTTTTCGGTTACCAGCGACGATCCCACCAGTCGTCCAGGTGCGGGCGCTCCTCGCCGAGCGTGGTGGGTTTGCCGTGGCCCGGCCAAACGACGGCCTCGTCCGGGTAGACGTCGAAGACCTTCTCCTTCACGTCGTTGAAGAGGCGGACAAAGTCTCCCTCGGACTGGGTTTTGCCCAAACCGCCGGGAAACAGCGAGTCGCCGACGAACAGGTTGACCGTGCCGTCAATCTCCGCAGTCAGGCAGGCGCCGCCCGGGGTGTGGCCGCGCAGGATGGTCACGGGGAGCGTGTGGCCGGCGAACTCGATCGTGTCGCCGTCGTTGAGCTCCACATCGGCCGGGGCAGGGATCGCCGGGGCGTCCAAGAACGGCGCGTAGTGCTTCGCGCCGGTGGCTTCGAGCACTTCCTTGAGCGCCCGGGTGTGGTCGTAGTGCCGGTGCGTGGTCAGCACCGCGGTGATCTTCACGCCGGCGTCGTCGGCCATGGCCAGGAGTTCGGGGGCGTGCGAAGCTGCGTCGATAAGCAACCCCTGCCCCTCGCTGCAGAGGAGGTAGCAGTTGTTGTCCATGTCGGAGACAGAGATATGGCGAAGGGTAAGCATGCACCCAAGGCTACTCAGGAATGTTTCCCCGCAATCGCGCGTTGGTAGCGTCTTGGGAGTACTAATCGACGAAAGCGAGAGTGACGTGGCCGAAAAGCTGACAGTGCGCGGCGCGCGCGAACACAACCTCAAGGGCGTGGACATTGAGCTGCCCCGCGACAAGATGGCGGTGTTTACCGGCCTGTCCGGCTCCGGCAAGTCCTCGCTCGCCTTCGACACCATCTTCGCCGAAGGGCAGCGCCGCTACGTGGAATCGCTGTCCTCGTATGCCCGCATGTTTTTGGGCCAGATGGACAAGCCGGATGTGGATTACATCGACGGGTTGAGCCCGGCGGTGTCCATCGACCAGAAGTCCACCAACCGCAACCCGCGCTCCACCGTGGGCACTATCACGGAGATCTACGACTACCTGCGCTTGTTGTACTCGCGCGCAGGCACCCCGCACTGCCCGGTGTGCGACGCGGTGATTGAGCGCCAGACTCCGCAGCAGATCGTAGACCGCGTGCTCGAGCTGGAGGAGCGCACGAAGTTCCAGGTGCTCGCGCCGATTGTGCGCAAGCGCAAGGGCGAGTTCCAGGACTTGTTCGCCGACCTGTCGTCGCAGGGCTATTCGCGCGTGAACGTGGACGGGGAAACCTACCAGCTCTCGGACCCGCCGAAGCTGGAAAAGCAGATCAAGCACAACATCGACGTGGTGGTGGACCGCCTCACCGTCAAGGCCAGCCAGAAGCAGCGCCTGACGGATTCCGTGGAGACGGCGCTCAAGCTTGCCGACGGCCTTGTCGGCTTCGACTTTGTTGAACTGGAGGCCGACGACCCGGAGCGCGTGCAGATCTTCTCCGAGAAGATGGCCTGCCCGAACGGCCACAAGCTCAACGTGGAGGAGTACGAGCCGCGCGCGTTCTCCTTCAACTCGCCGTTCGGCGCCTGCCCGGCCTGCGACGGCCTGGGCGTGCGCAAAGAGATCGACGTGGACCTGGTCATCCCGGACCCGGACGCACCCGCGGTGGATGCGTTCCAGCCTTGGAACTCCAGCCCGAACAAGAAGTACTTCACCAAACTCATTGAGGCGCTGGCGAAAGAAGAGAAGTTCGACGCCAACGCGCCGCTGAGCTCGCTGACCAAAACGCAGCGCAAGCACCTGATCCACGGCTCGTCCACGAAGGTCAACGTGCGCTACAAGAACCGCTACGGGCGCCAGCGCTCCTACACGGCGGCCTACGAGGGCATCGTGGGCTACCTGGAGCGCAAGCTGGAGCAGACTGAGTCTGAAACGCAGAAGGAACGCCTGCTCGCGTACACCCGCGAGGTGCCGTGCCCGACGTGTGACGGCGCGCGCCTCAAGCCGGAGATCCTGGCTGTGCGCCTGGCATCCACTACGCACGGCGAGCAGTCCATCGCGGGCCTGACACAGCTGTCCATCGAGGAAGCCTCCGAGTACCTGGACAACCTGGTGCTGGGCTACCGCGAGGAAATGATCGCGGGCGCGGTGCTGCGCGAGATCCAGGCGCGCCTGCACTTCCTGTTGGACGTGGGGCTGAACTACCTCACCCTGGCCCGCTCCGCCGGCACCCTGTCCGGCGGCGAGGCGCAGCGCATCCGCCTGGCCACCCAGATCGGCTCCGGCCTGGCCGGTGTGCTCTACGTTCTGGACGAGCCGTCCATCGGCCTGCACCAGCGCGACAACCAGCGCCTGATCACCACGCTGAAGAAGCTGCGCGATTTGGGCAACACCCTGGTCGTGGTGGAGCACGACGAGGACACCATCCGGGAGGCGGACTGGCTCATCGACATCGGCCCGCGCGCCGGCGAATACGGCGGGGAAGTGGTCTACCAGGGCAAGCCGGAGGGCATCCTCAAGGCCAAAGACTCGATCACGGGCGACTACCTGGCTGGCCGCAAGGTGATCGAGGTGCCGGAGCACCGGAGGGACGTCGATAAGCAACGGCAACTGAAGGTCATCGGCGCGCGCGAGAACAACCTGGACAACGTCAGCGTAAACATCCCGCTCGGCGTGCTGGTGGCCGTGACCGGCGTGTCCGGCTCCGGCAAGTCCACGCTGGTGAACCAGATTCTGGCCAAGACGCTGCAGAACCAGCTCAACGGCGCGCGCCAGGTGCCCGGCCGGGTGAAGAAGGTCGAGGGGCTGGAGCACCTGGACAAGCTCGTGCAGGTGGACCAGAGCCCGATCGGGCGCACACCGCGCTCCAACCCGGCGACCTACACCGGCGTGTTCGACAAGATCCGCAACCTGTTCGCCGAGACCCAGGAGGCGAAGGTGCGCGGCTACAAGGCCGGCCGCTTCTCCTTCAACGTCAAGGGCGGGCGCTGCGAGGCCTGCCACGGCGACGGCACCATCAAGATCGAGATGAACTTCCTGCCGGACGTGTACGTGCCGTGCGAGGTGTGCGAAGGCGCGCGCTACAACCGCGAGACGCTCGAGGTGCGCTACAAGGGCAAGAACATCGCCGAGGTGCTGGAGATGCCCATCTCCGAGGCCGCGGAATTCTTCGAGCCGATCACCTCCATCCACCGCTACCTGCAGACGCTCGTGGACGTCGGCCTCGGCTACGTCCGCCTTGGCCAGAGCGCGACCACGCTGTCCGGCGGCGAGGCGCAGCGCGTCAAGCTCGCGGCGGAGCTGCAGAAACGCTCCAACGGCCGCACGATTTACATCCTGGACGAGCCGACGACGGGCCTGCATTTCGAGGACATCCGCAAGCTCATGCTGGTGCTCAACGGCCTAGTGGAGAAAGGCAATACCGTGCTGGTCATCGAGCACAACCTCGACGTGATCAAGTCCGCGGACTGGATCGTGGACATGGGGCCCGAGGGCGGCTCCGGCGGCGGCACGGTGGTCGCGCAGGGCACGCCGGAGGACGTCGCAAAGGTGCCCGGTTCCTTCACCGGACAGTTCCTGCAGGACATTCTGGCGAAGGCCTAGGTGGGCCCTCGGCGCGCCGATTTGGTTTGTGCAGGCATGAGCATGTATATTGCTGCCTACACCGCCCAGCGCGCCCGTGTCATGCGGGTGCGGGGGCCGCAAGAGGAGTGAATCCCACCCCAAGCCGCTCGTGCAAATGAGTTGGATACGGGTCAAACGGTGCGCAAGACATAGGTGTGTCTTGGTGTGCCATGGACGAACTCCCGCCACCCCTCAGGGTGAGCGGGTTTTTCGCGTGGGATGAGTCCGATTGCGGTTCAAGTGCGGCACGCATTGTTTCTTTACGTCTCTAGGAGTTCTCATCAGCGCTGAAGCTCGGATCAATGAACGAATCCGCGTCCCTGAAGTTCGCCTCGTCGGCCCGTCCGGCGAGCAGGTGGGCATCGTCCGTACGGACGACGCCCGCAAGCTGGCGTACGAGGCGGACCTCGACCTGGTTGAGGTAGCCCCGAAGGCCAAGCCGCCCGTGGCCAAGATCATGGACTACGGCAAGTTCAAGTACGAGCAGGATCAGAAGGCCCGCGAGGCCCGCAAGAACCAGCAGCAGACCGTGGTCAAGGAACAGAAGTTCCGCCCCAAGATTGATGAGCACGACTACCAGACCAAGAAGGGCAATGTTGAGCGCTTCCTGGAGAAGGGCAACAAGGTCAAGGTCACCATCATGTTCCGCGGCCGCGAGCAGGCCCGCCCCGAGCTGGGCTACCGCCTGCTGGAGCGTCTGGCTGAGGACATCGGGGAGCTCGGCGTTGTCGAGTCCCGTCCGAAGCAGGACGGCCGAAACATGACGATGGTCTTCGGACCGGCTCGCAAGGGCAAAAAGTAGTTCCAACAATCGACACTCTGAAGGGCTTTCACCATGAAGCAGAAGACCCACAAGGGCACCGCAAAGCGCATCAAGGTCAACGGCAAGGGCAAGCTGCGCCGCGAGCAGGCTGGTAAGCGCCACCTGAACGAGAAGCTCTCGTCGAAGCGCCGCCGCAAGCTGTCCGGCTCCACCGACGTTGCGAAGGCAGACGTCAAGCGCGCAAAGCGCCTCCTCGGCATGTCCTAAGCACTGCCCGATCAATCAACCGATACGAGAAAAGAAAAGGAAGTTTGACTCATGGCACGTGTGAAGCGTTCAGTCAATGCTAAGAAGAAGCGCCGCGCAATCCTCAAGTCCGCGAAGGGCTACCGCGGCCAGCGCTCCCGCCTGTACCGCAAGGCGAAGGAGCAGTGGCTGCACTCCCAGACCTACGCGTACCGCGACCGCCGCAAGCGCAAGGGTGAGTTCCGCAAGCTGTGGATCCAGCGCATCAACGCCGCTGCCCGCATGAACGACATCACCTACAACCGCCTCATCCACGGCCTGAAACTGGCCGAGGTCGAGGTCGACCGCAAGATCCTGGCCGAGCTGGCTGTCAGCGACTTCGCTGCCTTCTCCGCTCTGTGCGAGGTTGCGAAGAACGCTCTGCCGGAGGACGTCAACGCTCCGAAGGCTGCGTAAAGCACTTTCGCTTAACGACGAAGCTCCCGCCCATCCCCGAACAGTCGGGGGAGGGCGGGAGCTTTCTTTTGTGGGCGACACGCAAAAGGGAGCGCGCCCACCGCTGGGGTGGGCGCGCTAATCGCTGTGGTGGGGCTGTCTTAGAAGATGCCCTCGTTCTCGCGGCCGAAGTCGTCGAGCGTGACGTCGCGGGAGTCAACGTCCTGGTCGTTGTACTCGGAGTCGTCGCCGTCCAGACGGCCAGTCTGGGAAACGGTGATGTAGTTGGTCAGACGGCCTTCCTTGGTGTTGCCGTCGCCGAAGGAGAAGGAGACGAGGTCTGCTTCCTCACCCGGGTTGATCGGGTTGGACAGGGTGACCTCGAAGATGCGGGCCTGCTCGTCCTCGTCCCAGCCCAGATCCCGGGCGTAGCCGCCCTCGCGGGTGGTGGTGGTGATCAGGCGGTCAACGTTTTCCGGGCCGTCCTCGGTGCGGACTGCGACGCGGAAGGTCACCGCCGGGAACTCGCCCCAGTAGCGCTCGTTGCCGACGTTCTTCACGCGCAGAGCGGTGGAGCCGGCGAACCCCTTCGCCTTCGCGGAGGAGACGGTGAAGTACGGCTCGAGGTCTAGGTCGTGCTCGGCCTTTTCAGCCTTGTCGTCGCCCTTGTCGTCGGTGGACTCTTCCTTCTTGTCGGAAACGGCGTCGACCTCGATGGCGCCCTCGTTCTTCTCGGCTTCCTCCTTGGCGGCCTTCTCGTTGTCGGCGGCGAGGTTGACGTCCTTGTTGCTGACGTCGGCGGTCTTGTTGTCGTCGACCTTTTCCACGTCGTCGATGTTGTCGCCCTTGTTCAGGGTGTCGACGTCCTTGTCGTACTCAGCGTTCGGCTCGTCCTTGACCTCGGTGGTCTGTGCGCCCTTGTTCGGAGCCCAGGAATCGGCCGGGGTGTCGAAGTTCTTGACGCGCACTTCGTTCTTCACCGGCATGTTGGCAACCCACGCGGTCGGGGTCGCCCAGGTGCCGTTCGGGCGGCAACGTTGCTGGGTGCCGGTCATAGTGACGGTGCGGAAGCCGTAGGTTGCCTCACCGGTGTTGCCTGCCGGCACATCGTATGGGCCGACGGTCTGGCCGACGTTCCAGGACAGCTCAGCGGAGACGTCCCAGCCGAGCGCCTTCGCCACGGAGTAGCCGATGTTGCCCTCGATGCCGTCCTTGGAGCCAGAGCCGCCCAGGTTCAGCGTCTCAGTCTTGGAGCCGTTGACGGAAGCGGAGACAGTCTGGGTGCGGGAGAGGTCCTGCTGCAGCGGGATTGCCTCGTCGGACAAGTTCGTGGTGGAGATGGTGCCCACCGGCAGGAAGTTGTCCTTCACCTTGTACACGACGGTGCGGTAGTCCTCGGTGGAGTTGCACACCGGGCGCGGGTTGAGCACGTTGGCCTTCAAGTGGTCGGAGCCGCGGTAGGTGTGGACGATCGGGAGTTTGTCGTTGTTCGCCGGGGTCTCGGGAGCGGATTCCTCGAGGGTGGTCGCGTTCGCGGGAGCGATGGCAGCGCCGGCCATCAGAGTGCCGAGAAGCGCGGTAGTGATGCGTCGGGTCTTACGGGTCATACGTTGTCCTTTCCTGTGAAGCTACCGCCAGCGTCGCTAGCAGTCGGGGTGATTGCTTACAGGGATCAACGTAAGGATGTTGCAGTCGAGGGACAAGGAAAATTTGGTGTCTCGGCACCTTCGTGCCCGATGCCGATACTTTCGTTCAGAACCGGGGGGCTAGTGCACCTGCGGCCCGCGGCCGTTGAGGACGGTGACCACAAGGTCGAGGCGGGACGAGACCCCGTATGCCGAGAGCAGCTTTGAGACCATCTTCTTCACGGTGGACTCGGAGTAGTTCAGGTGCTTCGCGATGTCGGCGTTGCTCAGGCCGTCGCAAAGCAGCTCCAGCACTTTCTGCTCGGTATCGGAAACGCCCGCAGGCACGTCAATAGCGGCCTTTGAACGCGCTCCGCTAGCAGCTTGCGGAGCTTGTGCGTCCCGCTGGGAGAGGTGGGGGAGCAGCTTGTTCATCGCGGCAGGAGAAATCACGGTGCCGCCTGCAACTGCTTGCCGCACCGACAGGATAATTTCCTCGCGCGGCTGGCTCTTCAGGATGTAGCCGCGCCCGCCGTGCTCGAGGATGTCGAGCATTGCGGTGTCGTTGTCCAAGGAGCTGATCGCCAAAAATGCCAGAGCGGTTCCGCGTGCGACAAGGTTGCGCAGCAGCTCTGCTCCGCCCATGTGCTGCATGTAGACGTCGGAGAGCACCACATCCACGTCTAATTCGGGGATGCGCTCGAGCGCTTCGGATCCGTCCGAAGCGGTTTCGACGACGGTGATCCCTTCGGCGCTGTCGAGGTAGCTTTTCAGCACCTCGCGGACGAGCGGATCGTCGTCGACGAGGAAAACCCGGATTGGGTGGTCGGGTGTGGTCATCTCGGTGCGATTAGCACCACAGGCGGCCGAGCATGCCACCGCACTCGAAGGTGTCGCCGATGGCGCCAGCTGCGTAGGGGGTTGCCACAGTCTGTGCTTCTGCAGATGCTGCAGGAGCGACGGCGATGAGGCTGGTTGCAACCAAGGCGGAGGCGGTGAGGCGAGCAAACTTGCGCATTTGCTTGTCCTTTCGTGAACTAAAGCTGTAATTCGCTATGTGAATTATGGGTGTACACGGTAACAGTGCGCAATTATTTCGGGCGCTTAGGGGAGAAGTCGGTACGAAAGTACCCTCCGGGTTCAGCGCTGATCTACCTTCGTTCCTTCGGCACGGTGAGGTGGTAGCGGAATGCCTCGCCTTGGTAGCCAGCGTCGAGAGTGGCACCGTCCTCAGCCAAAAGGGAAGAGACCTCACCAAGACCGACGCCGGTGCTCATCTCAACTGCCTGGTCTTGTGGGGCGCCAAAGTTCTGCACCAGGATCTGCACGTCATTGTCGTCTTCGACCGCGGCGACAATCACTGGACGGTTCTTATCTGCGTACTTGATTACGTTGGTCTGGATCTCGCGGAACGCACTTGGAGCGTGGCGCAAGGCAATCGAGTTCAGGCCCGCGCCTTGCATGCCACTTTCCGTGACCGTGTATCCGTGACTGCGCAACGTGTCCGAAAAGGATCGCAAGCAGTCGTCCAATGTGGGGGTGCTCAAGGCGTTGTCCGCGCTGAACTCCGCGGGATCGTCGGAACGCATGAAGCGGATGAGTTGACGAACTTCCTGCATTGAACGTCTGGCGTCCTCTGCGATGAGTTTCGCCGCCTTGGCTGTCTGCTCGTCGCCCGACATCGCTAAGGCCTCGCTTCGGAGCACGACTGAGGTAAGCGAGGACGCCACCGACCCGTGCAATGCCTTCACAGTACGTTCCCGTTCACGCTCGAGTTCTGCCTTCAGCCTCTCGGCTTGACGTTCACGTGTAATAAGGAAGGCGCGAAAAATCCAGCCCACTGCCCACGCAACAAGGAGTAACACGAACAGAAAGGTTGCTGTTTCAAACGAAATGGGGAAGTAGACGCCGGAGGGAAAGTCTGTCTGTGCGAGATACCAGAGATAGGCCAGCAGCGGCAGACTTAATCTGGCGGGAACACGCAACCCCACGACAGCGGCAATTGCGAACATGCCGATGATGATGACCGCGCTCCGATACTCCGGTGCAACATTGGAGAACTGCAGTAGGAAGCCGTATCCCAGCCCGGCAGTGACCGGGGCGAAAAAAGCGGCGACAACGAGGAAAACCGCGTAGAGCGCGACCAAGAACCGCGACCACTCGACGGCGATCGGTGCACCAGGCAGAGCCAGCAGCCCCAGAGCGAAAAGAAGAGCTGCGAGCGCAAAACCGATGCGCCAAGGACGCGCCGCCGGTGAAAGAAGGCGGGCGCGCACGAGCTCCGGAAACGTAGGCACGGCAAACAGCGTAGCGCCCGCAACGTAGTCTGTAGCCATGCCATTGGATTTCCAGCAGCCGTTCACAGAGCGCACCCCACGTGTGGTTAATGCGGGGAAGTTGAAGAGGGCGCACGCTCGTCGTAAAGCAAAGGCGTTCTTGGCGGAGGGGGAGAACGCTGTGGAGGCCGCCGTGGCCACGGGGGCGGCGACAGACCTCTTCGTTACCGAGGCCGCAGCCGAACGCTTCGAGGAGATCGTGCGGGCGGCGGGCTACATGGACGTGTACACGCACGCGATCACGGAAAAAGCTGCGGACTCGCTCGCGGACGCGGTGACGTCCACCGGCATCTTTGCGGTGTGCCACCCGGTGCTGTGGACGGTGCCCAAGATCATGAAGGGCCGGCCGAAGCTGGTGGCAGTGTGCGTGGAAACCAACGACCCCGGCAACGCCGGCACGATCATCCGCATCGCGGACGCTGTGGGTGCGGACGCGGTGATTTTCGCCGGCGACACCGTGGACCCCGAGGCGCCGAAGGTGGTGCGCTCGACCGCTGGCTCGCTGTTTCACATCCCCGTCGCGCGCGACCGCGACGTGCGTCGCGTTATCGGGCAGCTCGAAGATGCCGGGCTGTCCACCTTCGCCACCACCATGAACGGGGAGGTGAACCTAGCACAACCGGGGGAGACGCTCGCGCAGCCGACTGCGTGGCTGTTCGGCAACGAGGCGCATGGGCTTAGTGACGACATCCTCGCGGCCGCCGACCACCGCGCCTCCATTCCGATTCAGGGCGGCGCCGAGTCGTTGAACCTGGCTACTGCGGCGAGTATCTGCCTGTGGGAGTCGTCGAAGGCGCTGTCAGCTCCTGAAGAAACATCTGCCGGCACTGATTAGGACATTGCCGCTACAGCGAGCCACCTGCGTCGAAACTCCTTGAGATCGGGGACGAAGCGTCCGTCAAAGGCGGTGCTGCCTGCGGCCGCCGCGGCGGCGAGTTGCTCCAGCGCATCGGCCCGGTGGCTACTCGCGTGCGAACGAAGCCATGCTGCGTCTTTGATCAGCGCGCTGCGCCCGGCTTCGGTGACAGCGCGGAATCCTTGACGTGCGACGGCGTCGCGCCAGCGTCGCATGATAAATAAAGGGGTCTTTTCTGCAGGTTTGGCCGGCACCGTCTCTGCTCTTCTAGGTGGTTCAAGCATTTCTCCGGGAATTCGGTCAAGGCCGGGAAAGATCCACTCGCCGTTAAAGCACACACTGATGAGCAGCCAAGGGGCTCGCCCAAACTCGTCGGCACGACGCACCCGCAACCTCACTCGCACCCGCACGCCAGCGGATTGGGCGAGCCACCGGAGACTTGGCAGGCCAAGCTGTTCGGCTGCCGACGTGGCCTGACAGCACAACGGACCTTCCTTCGTATCCAGTACGAATACCGGATGGAGGCCGTCGTCTTCGATGTGGCTGAGTGTGACATCGCCTTGCCACCAACCGCTCTTCGGCGCTGCTTTTGCGTCCGGCTTCCGTGGACTGGCTCGCACACTTCCTCCGCGCCCGAGGCGCCGATCAGCGGTGGCAGTGGCATCACTCACCAGCACGCCGGAACGAACCAGTTCGTTGTGGGACAGTGAAAGGTCGCCGAGGTCAACGCCGTTGTGGTAGATCTGCGCGACCGAAGAGGCATTCCCCGGAATGACTGATGCAAGCGTCCAGACCAAGCCGTCGTCATCAACAAGGTGGGTGACCACTCCCGAGTACCCGGTTGCGGTAACAACTGGCTCACAGCCCCACCCAGTGAGCCGAAGCGCGCCGACCGGCGAGTATGAGCGGCGAGCGGACCCCACGGTCTCGGTCGTCAAAGAATTAGTGTCATGCTCATGCCGGAGGCACTGGGTGCTCAACGCGGCGTCTGCCAGGGCGGCGATTGCCTCGTCTGTTGGCTCCTGGCTCAAGTTGCCGTGGATCATCGAGAACTTTGAGGCTATCGACGGCAATTTGTGGACCCGCGACGCGGTAACGACACGAAGGACAGCTGCCTGATCCGTCGGAGTGAGGTACCCGAGCCCCCGCGCGAGCAGCATCGTGAGGCACTCTTCTGCCTGCTCGAGTGCACTGAGCTGCGCCGTGCTGAGACTCTGCGGATTCTGTGCCTCACGAGTATCGGTTTCCTCTACTCGGGCAGCGGGAGGGTTCTCTGCGGGCGGACACGCTTCCAGCACCTGCGCCAGATGAAGACAACGCGGGCTAAGCAAGCAGCTACAGGACGCGTTACCGGGTGGGTCCAAAGTCACGGTTGCGGTTCCTACACGCACGGTGTTGCCGTTGATCTGCCATGATTCTGCAACGGCTTCACTAAGACTAGTTTGCAGACGGGTGGGAAGCGCGTCGATCGTTTCAGATACAAAGGTCGGGTCCATTTTCGGCAGCAGGTTCTCACTCATCGGTTCACCTGCTCCGCAACCCAGCGCGCAAGTGCTGTTGGCGACACCGCAGATACCGACATCCCCGCTGCAGCCACCTGTCCCGCGATTGCGGCGTTGTACCTGGCTTGTCCGGTGTCGTCCAGAGCTGCGCACCCGAGCAATCTAGCGCCTGCGTTATGCAAAGACTCCACTTGCGCAAGGAGGTCCGAAGTAGGGCCGCCTTCGTCGAAATCACTGATCACCACCAGCATGGTGCGCGACGGCACGCGCACACGATCTTGAGCGACGCGTAGCGCCCCCGCAATGTCGGTGCCGCCTCCGACCTGCACTTCGAGCAGAAGCGCTAGCGGGTCGTCCACCTGGTCGGTGAGGTCGATCACCTGTGTTGAAAAAGCCAAGAATGTGACACTCAATGCATCAGTCCCAGCGAGGATCGCCGCCGTCAACGCAGCGAACACCGTGGAAGGCTCCATTGACCCTGAGACGTCGACGGCAATGATCACGTGCCATTCGGAGCGACGCGCGACTGGCTGGCGGAATACGGGGGTTGCAACAACCAGTTTCGGGTGGCCGTGTTGTTCCATGACGACATGGTGCAAGTTACGCCGAATCGTCGATTGGGCATCCAAGCGGGCCGACGGTTTCGTACTTGGCCTTAATCCACTCAATCCGCGCAGGGCGGGCCGCAACTGATCCGCGAGTGCTGCGGACAGCTCCGCAACCATCCGCTTGAGCAGTGGACGCAATTTGGCGATCATTGATTCAGGCAAGGCCCCCGACAGCGAAAGCACGGTATTAAGCAGCTCGACAGACGCCCGCGGCTGCGCATCAACGAGCAGGTCTAACCCGAGAGGGTTACCCGCTGCTACAGCTTCGGCCGCTATGTCGTCACGCACTTCTTCTCCGAAGAACGCGTCGAGCTCGTCTGCCCATTCCCTTGCAGTAGGGAATGGGGGAAGCGAGCCACCGAAACCGTCAAGAGCGTCTGGGGTGGATCCTTCTCCAGACCCGTTGCCGTAAAGCTGGTCCAGGCTGCGGGCGAGCCGTCGCTGCGCAGGAGTCGCAAGTTGTTGCCTGCGGCGTCCCAATACCAGCGCCCACCGCTGGGCTGGCGTCAGTTCCATCGAGGACAATCCGAGCCGTTGGAGTCGTTCCCATGCTGCTTTGTCTTCAATCGACCATTGCTCAAGCTTTTCGACGGGCACCCGGGCAGGCGTCGCAATTTCGGTCTCGAGTGCTTGGAGTATGCGTTCGCGATCAGCGGAGGAAAGGTCATCGAAACCGCCACGTAACGCCGGTAGCCGTGCGATGAATTGAGCTTCGTCGAGGTCCTCTACACCTTTGCGCAAATCAGCCAGCAATACGGGGTCGTCATTGAACTGCACTGGGGCTGCAACGATGAAGCCTGTGATCCAACGGCGTAGCGCAGAATGGCCAGACGGACTAGTTGTGCTGCGCACCCGTTCGGAGAAACCAGGCGTACCTGGCGGTAGCTGCTCTAGCCGGTGAAGGAGCGCGGTAGCGACGCCTTGCATCAACGGCGAAGCATCAACCGTGAAAGAAACAAGAGATTGCGTGAGGCGCAAACCGAGTCCGTCAATCCGGAGTGCAGCGATGCTCGAAAGCATCCGGGCATCGCTTGGGTCATCGCTACCTTTGATTCCGTCGACGTGAGCGATGGCAGCGTCTGAGAGCAGACGCAGAGTTTCTGTCACGGCTTTGGACCGCCGGTCACCCATTCGGAGCGTTCCCGCCACGCCCCCGCTCTGGACGTTTGCGAGCGTCTCCATCGCAGAAATGAGAGTTTTCATTCCTGCCCTGGTAGGCAACAAAGCGGCTGCCTTCGTGAGCCACCAATCAAACTCCTGCATCAAGCCAGCGTGTGCTGCGTCATAGAGCCCGGTAACCAACAGTTCTGGATGCTCGTCTTCTTCGGGTCGCCTACTACGCAGCCTGCCGGCTGCTGCCTGCGTGAGCGTCACGCCAAAACCTCCAGCTTTAGCCAGCGTGGCCTCTGTTGACGCGTCGAACGTCAACTTCCACCGGGTGCTGACGGCTTGAGCTCCTCCAACGCCCACCACATTGATTTGCTGAGCGTAAGCGATACCCGCGACCCTGCTGCGGTGCAGAAAGATTTCCCGCTTAGTGTCCAGGGAGTCTCCGTCTGAGTTGAGGCGCAACGGCTCTAGCGTGACCTGCTTGGTTGTTTCACCTGGGCCAGGAAGACGCAGCGCGGCGAGATCGTCGATAAACGCAGGGGAGAGCCCCGAGCGGGGCGTGTCTTTCGCTAGTCGCCCCTGTTCAGAGCCGACCAGCACAATTTCTGCAACGCTTGCGACAACCCGGCCCAGGCCGAGCACCGAACCTTGTGCGAAAACAGAAGTACACGCTTCAAGCAATTCGCGGCGGCCAGGAGCAGGCAGCTTCCTCAACGACGCGAGATCAAGAGCCATGCGGTGGGCCTCCGCGATCTCCGCAGGCCCACACGGGTGGCCCTTTGTGCGAATGCCGACACCGATCTCGGTAAGCATTCCCGCAACAGCACGTTCGAACTGCACGGCATCATGCCCATACGTGAGTACGGTCTGTTGCCACTGGGGATCGCGAATGCCGGACGGGTATCCCGATCGGGAATCGAGCAGCGGTTGGGCGTACGCGACCAGACTCGAGGTGCCTTCACCGACAACCCAGCGATCCAGCGTTTCCCTATCGTCGGCTATCGTCCGTGCGATGTGCGGTGCCGTCAAAGCTGGGCTGTGCCAGGCCCCAGTTACTGCGGCAATGCGAGGCCCATGCTTCTCCTGGGAGCGCCGAATACTTTCGCGCAACGCGGCTTCTCTCGCAGCTGTGAGAGCGTCGGGTCCGCCAGAGCGCATCTCGCCATTCCGGTAGCTCCAGCCGAAAGCAAGTGCGGCACGTCGGATCGCCTCGGGCGCAGCTCGCGTAGAGGGCACTTCTACGAGGCGGTCCCATGCATCGTCCGGGTGCTCTGCATGCACGAACTCATCCAACAACTGCGCGACGGAGACAGCGCCGGGCGGGTCCGACAGTTCAGCGTCGGCTGGTGCATCAGCTTCGCACTCTGCGGTTGCCGGGTGGGCAACGGCAGAAATGTCGCCACATTCGACCGGTACTTGGTGGCGCTGAGCCCATCGCAGCGCCGCAAGCTCCGGGGAAAAATCCGCGAACGGCCAAAAGCTCACGTGTCCCTCGGCCGCGACAGCGAACGCCAATGGGGCGACTGCATCCGGGTGTGCGATCCATTCCACCCAATCAGCAGCTTCGGGCGGTAATTCAAGCACCACCGCGTCCGGTTCGGCTCTTGAAAGCAGCGTCGGCAGCGCGCGTGCGAGTGTAGGGGAGTGGTGGCGTACCCCAACGAGATAGATGTCATCGCTCGCAAGAGCTTCGACAATGCGTGGGACGTCCTCGAACCTCGACATATCGGGGTCACATCAGATCCGTACGGTGCGACCAGAGCGTTCGCCACGCTTTGGTGCCGTCTTCGGCACGTCGGCGCACTACCGCGTCCCAGTAACCGCGAAGCCGATCCGCATTTGCGGGATCGTCTTTGCACACGACCCCTATGAGATGGCCCGCAAGATCACGCAACCCGTCTTCCCGCCCGGAAAAGTACGCAGATGCAAGTGCGAGTGATGTACTTACGGACACAGCCTCGGCGGTGGACAGTGCCGTCGTTGGTTTTTCTACCGGCCAGCCCTCTCGGCTGACTCCGGATCGCAGGTCGCGAAAGACCGTGACAAGCGTGTCTACCAGGGCCTCGTCGACAGCCATGTCAATCTGCGCGACTTCCAGGGCACGGCGGGTTTGCGCCACCACTAGTGCCACTTCGGCGTCCGAGTCGGCGATTGGGTGAACGGTTTCGAAGCTGAACCGCCGCTTCAATGCCGCACTCATCTCGGATACGCCACGGTCACGCAGATTGGCGGTGGCGATTAAACCGAAACCCTCTTTAGCTGCGATGGTTGTGTTTTCAAGCTCGGGCACTGCGATACGACGTTCCGACAGCACCGACACGAGCGAGTCCTGCACTTCTGGCAAACACCGCGTCACTTCCTCCACACGAGCAATTTGGCCATTGTTCATTGCGCTCATGACAGGGCTGGGTACCAGCGCCTCCGGTCTCGGCCCTTCGTTCAGGAGCATCGCGTAGTTCCAGCCATAACGCAGTTGGTCTTCGGTGGTTCCCGCGGTTCCTTGGACCATGAGTGTCGAGGTGCCGCTTATGGCTGCAGCTAGCAGTTCTGAGAGCATTGATTTCGCCGTGCCCGGCTCGCCGACCAGCAGGAGCCCGCGGGAGCCGGCAAGCGTGACCACGCATCGCTCGATGAGCGCGCGATCGCCAACGTACTTTTGCGAAATATTGAGTTTTCTCTCGCCCAAGCGGAGTCCGGGATTTCCCAGGATGAACTCCACAACGGCGCGCGGCGTTAACAACCAGCCAGGCGGGCGAGCACCTGTATCCCAGCGGCGCAGAAAATCAAGCTCGTCTGCCCAGCGTTCTTCGGCTAGTTCGAACTGGTGAGCCATCGACTACTCCGTTGTCTTTCGTGCTTCGCGGAGCCCCCAGGATCGCTGAAACCACTCTGGCGGTGGCAATGGAGCGACCGGGAACTGCAACATTGGCTCGACCTTGCTTCGGTTCTTGAGTGTGACCATGCCAAAAGGCTCAACCTTCGACGACTCGATGGGAAGGTGCGGGCTGTATGCCTCTGTCCACCCACCAGGAAGGAAGAAGCTGCGCCCAGCTCGCGATCGCTTCGCCTCGATCGCGACGCCGGCGTCTACTAGCTCCGATCCAGCCGAAGAAATATCCGCCTTCTTCCAGCCGTTCCACCGACGAACATTCTTATCGGTCGGATCCGGCCACGCGAGCAGTTGCAGATAGTAGCGCGCCCCGGATTCGCTGAGCTTAAGCTCATCTGACACGAGGGCGACGAAGTCGGAGGCGGCAACAAGAGGGTCGTGCGGACTTCCGCTTCCAGGGCTCCGCAGCCACTGCGCGTACGCCGAAAGCACGCCTCGAGTATTCAAGTTCACCGCTTCGACTGTGCGGAGGTCGCCGTGAAAACGCACACTCAAATCCCTAGCCAGAGCGAGGTCCGGATCGTCCTGGTCCTTCACTCTCGACAGGTCAACTTTAAGGACTTCCTCCATTCCTACCGGCTCGACGCGAAATCGCCCTACCTGCTTTTGTGCGTTGCCTGCCCCGGCATCCACACCGATGCTTTTCAAGATGTCTTCGTGAAAACTCACATCTCCGAGAGTGACGTCGTATGTTGCCGTCGGTGCATCGGCCAGCCGTTCCAGATGGTCAGCAAGCTTCTCGCGCATCGGGTCCGCAAGATCCAATTCGCCTGCTAACCACAGCGCGGCAGTCACTTCGGCAGACCAATCCTCGGACTCGCGTTCGCCACAGTAGACACGGCCTACCACGTCATCGTCCAAAAGCTTTGGTATGTGGCTGGCAACGGTATCGGGCAGCGTCACAGCGGGTTTCGGCCCGTGGGCGCGCCAGTACGCTGCCATGGCTTCTACGTCTAGACCGTTAGATACCAGGCGAGTTGCGTCCTCGGGCACGCCTGCTGCAAGGACGGGGACAAGATGGTCGAAAAACGGCTCAATCCGGTCTCGCACAGCTTTTGCCTCGTCAACTTTAAGGCCCATCGCTGTACGCACTTCTTTGGGTAGGAAATTCGCCGTACTCGCGTCGAATGTGCGGAAGTTTGGAAAGCCAGCCATTACCAGGTGTGATTCAGCTAAAGAGGCACCGGACGCGTTGGCGAAAGCTTCGCCCTCAGACGCAGACAATGGTTGAGGCCCCTCAGCCTTGACGCGTTTGAGGATGTCGTCGAAGACCGGCTCGAGGTCGGTCCGCGAAGCTGAAATCTTTTTACTTGAAACGACTTTGAAGGTTCCACCGTCAACCGTGAAGTCTCCGCCACCGTCGGCGCGCAGCAGTATGGTGAAGTGATAATCCCTGGAGACGACACGCGGCGGGAGTTCGAGCTTGAAGCCCGTAGCGTAAGGCCTTTCCACCTCGTCCACGGTGAGGTGCGTGGCGGCCAGGAAGCCACAATCGCGCAGCACGATCCACAGTTCCTTCAACGCCTGCACATCCTCAACCGTGCGCCCGGGTTGGGCAGCGAGGGCGAGCAACGCGTCTGCGTGGCCGAGCAAATCTACCCAAGCGTTGTTGAGTTTTCCGATCTCGTCGGCGTCGGGCACGGGGCGGTCGTGCAACTCCAGCACGGAGGCTGCGCGCCAAATGTCCATGCCGTCGATATTGTCGCCTTCCAAGTAGACAACAGAAGCGACTGCGTCCTTGTGATGTCTCAGCGTCGGAGTTCCCGGAAGGCGTTTCGTGGAACTGGCACTGTTCGTTTCCGATCCGGCCGCGTTCGCGCATGCACTCTGTGGCGTTGTGTCTCCGCCAAAAGCGGGATTGAAATGGTTAATTTGGCCGACGAGGTCTTGAACCTCGGCATCGGACACTTCGTTGAACGCCTTGGCAAACTTTTTGACTTCTTCTAAACGATCTTGCGACCCAGAATCCGATCCGACTTCATTGAGCTTGCTGGTCAGCAACTCGATCACAAGCGGTCGAAGGTGCGGATCTGCAGCGATGATATCGAGCGTTTCGGTCCAACTCCGACGAGAGGGAATGGCGTCTATAAGCATTTCCCGCAGTTTTGGATCGGCAACCAGGTGGGGCAGTGGTGCGCGGTCCTCGCTTTTGGTCCACGCGATGAGGTCAAACCGGGGTTCACTGCGCTCTCCGGTGAAAACGACTGTGACGTCGTTTGCCACCAACTGCTCGTAGGCCGCGAGCGGGATATTTCCAGCCGCAAAACCCTGCACCTCAACAGAAGCGCAACCTGCACTCGGGAGAATCTCTTCTAACACAGGTGCCAACTGGGTCGGTTCAGATTCCCAGAGCCACTCGTTGCGCGCGGTGTGCCGCACAAGGCGCTGAACAACATCCGGATGACGGCCATCTTTGATCGTTTCAAGCGCACCGACTTTTCGTAGCAGCTGCAACCAAACGTTGACTTCGCATTTGGTGGGAACCAGCCTGAGCAGCTGCTCCATGAGGGAACCATCTTGCTCGATAGCCTTTTTCAAGGCGGCCCCGTAATTCCTCCAGAAGTGGGTTGGCGCGCGTTCGATTGCGGCCGCATTGAGAAGCTCGGAGACGACATTCACATCTTCCTGCGCAGGATCGAGACCGGCCGATTTCGCGAGTTTGCCGAGGTCCTTTTTCATAGAGGAGTACGGAGCGAGACCACTTTTGACGCTACGAAGGCAGAGCATACGAAACCTTTCGTAGGCCTCCGCCGGTTCCGTGCGCTCCGCCAGACTCTTCGCCTCCGTGCTCAGCTCCTTCGCACTTATCGCCCCTGCGTGCGCGAACTCCATGAGGACGTCGTTGTGACGCTCTTCATCAATAGCGAGACCATGCCGACGTTCTGCTTCGCGTGCCTTGGAAAACATCTGTGCTGCGGCTTTCGGGTTCTCCGCGGCAATGAAGCCTCGCCCGGCCTCCTCAAAGAACGTGGGCAAGAATTGCGGAGCCGCAGTTTCGAGTTGTGCCTCGAGGTCTCCGATTTTCTTTTTCGCGTTGCCCGGCTTGGTTTTCGCCAAGCGTGCGATTCCTTGGAGGTCTTTCACCAGTTCGAGCGCTTTGTCTGCATTGTCTGGGTCATTCATCACAGCCCAAGCAGGGAATCCGGCCGCGCGGCGTTTTATGAACCCCACCTCGGTGCGTTCCTGAGGGTGTAGGCCGACGATGTCGAGGGTGAGATCCTCTGCTTCGGTGAGAGAGGCGGACGCTAGTCTGACCACGCAGCGGCCAGGTAGCGCCGAGTGGGCGTAGCTCGAAGCGACCAGAGCAACAGCGTCATCGGCAGGGACCGAGGTGATGCCACCTTGCTCGAGGCGGGTGATCGTATTTTTCATTAAGCTTCCTCCTCGATAGTGCGGCCCGCGTGGATGTATGTGGCCATTCGGACTCCTTCGCTGTACGAGATCGGACCGACATTTTGCACAGGCACTGGATCGTCATTGACTGTCCACTGCAGCTCTCCAGTGATCGCCTCGGCTTCGGGGGCTTGGTCTGCACCTATCCAATAGCGAGCTTCCATCAGACGGTCGCCCTCGTTAATGTGCGTAACTGCATATCCGCCCCGAACTTTGAATCCGGCTTGGCGTGCTCTGTTTGCGCCAAAAAGGGACTTCTCGAATCGTGCATCAGACCATGTGTCAAGTCTCATTTGCGATGCTGACGCGGTTTTCTCTGGCCGCGGGTATACAGCACGGAAAAGCTGGTCAAAACGCTGGTCGACGCCAAGATCGGCCGCAAATTCTTGTAATGCTTCACGCTCTTCGAAGAGCACGGGGTGGGGAATAGACACCTCCTTGGCGTTGATCGTCCTTGTCTCTCCCTCGAGGTCCACAACGGAGACTTGAGGCGCGCCTTTATCTGCTCTCGCGTCGCGGAGAAAGCCGGTGACGGAGTTGTTGTCTGCGGGATGGATCACGAGGTCGTATAGCCACGACCGCCAAGCTTCGTCCTTCCAGACCTCCGCTAATACGGCAGTGGGCACAGGTAAAGCACGCAATAGCCAGGTCTCCACGGTGATCCCGCATTCAGCGTCATGGTTTCGCAACCAGGCGCGAAGGCCATTTAGATCGGCGAAAGCATCTGTCTTCTTGACAGCTGCAGGTACAGATTTGAGCACTTTGCCCTTCTTGTTGCGTGCCCGTATCTCACCATCAGAAATGGTCAGCTCGTACCCATTGCCGGAGTCGAGCCATTGCGAGTTCGTGGAAGCTTTGTCGAGGCGACCCATACCCGCACGGTAGTTTCACTTCCCCGTCGGGGCCACCAAAATTGCCCAAATTTTCGGAACCGTTGCAGTTTGAATGCGCGATAGTGCAACGGTGCGGTCAGCGGCGTCGGTCCCGTAGGTATGCTGGTCTGCGTTTTGAAACGCAGCCGAATAGGAAAGGTGCGGGTGAGTTGTGAGCACCGAAATTGAACTGACCGAGGACGCCCTGAACAAGGCGGCGGACGAGGCGATCGCTGCCTTTGAGGCGGCCGAGGACCTCGCTGCGCTGGAGGAGGCGCACCGAGCGCACCTGGGGGAGAAGGCCCCGATCCTGCAGGCCCGCCGCGCACTCGGGACGCTGCCGAAGGATCAGCGCAAAGATGCTGGTCGGTTCGTGAACATGGCCCGTGGCCGTGCAGAAAAGGCCTATGCCCAACTGCGCGTGCAGCGCGAAGCGGAGCACCGCGAGCGTCAGCTGCGCGAGGAGAAAGTGGACGTCACCCTGCCCACCTCCCGCACGCAGGCTGGCGCGATGCACCCGATCACCACGCTGTCCGAGCACATCGCGGACATCTTCATCGGCATGGGCTGGGAAGTCGCGGAGGGCCCGGAGGTGGAGGCGGAGTACTTCAACTTCGACGCGCTGAACTTCATCCCGGACCACCCGGCTCGCACGCTGCAGGACACCTTCTACATTGGCGAGGAAGGCTCCAAGCAGGTCATGCGCACCCACACCTCGCCGGTGCAGGTGCGCACCATGCTCGAGCGCGACGTACCCATCTACATCGCGTGCCCAGGGCGCGTGTTCCGCACCGACGAGCTAGACGCCACCCACACCCCGGTGTTCCACCAGGTGGAGGGCCTAGCCGTGGATAAGGGTCTGACCATGGCGCACCTGCGCGGCACCCTCGACCACCTGGCCAAGGTGCTGTTCGGCCCGGAGACGAAGACGCGCATGCGCACGAACTACTTCCCGTTCACCGAGCCGTCCGCGGAGGTGGACGTGTGGTTCCCCAACAAGAAGGGCGGCGCAGGCTGGATCGAGTGGGGCGGCTGCGGCATGGTCAACCCGAACGTGCTGCGTGCCGTCGGCATCGACCCGGAGGTCTACTCCGGCTTCGCATTCGGCATGGGCTTGGAGCGCACCCTGCAGTTCCGCAATGGTCTGTCGGACATGCGCGACATGGTTGAAGGCGACGTCCGTTTCACCATCCCGTTCGGCGTGCAGGCGTAAAGGAGACACTGAAAATGCTCATTTCCAAAAATTGGATCGTCCGCCTGCTGCAGAACGCAGGTAACAAGGACTTCAATCCCACCGACGAGGAGCTCGACGCGGGCTTCGTGCGCGTCGGCTTCGAAACCGAGGGCTACGAGCCGCTGCCGGAGGTCACCGGCCCGTTGGTCATCGGCCGTGTCGTCGAAATCGAGGAGCTCACCGGCTTTAAGAAGCCGATCCGCTACTGCCAGGTAGATGTGGGCCAGGCCAACGGCACCGGCGAGCCGCAGGGCATCATCTGCGGTGCCCGCAACTTCAAGCAGGGCGACCTGGTGGTCGTCTCGCTGCCGGGCGCGGTGCTGCCGGGCGGGTTCGAGATCTCGGCGCGCGAGACCTACGACCACATCTCCGCAGGCATGATGGCCTCCGCGGCCGAGCTCGGGCTCACCGCGAAAAGCGAGGGCATCATTACGCTTCACAACGGCTCCGCCACCCCCGGCCAGGACGCGCGCGAGATTCTGGGCTCGGACGACACCGTCTTCGATGTCAACGTCACCCCGGACCGCGGCTACGCCCTGTCCGCCCGCGGCCTGACCCGCGAGATCGCCTCCGCCTTCGACCTGGAGTTCTCCGACGTGGCGCAGGATCCGGCAATCGCTGGCATCGACATTGCTGGCGTGCCGGCTCCGTCTGGCGAGACCATCGCGGTTTCCGTGGAGGAGTCCACCAAGGCTAAGCGATTCGGCGTGCGCACCGTCGAAGGCATCGACCCGAACGCGACCGCGCCGTTTTGGATGCAGCGCGAGCTCATGCTCGCCGGCGTGCGCACGGTCAACGCCGCAACCGACGTGACCAACTACGTCATGCTGCTGACCGGCCAGCCGATGCACGCCTTCGACGCCGACAAGATCGCCGGCGGCCTGCGCGTGCACAACGCTGCTGAAGGCGAGAAATTTGAAACGCTCGACCACGTCGAGCGCACGTTGACCGCAGAAGATGTGGTGATCAGCGACGACAACGGCATTCAGTCGCTGGCCGGCGTCATGGGCGGCACCACCTCCGAGATCTCGGACGAGACGGTCAACGTCCACTTCGAGGCCGCGACCTGGGACCCGCTGACCGTGGCGCGTACCGCGCGCCGGCTCAAGCTGAGCTCGGAAGCCTCGCGACGCTTCGAGCGGGGCGTGGACCCGCAGCTCGTGGAAAACGCCCTCGACATCGCGTGCGCGCTGCTGGTGGAGATCGCCGGTGGCACGATTCACGCGGGCAGAACGCTGGTCGGTGACGTCGAGAAGCGTGATGCGATTGCGATGCGCGCGACGCGCCCGGCTGAGCTGATCGGTGTGGATTACGCACGCGAGGCCGTGGTGCGCCGCCTGCAGGAGGTCGGCTGCGAGGTCGCTGGCGACGGCGAGGAGCTTGAAGTCACCCCGCCGACTTGGCGCACAGACATCACGGTGCCGGTGGAGCTGGTCGAGGAGGTCGTGCGCCTGGAGGGCTTGGACGACATCCCGTCGATCCTGCCCACGCCCCGTGGCGGCCGCGGTTTGAGCCCGCTGCAGCGCCGCCGCCGTGCGGTGACCCACGCGCTGGCCTACTCCGGCTACGCGGAGATCATCCCCACGCCGTTTATCGCCAACGACACGTTCGACACCTGGGGCCTTAGCGCGGACGATCCGCGACGCAACACCGTCAAGGTGCAGAACCCGCTGGATGCGGACTACGGCGTCCTGGGCACCACGCTGTTGCCGCCGATGCTGGAGGCGGCGGGCCGCAATGTCGCCCGCGGCCGCGGTGATGTGGCCATCTACTCCGTGGCGCAGACCTCGGAAAAGCGCGCGGACGTCTCGCCGCTGCCGGACGTGTCCGAGCGCCCGGCTGACGAGGTTGTCGCAGAGCTTGTCGAGTCGCTGCCGAAGCAGCACCTCCACACCGCGACGGTTGCGCTGGGCAACACGGAGCTGGAAGGCCCGTGGGGCAAGGGCCGCGCCTACGAGTGGTCCGACGCTATCGAGGCAGCCCAGCTCGTCGCCCGTGTCTGCGGCGTTGACCTGGATGTTGAGGCTGCCGAGTACCTGCCGTGGCACCCGGGCCGCTGCGCTGCGCTCAAGGTTGACGGCGAGGTTGTCGGCCACGCCGGCGAGCTGCACCCGCAGATCCTGGAGAAGCTGAACCTGCCGGCGCGCACCTGCGCGATGGAGATCGATCTGACCGCCATCCCGCTGGCAGAGCGCCTGCCTGCGCCGCGTCTGTCTGCGTTCCCGCTGCTCAACCAGGACATCGCCCTGGTCGTGGACGAGGCGGTGGCAGCCGAGGACGTGCGCCGCGCGGTCCAGGAGGGTGCCGGCGAGCTCGTCGAAGCGGTGACGCTTTTCGACGTCTACCGTTCCGACAACCTCGGCGAAGGCAAGAAGTCGCTCGCGTTCGGCCTGGCGTTCCGCGCCCCGGACCGCACGCTGACAGAGGAAGAAGCCTCCGAGGCGCGCCTGAAGGCAGCTGAGTTGGCCAAGGAGCGCTTCGGCGCAGAAATGCGCGGCTAAAAATATTTCCGTGAATAACTTCCACGCGACTGCATAACTGATACACTTGCGACCATGTCAGAAGGCAAGGTTGTCAAAGTAGCGGTCGCGGGGGCCACGGGCTATGCGGGCGGTGAGATTCTCCGCCTGCTGCTGGGCCACCCGGCGTATCTCGCGGGTGAGCTGGAGATCGGCGCGCTGACCGGCGCGTCCAACGCCGGCCAGTGTGTCGGCGAGCTCATGCCGCACCTGCCGGAGATGGCCGACCGGGTCATCGAAGAGACCACCGTCGAGGTGCTCTCCGGCCACGACGTGGTCTTCTTGGGGCTTCCGCACGGCCACTCCGCGGCCATCGGCGCCGCGCTTGGCGAGGACGTGACCGTCATCGACTGCGCCGCCGACTTCCGCCTGCGCGACGCTAGGGCGTGGCGCGCTTACTACGGCTCGGAGCACGCGGGAGCGTGGCCCTACGGGCTGCCGGAGTTACCGGAGCACCGGGAGGACGTCGCAAAGGCAACGCGCATCGCTGTTCCCGGGTGCTTTCCCACGGGTGCCACGCTCGCCGCATGGCCGGCGGTGCAGGCGGGCCTGGTGGAGCCGGACTTGACGGTGGTTGCCGTCACCGGCGTGTCCGGGGCCGGCAAGAAGGCCAAGGTTGACATGCTCGGCGCGGAGACGATGGGCTCGCTGAAGGCCTACAGCGTCGCCGGCGCGCACAGGCACACTCCGGAGATCGGGCAGAACCTCGAGGAAGTCGCGGACGGCCAAGTCACCGTGAGTTTCACGCCGGTGCTCGCGCCGCTGCCGCGTGGGATCCTCACCACCGTCACCGCGCCGCTGGCACATGGCGCGGACGCGGAGGCGGTGCGCGCGGCATACGAAAACGCCTACGCCGCGGAGCCGTTCGTGCACCTGCTGCCTGCCGGCCAACAGCCGCAGACGCAGCACGTGGTGGGCTCCAACATGTGCCACGTCCAAGTCGAGGTTGACCAGGCGGCCGGCAAGGTCGTGGCCACCAGCGCCATCGACAACCTGACCAAGGGCACCGGGGGAGCGGCAGTGCAGTGCATGAACCTTGCGCTCGGGTTCGAGGAGGGGGCGGGTCTGTCGCGAGCCGCGGTGGCTCCGTAACCGCCGTCGAGACACCCCCACCTCTTTTTCTGAAAGGATCCCCTCCACCATGGGCACTCTTGGAGTCACCGCACCGCAAGGCTTCTCCGCCGCCGCTACAAGCGCGGGCTTGAAGGCATCCGGCAACCCGGATATGGCCGTCGTCGTCAACGAGGGTCCCGAATTCGCCGCGGCCGCGGTTTTCACGCGCAACAAGGTCTTCGCCGCGCCCGTGAAGGTCAGCCGCGCGGCGGTAGCAGCCGGCGAACTGAAGGCTGTGGTCTTCAACTCCGGCAACGCCAACGCCTGCACCGGCGAGCAGGGGCTGCAGGACGCGCAAACTATGCAGCGGCTTACGGCCGAAGGTGTGGGCGCAGAGCCCGCCCAGGTGGCCGTCTGCTCCACCGGCATCATCGGCGATCTGCTGCCGATGGAGAAGGTGGAAGGCGGCATCGCAGCCGTCGCCAATCAGCTCGGCGACCACGGCGCGGACGCCGCCGAAGCCATCCGCACTACCGACACCGTCGCCAAAGAAGTGTTGGTCAAGGGCGACGGCTGGACTCTCGGCGGCATGGGCAAAGGCGCCGGCATGATGGCGCCGTCGCTGGCGACGATGCTGGTGTGCCTGACCACCGACGCGAAGGTGGAGGCCCAGGCGCTGCAGACCGCGCTCGAGCGCGCCACGGCAACCACCTTCAACACCCTGGACATCGACGGTTCCACCTCCACCAACGACACCGTCATCGCGATGGCTAGCGGCGCGAGTGGGGTATCCCCGGACCAGGACGAGCTGGATGCCGCGGTGTACGAGGCGTGCGCGCAGCTGGCGGCGATGATGCAGTCCGACGCCGAGGGCGTGACCAAGCGCGTGAGCATCACCGTCGAAGGCGCCGCGGACGACGAGCAAGCACTCAACGCTGCGCGCACCATCGGCCGCGACAGTCTGGTCAAGACCGCGATGTTCGGCTCCGACCCGAACTGGGGCCGCGTGCTCGCCGCCGTGGGCATGGCGGATGCGGACATGGACGCGGACAACATCTCGGTGACCTTCAACGGCCACACCGTCTGCGAATACTCCGGTGCAGTGCCCGGCGCGCGGGACGTGGATCTGAGCGGGTCGGACATCGCGGTGGTGGTGGATCTAGGCACCGGCGGCGAGGGCCGCGCGACGGTGCGCACGACTGACCTGTCTCACGCCTACGTTGAGATCAACTCGGCCTACAGCAGCTAGGAGGTGGGAGAGATGATGCCGAATCTGACCAACGAGCAGCGCGCCACCGTGCTGGCGGAGGCGCTGCCGTGGCTGCAGCATTACCGCGACAAGATCGTGGTGGTCAAGTACGGCGGCAACGCCATGATCGACGAGGAATTGAAGGCCGCCTTCGCCGCCGACATGGTGTTTTTGCGCACCGTGGGCGCGAAGCCCGTGGTGGTGCACGGCGGAGGGCCGCAGATCACCCAGATGCTCGGCCGCTTGGGGCTGGACGGCGGGGAGTTCATCGGCGGGTTCCGCGTGACCACCCCGGAGATCCTGGACGTGGTGCGCATGGTGCTCTTC
>ERZ1031273.226-NODE-226-length-27250-cov-8.532267_pt1 | contig 27250 bp, 23 predicted proteins | sample MGYA00516575_ERZ1031273 | MGnify/ENA primary metagenome ERZ1031273 (study PRJEB33718, sample SAMN03159816) | human skin metagenome | collected 2014-02-25 | study: EMG produced TPA metagenomics assembly of the PRJNA266117 data set (Human skin bacterial metagenome... | reverse complement strand
GGATGATCCACAGGCTCACCGGCATCTGACGGGCACCGTCATCAGCCGTCGTCATGGTGTCAGCACCGGAAACAGCCTCAGATCCTGCTTCTTCGCCGGATCCTGCTTCTTCGCCAGCTGCTGCGGCCTCGCCCGATGCTGTTTCTTCACCGGCAACGGTCTTTTCGATCCACTCGGCCTGGTCCGCTACCGGGGACACGGCCACCTTCGGGTTGCTCATCAGGTCTTCTTCGGACGGGTTGTCCGGGTCGTCGAAAAGCCCGGCAGACATCACAGCCGCGACCTTCCCGTCGGCGAAGATCGGGCCGCCCGAGTCGCCACCTTGGATGCGCGCGCCGTTTTTCAGCGAGACCACGGCGGCCGACGGGGCGTCGAAAAGCGCGGGTGCTTCATCGCCGGCCGCGGTATCGGCATCGCCCTTCGCGACGGGCAGGGTCTTCGAACCGCCGGTACCCTCTGACGACCAGCCGTACACCGTGACCTCACCGTTTTTCAGTTCGTCATGGGAGACCTCAGCGAAGTGCTCGAGCTGCATCGGCTCCTCGGTGTGCACCAGGCCGATATCGCCACGGGGTGCCTTCTCCCAGCGATCGACTTTGTACATGCGCTGCTGGTCGCCCTCCCCGGTGCGGACAGTGCCGCCGGGTTTGTTGAACATCTCCATGCAATGGCGCGCGGTGACCACCCAATGCGGGGCGATCGCGGTGCCAGTGCAGCTGCCGTCGTCCGGCTCGTTGTCTTCCATGCGCAGCGAGACGACAGTGCCGGCTTCCGGGGTCGAACCAGCCATGTCTTTGCTGTCCAGTGCCCACGCAGGTGTCGGCGACACCAGCACAGCAGTCAGTGCAAGTGCGGCAATGCGACTATGAGTACGAGTGAGTTTCATGATTCTCCTTCAAAGAGTTCTACGAGGTTGATGCCGGCTTTGGCACCAGAGCGGTGATTCGGTCGATGCACCAGCGCATCGCCCCTTCCATCGGTCCGCGGCGGAAGAAGGCCGACCACGCGACGGCGAAGACAGCGGCAATGATGACGCTGACGGTGAAGCTCAGCCACTGGGCGCTGAGCATGTGCAGGCAGTAGATGGTGAGCGACATCGAACCGAGCGGCTGCATCACCCACGACCGCGGGACAAAGCTGCACAGGCCGAGCACGGCGAGTGACATTCCGATGGAACCGGCAATATCTAGCAGCCCGCCGGTGTGCCCGTTCGGCTCCAGCCATGCGGACGGCACGATGAAGTTCAGTCGCACGACCACCACGAGCGCGGCGATAACGGCGCCAGCCACAGCCGCAACAACAGTGGCTGTGCGCGACGGCAAAACACGTTCTTCGGCGACCATTCCCGCGGTCATCAACGCCGCCCACATCACCAGCGGATACGGCGGGCCGAAGAGCGACCACGGTTCGAGACCGAACTGGTAGATCAGCCCCGAGGCCACCGACAGCGCCACGCACAGCGCGAGTTTCGCGCGCACGTCCCAGCCAGTGATCCACCCGAGCGCGATCATGGACATGCCAATGGGAAGCAGGACGACGGTGATCTCGCCCGCAAACGGCACGAGCGCAAAGTGCAGCGCGATAAGCAGCACCCCGCGAACGGTGAACTGCAGCGGCCCAGCGGAACGCGCCATGAGCTTCATGGACACGCCCGCCAGGAAGGCGAACAGTGCCGCGGGAAAGCCGTACAGCAACTGACCGGTGATCCCGAGGGTGTTCGCGCCCGTCGTCGTCAAGTGCGCGGCCATCATCGCGATGAGCGCGACCGCGCGGCACACATCGATTCCTACAATCCGTTTTGGCATGCTTCGCACGCTATTCAGGGCGATGTTGCGAGAGCGTTAAGATCACAAAACATGACCCCGCGCGTACTCATCGTCGAAGACGAGACCTTCCTCGCCGACGCCATAACGACCGCGTTGAGCAGGGAGAATTTCGACGCTTCCGCGCTTTACGACGGCACACAAGCCCTGACCCACCTCACTTCCCACGCCCCAGATGTGGATGTCGTGGTTCTCGACCGCGACCTACCCGGCGTGCACGGCGATGAGATCTGCGCCCGGATCGTCGCCGACTACCCGCATATCCGGGTGCTCATGCTCACCGCCGCCGGGACATTGGACGACCGCTTGAGCGGTTTCGAGCTCGGCGCCGACGACTACCTGCCCAAACCTTTCGAGCTGCCCGAACTCATCGCCCGCGTGACCGCCCTGTCGCGCCGCTCCTCCCCGCAGCGCAACTCAGTGCTGGTGTGCGGGGACGTGCGTCTCGACGAGACCCGCAAACGCGTCATGCGCGCCGGTAACGAGATCAACCTGTCCCCCAAAGAATTCGCCGTCCTCAAAGTCCTCATGGAGGCCGGCGGCGCGGTGCTCTCGGCCGAAGAGCTGCTCGAGGAGGCGTGGGACGCCAACGCCGATCCGTTCACCAATTCACCGCGCGTGACCATTTCGTATTTGCGGCGCAAGCTCGGCGAACCATGGATCATTCACACTCTGCCCGGCGAAGGGTATTTCGCCGCCGACCCCGCGGAGATGGACTCATGAAAAAAGCGTTGAGCCTGCGCGCCCGCATCACTTTGCTATTCGTACTCACCGTCGCCGGTGTCGGTGGCATTCTCATCGCGGTGATGTACGCCTATCTGAAGCTCACTCCGGTGCCGTTCGAAGCAGTCTTCCCCGACGATGCGGCGATCAGCGGTGCCGTTCCTGTCACAGACGACATTTTGAAGGTCGTGCTCACGGTGTCACTGACCACGCTGGCTGTTCTCACCGTGTTGGCCGGTGCGATCGGCTGGTTCGTCGCTGGCTGGGCGATCACTCCCTTGACCGGTATCGCGCAATCTGCACGTCAGGTCACCGCCGGGAACTTGGACCAACGCACGGGCTACGCCGGCGCTAACGACGAGGTCGGCGACCTTGCCAACGCTCTCGACACCATGCTGGATTCACTCGCCGCTTCCATTGCCAGCCAGCAGCGTTTCTCCGCCAATGCGTCGCATGAGCTGAAAACACCCATCGCCACCATTCAAACCGTCGCCGACGTCGCGCTTGCCCCCGAAGCCGGCGAGGACGAGATGCGCGCGGCGCTCACCCAGATCCGCACCGTGAACGCGCGCAGCTCCGAAACCGTCTCCGCTCTCCTCGACCTCGCGCGCGCCCAGACGCCAAATGTGTCGGTCTTCGACCTCGCCGATGCGCTGCCCGTCTCCGCAATCACCTCCACGACCGACACAGAAGTCTCTCACGGCGATGTACCAGTCACCGTCGCTGGCGACCCAGTTCTCATTCGCCAAGCCGTGGACAACCTGCTGCGCAATGCACACGCCCACGGGACGGAGGGAACGACACAGTTGCGTCTGTTCACCGACGCGACTACGGCGGTCATCGAAGTGTCTAACGGCGGGCCCGAATTCAGCGCGGAGCAGTTGAACCAGCTCAAAGAACCTTTCGCCCGCGGCGCGAACCGAGTAGCCGGGCCCGGTCACGGTCTCGGACTCGCGCTTGTGGACGCCATTGCCACCTCCCACCACGGCCACCTCGATCTCACCCCGCGCCGCGGCGGAGGTGTCATCGCCCGACTCAGCCTTCCGCGTTCGGCTCACCCGGCGCCAGGGCATCGTCCATCTGGGCCGGAGCATCCTCAGTCGTAGCCAGCCAGTCCTCCCATGCCAACGACGCGACAGGGTCGGCGGGGCTCAAGTCGGGATCGTCCGCGCGGAGGTTCTTCACCGGGCCAGGACCTGTCGCGCGGGTCTCGAACCGTACGGTGACGAACCCGTGACCCGCTCCTTGAATCCAGCCGTGGCCGAATTCGGAGTGGTGGACATCCTGCGTCGCCGCCCACGCACGCGTGCCGGTGGGCATGACCGGAAGGACCTCCCCCGTCTGCGGCTCGGGCAAATTCGCTCGGTCGAGCTCCGGGAAGAGCACTTCTTGCATGACGGTCTCTAAACCAGAAAAACCCACACCGACGAGACGGATCGGTCCGAGCTCGTCTGGGTAGCGGGCGATGCGGAACGCCGCCGCCGTGAGCGTGTCTATGTCATCGGTGGCGTACGTCAAGGTGCTGGAACGCGACTCGATGTGAAAATCAGCCATCTTGAGTTTGACGGTGACGGTGCGGGCACCGCGGCCGTCGATAAGCAATCGCTTGTGCGCTCCTTCCGCCGCGCGCCTGATAGCGGCCTCGACTTCGCTCTTCGTTGTCAGGTCGCGCGGATAAGTATGTTCGGCGGAGATCTGCTTCGACTCCGCGCGCGGCGCGACTTCGCGATCGTCGATGCCGCGGGCCAGCGTCCACAGCTGCTTTGCCACGACCCCGCCCAGCGCTACTTCCACTTCACGCTCGCTCATGGCCGCGAAATCGCCGATGGTCTCCACCCCGATGCCGGTGAGCTTATTCGCGGTCACGGGCCCGACACCCCATAATTCGCCGACGGGCAGCGGGTGAAGGATCTCCGTCTGCTTCTCCCGCGGAATGATGAATGTGCCGTCCGGCTTTGCTAGACCGGACCCGATCTTCGCGTACTGCTTGCCTGTTCCCGCCCCGATGGAGCTGGGCAGGCCTGTCTCCCGGCGGATCTCCTCGCGAAGATTATCCGCCCAGTTTTTGACCTCGTCGGGGGACGCTCCCGCGAGTTCGCGCGGTTCGAGGAACGCCTCGTCGATGGAAAGCTGTTCCACGACATCCACTCTGCGCGCGATGATCCCGAAGACCCGCCGCGATGCCGTGGTGTACACCGGCCGACGCGGCGTGACCAGCACCGCTTTCGGCCCGACGAGTTGGACCGCGCGGTACGTCGGCATCGCCGAATGCGCTCCATATTTACGCGCTTCGTAGCTCGCTCCCGCGACCACTCCCCGCCCAGTCACCCCGGCGACCAGGACCGGCCGCCCCTGCAGCGTCGGACGGGTCAGCTGCTCGCAGGACGCGTAGAACGCGTCCATGTCGATGTGCAGCACCCAGCGATTCATAGCCACTCCAGCGTAGGCCGGAAGGCCCGGTGACCGCAGGTCAGGTTCCTGCTGCATCCTCCCTTCGATACTCAGGCAGCTCGCGCGTACGGGCTCGTTTACGCTGCAGTCGTGCAGTCAGGGCGAACCCAACGGCGACGCATTGCCGACATCTTGATCGCTAGCTCGGCAATCGCTGAAAATCTTCCTCTTTTCACCCGAAACCAGAAAGAGCCTCTTTAGGCGCCGGCACGCCAGTGTCTAGGGCGCATCTGCGCCACGCTCGTCCTTGTCTGGAGTTGGCAAGAAGGCAGTCGCACTCGTGCCTAAGAAGACGAGGACAAAGAGCACCCATAGCCCTGGGGGAAGGTAAGGCAGCAGCGCCCCCGGGTACGCCGAGACTGCGACATGGACGGCGACCGTGTACCAGATGCCCACTAGGAGCGCTGTCAACATGGCAACACAGTACGGAAAGAGGATCGCCCAGAACTCTGCTCGCTGGATCGCGCCTTGGGTACGGCCCAGAAGACGCAGTGGTGAGAAGAACGCATGCAAATTGGCCCGCTTGCCCATCACAGAGACCGCGAGGACCAGGCAGATCGCCAGCAGAGTGTAGGCCGCGGTGGGGACGAAGCCGTCGGTCCCGTCGCCGTGGGGCCCGTACATGATCTGGCTATCCATATCCACATGCCGTACCCAATCCTGCGCGGACTCCACCCGGAGATGATCCGGTGCGCTAACCGATTCTGCGACCACGGGAAGCCCCCATTGCGGTTTGACCGGAGACTCGCTAGAAATACCGGAGAACGGCACCATGAAGTCTGGGTAGAAGGGGCTGTGAGCTTTCACCGGCGCCGCGGGCGAGAGTAGCTGCCCTATCACGTGGTCATTCGATCCGGCCAGAGAATAGTCATTCGCCTTCTCCATCGGTACGGAGGTCTCCCCCGCGGATTCGAAGTCCGAAGGCTGCCAGTAGACCACCCCACGGCAGTCGTCGCCGATCTCCTCACATACACCGTCTGCTTCCTGCGCTTCCAGTAGGCGAAAATCTTGGCCAACGACGACTGGGACCGTTTGGAAATTCTGGGAGCCTACGTAATTTGCCGCCCATAACGAGGTCTGTGCACCTGTGAAGCCTGCCAGCGGAATGGCTACGAGCGCGGTAGCAAGCCCCACCCTCGAGGTCGTCCCGACGGTTTCGGAGGAGCGGATGCCTAGCGCGGGTGCCGACCATCCGCTCACCTTTTTGATCGCTGCGGCTGCCCAGCGAGCTAGCGCCCGGGCGAAGGTGCCGGCAAGTGTGACAGCGAGGAACGGCAAGGTGAAGACGAATATCAACACGACAGGCCCTGGCGGAGTCGTCACCATGCACCAGATACCCGCGGCAATATTGACCACTGCGAGCACTAGGCCAACCAGCCCCACCAAGGATTTGGACTTACCTACTGTCGCCGCTCCCCGATCCCCGGTTTTGGCCAGCACCTTGTCGACGTTGAGAATCCCCACGCCGAGGAGATACAGGGGGACTAAAACCAGCAGTGACGACCAGGCAACGTCAATGGGCGAGCCCCAGTGATCTGGCAGCTGCTTGTTGAGCCCTAGCAGAATCAACTTGAAAAGCGGCGTCGCTAACAACCGTCCCAACACGACCGCCGAAGCGCTTGCCAGAAGCGCCAGGCACACCCCTTGCAGGAGCAGGTGCCTGGTGAAAAACGCCCTGCCTATGCCGAGAATCCGCAGCGCTTGCACGATATTTCGGTGGTCAGCGATAAAATTCTGATGCGCCAACCGGACCCCGGCGAATGCCGGGATGATCGCAATCAGGCTCATATTCGTCACGCCGGCCTTGAAGTCGCTGCTTCCGCCAGTCGAGAATGCGACGTAAAGGATGGTGCCGACGAGCGTGCCTATTACTACCGCAGCCAGTACGATTCCCCCGATGAAGGGGCGCGCCGTCACCGACAGCTCTCTCCGGTAGGCGGCGGTGGGAGTCATGGTCTTCATGGGCTATGCCCCCATCTGCAGCAGCGTTTTTGCCTGCCCGTCGAAAAGCTCACGGTGGGAGCAATAGACTACTATCGCTCCCCGCTTCGCCGCCTGGCGCAACAAGTCCTCGACCACGGTGACATTCGCTCCATCAAGCGCGCTGACGGGCTCATCCATGAGCACCAAGTCCGGTTGGGAAGCTAGTGCCTGGGCCACCGCAACGCGCTGGCGTTGACCCCCGGATAGCTCCGCCGGCAGGGCTTCTGCGAAAGGCTGCATGCCCAACGTGCCAAGCAGCTCTTCCCTGCCCTGGGCGTCGAGGCCCCGTCCGGCGACGTGAACTGCCAGCTCAAGGTTCTCCCGGCAGCTGAGGCTAGGCAGGAGGGTCGGTGCCTGTGGTGCGTACCCGACGTGCGTGGCCCGCCACGAGGTTAGCTTCTTGGCCGCGCCCTTTCCGAACCGTTTACCGTCGATGGTTACCCTGCCTTCACTGGGTGAGCGCAGACCGGCTAACAGATCCAGAACCGTGGATTTACCGCTTCCCGATGGGCCCCGGACTTCGTAGATGCCAGGCCGTGACAACGACAGCGCGGCATCCCGCAGAATATATGGTCCATATTTCGAGTATCGAAAAGAGATTTTATTCCAAACTACTTCGACCATCACAATTCCTATTGTTAGAGGGCATACGCTAACCGAGCATCACAACATTATCGGCAACTGCACGAACACGTTTATCGTGAGTGACAATTACCCAAGGGGACTGTCAATGAGGGTGAATAGGCGTTCTGGAATAGGTGTTTGGCGCAAGCAGACCGTTTAGCCGTTCTTGGTCACGTTCGCGGTGACGCCATCGAGGACCTTGTGGCCGGAGTCAGTGGTCTCGTCGGCATCGTCAGTGTCATCGGTGTCAGTCGTGACGGTGAACGACGTTGCGAGCGTCTCAGCCGCAATGTGGTCGGCGTGGCGGTTGGCCCACTCCTCCTTGTCCGCTGGGACGTGGAGGGTAACCGTGATGCGGTCAGAGACATCGAGGCCTTCGTTCTTGCGGGCGTCCTGCAGACCGCGAATGACATCGGCGGCCCAGCCTTCGGCCTCCAGCTCCTCGGTGAGGGTGGTGTCGAGGACGACGAGACCGTCCATGCCCTCCACGCGTGCAGTGGAATCCGGGTCCGCGGCGACGAGACGCTCGGTGTACAGATCCGGGGTGAGCACCAGGTCACCGTCGACGACGACATTCTCGCCATCGTGGACGTAGTTGCCGGCCTTGACGTTCTTGATCGCGCGCTGGACGTCCTTGCCCAGCTTCGGGCCAGCGACCTTCGCGTTGACGACGACCTCGAAAGAACCGGCGGAGGCGACGTCCTGGGTGAGTTCGACATTTTTCACGTTGACCTCATCGCGGATGACCGACTCGAACGGGGCGAGAGTGTCCGCCTCCGGCAGGGCGACTTTGAGGCCCGGCAGCGGCAGACGGTTACGCAGCTTCTTCGCCTTGCGCAGCGAGGACGCAGCGGAGCACACAGCGCGGGTGGTGTCCATCGCGGCGACGAGCTCGTCGTCGGCCGGGAAGTCGTCCGCGTTCGGGTAATCGGCAAGATGCACGGAGCGTTCACCGGTGAGACCGCGCCACATGACCTCGGTGATGTACGGCAGCAGCGGAGCCGCGGTCCGGGCCAGGACCTCGAGCACGGTGTAGAGGGTGTTGAATGCCTCCGGGTGCTCGTCCTGGCCCGCCCAGAAGCGGTCGCGGGAGCGGCGCACGTACCAGTTGGTCAAAGTGTCGGCGAAGAGACGGACTTCCTCGCATGCACCGGAGATATCTGTGGACTCGAGGGCTGAGCTGGTGTTCTTCACCATGTCGTGCAGCTTGGCCAAGATGTAGCGGTCCAGCACGTTTTCGGAGCTGGTATCCCAGGTTGCCTCACGGTCGGAGTAGAGCTGCAGGAACGTGTAGGCATTCCAGAACGGCAGAATTGCTTGGCGCACGCCGTCGCGGATGCCCTGCTCGGTGACGATCAGGTTGCCGCCGCGCAGGATCGGGCTGGACATGAGGAACCAGCGCATCGCATCCGAGCCATCGCGGTCGAAGACTTCCTTCACGTCCGGGTAGTTGCCCTTGGACTTGGACATCTTCAGGCCGTCCTCGCCGAGCACGATGCCGTGGGCGACGACCTGCTTGTACGCCACGCGGTCGAACAGCGCGGTGGACAGCACGTGCTGGACGTAGAACCAGCCGCGGGACTGGCCGGAGTACTCGACGATGAAGTCCGCGGGCTGGCGGGTGTCGAATTCTTCCTTGTTCTCGAACGGGTAGTGGTACTGCGCAAATGGCATGGAGCCGGACTCGAACCAGCAGTCCAGAACATCCGGGACGCGGCGCATGGTGGACTTCCCAGTCGGGTCGTCCGGGTTCGGGCGGGTCAGCTCGTCGATGTACGGGCGGTGCAGCGACTCGGGACGGACGCCGAAGTCAGCCTCCAGCTCGTCGAGGGAGCCGTAGACATCCACGCGCGGGTATTCCGGGTTGTCGGAGACCCAGGCCGGCACCGGGGAACCCCAGTAACGGGTGCGGGAGATATTCCAGTCGCGTGCGCCTTCCAGCCACTTGCCGAACTGGCCGTCACGGATGTGCGACGGGATCCAATCGATCTCCTGGTTCAGCTCCACCATGCGGTCGCGGATATCGACGACCTTGACGAACCATGCTGGCAATGCCATGTAGATCAAAGGCTCGCCGGAACGCCAGGAGTGCGGGTAGGAGTGAACGATGGTCTGGTCGCGCACGACACGGCCGCGGGCCTTGAGGTCGCGGATGATGTCGCGGTTGGCGTCGAAGACGAGCTTGCCCTCGTATTCGGGAACCTGGGAGGTGAACTTGCCGTCGGCGTCGACCGGGATGACCAGGCCGATGCCGTGCTTCTCGCAGGTATTCATATCGTCTTCACCGAAGGCGGGTGCCTGGTGGACGACGCCGGTGCCGTCCTCCGTGGTGACGTAATCGGCCAGCAGCACCTGGAAGGCATTCGGCTCGTCGGCGAAGTACTCGAAGAGCGGCTCGTAGGTGACACCCTCCAAATCGGTTCCGCGGTAGGTGGCCAGCACCTCCGGGTTCTCCCCCAGCTCCTTGGCGTAGGCCTTGATCAGGTCAGACGCCAAGACCAGCTTCGCACCAGCGAATTCCGGCACGGAGGTGTCTTCGCCCACGCGCACCAGTGCGTACTCGATCTCCGGCCCCACAGCGAGAGCCAAGTTCGACGGCGTCGTCCAGGGGGTGGTGGTCCAGCCGATGAAGGCGGCGTCGATAAGCTCCTCGTGCCCCTTGGTGTCCTTGATCGGGAACGTGACGGTGACCGTCGGATCCTGGCGCTCCTTGTACGCGTCGTCGAGGCGCGTCTCCTGGTTCGACAGCGGCGTGTGCTCGGCCCAGGAATACGGCAGGACGCGGAAGCCCTGGTAGATCAGGCCCTTGTCGTAGAGCTCCTTGAACGCCCACATGACGGACTCCATGTACTCCGGATCCATCGTCTTGTAGCCGTTGTCGAAGTCCACCCAGCGCGCCTGGCGGGTGACGTAGTCCTCCCACTCGTCGGCATAGTGCATCACCGACTTGCCGCAGTACTCGTTGAACTTGGCCAGACCCATGTCCTCAATCTGGGCCTTGTCGGTGATGCCCAGCTGCTTCTCTGCCTCAAGCTCGGCGGGCAGGCCGTGGCAGTCCCACCCGAAGACGCGCGGTACGTGGTAGCCCGTCATGGTGCGGTAGCGCGGAACGATGTCCTTCACATAACCGGTGAGCAGGTGGCCATAGTGCGGCAGGCCATTCGCGAAAGGCGGGCCGTCGTTGAAGACGTATTCCTCGCAGCCCTCGCGGTTATCAAGGCTGGCTTGGAAAGTGCCGTCCTGGTTCCAATAATCCAGGACGATCTGCTCCATCACCGGGAATTTCGACGAGCCTCCGGTCATGTCCACCTTGGGGTACACGCCGCCGACACCTTGCTTGTCTGCCATGATTCCTCCACGCACATCATCGCGCGGGGACGCAGCAGGCTGCGCGGTACCACCCCGCTTGGAACTTCCCGGTTAGGGGGAAATTCCCACTTCATTGTGGTGAAGGATTGACGTATCCCTATGCACGTCCGGTTCTACTGGGCCAGTGGTGCGAAATAGGCTGTATGGCTGTTCTTCCGGAAACGCTCCCCGGTGATGGCCGGATCAATGCGTGTCTGGTTCTGACATGGGTCAGTGTAGCTGCAATAGAAAAAGCCCGCCCACATCGGGGCGGGTCAATTCCTGTAAACGCGTGCTAGAAGCTGGCGTTTATTTCTGCGTCACATCGCCGCTCGGAGCGGAGGTGCCGCGGGTCTCCAGCTCCTCGAGCTGCGACTCGAGCAGGGTCTTCAGGCGGGTGCGGTACTCGCGCTCGAAGGTGCGCAGCTCGGCAATGCGGGACTCGAGTGCGGTCTGCTGCTGCTTGACCGTGCTCATGATCTCGGTGTGCTTGCGCTCAGCGTCGCTCTTCAGCTTGGAAGCCTGCTCCTCAGCCTGGCGGATCTGTGCCTCGGCGCGGGAGTTAGCATCGTTGGTGGTCTCCTCAGCCTTGCGCTCAGCATCGCTGACGAGCTGGCTAGCGCGCTGCTCGGCGGCCTTGGTGGTCTCGGCGGCCTTCTTCTCTGCGTCGGACACCTGAATGGAGGCGTTGGCGCGTGCATCGGCAACGACGCGCTCGGACTCCTCGGCAGCCTCGCGGGTGAGGCGGTCGGCGGTCTCCTGCGCCAGCTCGAGAACGCGAGCGGCCTGGATGTGTGCCTCGCCGGTGGTCTTCGGCTGCTGCTGGCTGACCGGGCGGGAAATGCCCTGAGCCTGTGCGTCGCTCTTCTGGGATGCCTCGGCCTGCTTGCGTGCCTGCGCAGCCTCTTCGCGTGCGGAGCGAATCTCGGCATCTGCAGCCTCGGCGCGGGAACGGGCTGCCTTGGCCTCGTCCTCGGCATCCTTCAGACGTGCCTCGTACTCCTTGCGGAGCTTAGCCTCGATCTCCTGGCGGATCGCATTCTCGTCAACCTGGTTGGACGGCTGAGCGACAGCTGCCGCAGCCGGTGCACCGCTGCCGGAGCCGAGCTCCTCGATGCGTGCGCGGAGGTCGTCGTTCTCATCCTGCAGCTGGGCGAGAGTGTCCTCAACGAGGTCGAGGAACTGATCGACTTCGTCCTCGTTGTAGCCACGCTTGCCAATCGGCGGCTTGCTGAAAGCGACATTGTGCACGTCAGCTGGTGTCAGCGGCATTTGCGTTCCCTTCAAGTAATGACGTTTTTGCCAGCCCCGATCGGGCCAGTGGCACGGTCTAGGCATAAAGCCTAGCTGACAGTAGTTATACCCTCAACGTTTACCCGAGGGTGAGTTTCAGAATTTTATTTTCCGGGATTTAACCGCACTGCAGTTTTGTCACTACAGCAAGATGCCACGGATCAACGCTTGAAGCACCGCGAGGGCGAGGAACAGCACGATCACGCTGACATCCAACGCGACGCCACCGAGCGGCAGCGGCGGGATGTACTTGCGCAGGAGTTTGATCGGCGGATCCGTGACAACAAAGAAGAACTCGCCCGCCACCATGAACCAGCGCGGCGGGTCGAAGTGCTTGGAGAACGACTGGATCATCTCGATGATCAGCCGGATGATCACGAAAAGCGTGTACAGACCGACGATTGAATAGAGAACGGCTCCGAGCATATTCACGGGAACCCACCCTACCTAGGCGCGTGCGCCAAATGAATTAGCGGTGAACTAACGGATGTGCGCGGCGCGCTCGAGCTCGCTGACAGTGGTGCGCGCATTCTCCGGAACGATGGCGAACACGAGGTGCTCGTCGCCGGTGCGGGACAGCTTGTGCATCTTGCCGCGGGCAGCGAAGCACAGGCCAGCAGCGAAGTCGATCAGGCGCATTGCGGTCGGCTTATCGACGTTGGACAGGTCCATGACCACTGCATCGCCATCGCGGAACGGCTCGCCGATCTCCTTAGCGTCATTGTAGTTGCGCGGGCGGACGCTGATGATCGCCGCGGAGTAGTCGCGCGGCTCGTAGCTGTACTCGCGCTCGCGGGTGCGGGGCTCAGCAGCGGTCGCGGTGCGGGAGTACGCGCCGGCGCCAGCTTCTTCGTAGGCCGGGTCGTCGTAGTACGGGTCCATTGCCGGGTCGTACTGGCCGATGCCGAAGAATTCCTTGAGGCTGTTAGAGAAGGACATGCGCGTAAGTCTCCTGTTCGCGGGCTGTTTTAGGGAGTCGATCTAGCGTTGTTCGTCAGCCTACGGGCCGTGCTCCCAACAGCCCGGTTCCGACACGCACGACGGTCGATCCGTAAGCAATTGCATCTTCAAAATCACCGGACATTCCCGCTGACAGCCGCAGGGAACGGCCGAGCTTTTCCGCGTATGCATCGCAGATGCTTTTCGACGCCGCGAACACGTCCCCCGGCTCGGCTTCACGGGGCGGGACCACCATGAAGCCGTCGAAAAGCAAATGCTCGGCCGTATCGACGGCGGTGACCACGGAATCAAGCAGTTCTGCGTCGTCGTGCGGCACTCCCCCGCGGTTGGTGTCGTCGTCGAATGACAGCTGGATCAGACAGGGCAGGGTGTCTGTGGTGCGGTCGCCGCGCTCCAGCGCGAGCGCCATGCCGCGGTCAAGGCCACCTGCGAGCTTCACTGAATCCACGGAATGGACTTCGCTCGCCCACCGCGCGACGGCATTCGCCTTTTTGGATTGGATCTGGCCGATCATCGCGAAACGCATCTCCACTCCGGCGGCGGTGAGTTCCTCGACCTTGCCGCGCGCCTCTTGTTCGCGGTTCTCCCCCACGAGGTCAATGCCCAGTTCCGCAAGCACGGCGACATCGGATGCCGGGTGGAATTTGGTGACCGGAAGAATGCTCACGCTGCCGGGCGTCCGGCCCGCTTCTTCTTCGGCCGCGCGCACCTGAGCCTGGAGTTGCTCCCATTTCGCCGCGATCTCATCGCGACGCTCATCGGTGAATTCCACTTAGCTCTCCTCCCCGGAATCAACAGATTCGCCCGTCAACCAGATCACGCCCGCCTGGCGCCCAGTGGTACCTTCACGCCGGTAGGAGAAGAAGGATTCATCGGTGACGGTATCGCGCGGATCCGCATCGATGTGGGTCACGCCCGCCGCCATCAACTGCCGCACCAGGCCGGCGCGGATATCCAACCCCGGCGTGCCCTTCTTGGTCCGTGTGCGGGAGCCCGGCAGGTGTTTCTCCACATCATCGGCCATTTCTTGCGGCACCTCGTAGGATTCACCCGCCGCAGCAGGCCCGAGGAGCGCTTGAATATTCGCAGGTTCTGCGCCGAACTCACGCATCTTCTCCACTGCGCGCGGCACGATCCCGTTGCGGGCGCCGAGTCGCCCGGCGTGCACTGCCGCGACCACCCCGGCATTGTGGTCGGACAACAGCACAGGAACACAGTCGGCGACCAGCACGCACAACGCCAGGTTCTGTTTGGTGGTCACGATCGCGTCGGTCGCCTCGACTGGTCCACCCTGCGGCCCGTCGACGACGGTGACGTTATTGGTGTGCAACTGCTCCATCCATACGAACTGCTCTGGCTTAAGGCCGGCGATATCGGCGAGACGCGCACGGTTAGCTGAGACTGCCTGCTCGTCGTCGCCGACGTGATCGCCGAGGTTGAAGGAATCATACGGGGATGCAGAAACCCCGCCCGCACGGCTGGTGAACAGCATGCGGACGGGGCGACTGGTGGTGTCAATCATGACACCCAAGGCTACTACCGGAGGAAGTCCGGCACGTCGAGGTCGTCATCGCCGCCGCGGGAATCGCGGGTGTCCGCGTAGCGGCGGGTCGTGCGGTACTCACGGTCGTAGTCGCGGTCGGAGCTACGGTCGGAATTGGTGAACAGGCCGCCACGGGATTCGTCGTAGCGGTGGCGCGGCGTGTACTCCTCGGCCACCGGTGCGTCAGCGGGTTCCTGGCGGTCGCTGGACTCGAACAGGGAGCTCGAGGACGGTGCCGGAGTCGGGGTCTCGGCGGCAGCGGCCGGCTCAACCTGGACCTGCTTGGTCTCCACAACCTGGGTGGAGCCCTGGCCTGCCTGCTCCTGGCCCGGTGCCTGCGGGCGAGCGTTGGCCTTCTCGTCGAAGCCGGTGGCGATGATGGTCACGCGGACCTCGTCGCCCAGGTTGTCGTCGATGATCGTGCCGAAGATGATGTTGGCGTCTTCGTCGGCCTTCTCCTCGACGATGGAGGCGGCGTTGTTGACTTCCATGAGGCCGAGATCGGAACCGCCGGCCACGGAGATGAGCACGCCCTTGGCGCCCTCCATGGTGGTCTCCAGCAGCGGGGAGTTGATGGCCTGCTCGGTGGCGGCCATGACGCGGTTCTCGCCGCGGGCCGAGCCCACACCCATGAGCGCGGAGCCGGCATCGGCCATGACGGAGCGAACGTCAGCGAAGTCGACGTTGATCATGCCCGGAATGGTGATCAGGTTCGTGATGCCCTGAACACCGTTGTAGAGCACCTCGTCGGCAGCGCGGAACGCTTCCATCATCGACAGGTCTGCTTCACCCAGCTGCAGCAGGCGGTCGTTCGGAATGACGATGACGGTGTCGCAGACTTCCTTCAGGGCGTCGATGCCCTCGAGCGCCTGGCGGGTGCGGCGCTTGCCCTCGAAGGAGAACGGTCGGGTGACCACACCGATGGTGAGTGCGCCCATCTTCTTGGCGATGCCGGCAACCACCGGTGCCGCGCCCGTACCCGTGCCGCCGCCCTCGCCGGCGGTGACGAAGACCATGTCGGAACCCTTGAGAGATTCCTCGATCTCCTGCTTGTGGTCCTCGGCAGAGGTACGGCCGACCTCCGGGTTGGCGCCTGCGCCGAGACCGCGGGTCGCCTCACGGCCAATGTCGAGTTTGGTGTCCGCATCGGTGAACAGGAGTGCCTGGGAGTCCGTGTTGATGGCGACGAACTCGACACCCTTCAGGCCCTCTTCGATCATGCGGTTCACTGCGTTGACACCGCCGCCGCCGACACCGACAACGCGGATCATGGCGAGGTAGTTGCTAGGTGAGGTCATGGGTGTGTGCTCGCCTTTCAGGTAACGGGGACATGTGATTCAAAGACGCCTCCCATCATGACTAAACGATGCGGCATTTCGGCGAATTCTTTCGGCGTGTCGGCACCCTCAACCTGTACTTTAGGGTTTATGGCCTGGGCTTTTACAGAAACGTCTCTATTTGAACGTCTCTATTTGACGGTGATCTGCCGCGGGTTGGTCACGTTGAATTCTTTTCCTTCGCGCTGAAGCACGGTGTCCAACGCCAGGGATTTATTTTTGTTGTCTTCGCTCGCGCCCCACACGACGGTGCGATCGTCTTTGAGATTGAGCACGAATTGGTATTTCGACTTCGCCTCGATGGATGTCACCGCGGCGCGCCCGTTCTCGCTGAGAGCCGCGGCGATGTCCACGGCGTCTTTGCGCACGGATTCATCTGAATCAGCAGCGCCGGTCAGCTCCACTGCGTCCTCCGGCGGAGTGTCGACCGCGAATTCCTTGCCCTCCGGGTCAATGAGGTGGGTGCCGTCCGACGCGGCGCGGTATGCGACGGCGGTGTTCTCCTCCACCTTCACGGAGATTGTCGACGGCCATTTCCGCGTTGCAGTCGCGGATTTCACCCACGGCAGGGAGACCACATTCGACGCCGTCTGGCGCATATTCACCTGTGCTAAGGGCGTGCCCTCGGCGACGCCGGCGGCGGAGACGATTGCCTCTTCGTCAAGATGCTCGTTGCCTTCCACCTCCACGTTCTTCACCGAGAACAACGGCGTGAAATAGACAATCGCCCACAACAGCGCCAAGACGACTACACCGACTGCCGTGACCCCCGCGATCCGACGCCACGGCAGCTCACGGCGGCCGCGGGCAGCATTGCGGCGCTGCCGGTCTACGTTCTTCGGACGTCCGCTGTCAAGGGTGCGATCGTCTTTCCTATCATCGCTGCTGGACGGGTTCACGGCTGTGGACATGGGTGTTTAGTTCGCTTCCTCACCGTCGGTGGAACCGGAGGCTGTGTCAGTGCCCGCTAGCGCCTCGAGGATCGGGTCGGCGAGCATGGTGACGGTGCCGGCGCCCATGGTGATCACAACATCGCCCGGCTGAGTCACGGAGCGCACAGTGGCAGGCGCGCGGGAGAAATCCGGCTCATAAACAGTCTCAGTGCCATCGGCAATGTGCTGGGTGATGATTCGGGAATCCACTCCTTCCACAGGAGCTTCGCGGGCGCCGAAGATGTCGAGGACCACGGCGGCGTCGGCAAGCGAAAGCGCCTCGGCGAATTCCTGCGCGAAGGCCTGCGTGCGCGAATACAGGTGAGGTTGGAAGCACACGACGACGCGGGCGCCGTTGCCTTCGGACTCGACCTTGCCGCGCGCGGCGGACACAACGGCGTGCACCTCCGTCGGGTGGTGCGCGTAATCGTCGTAGACCCGGGTGCCGGTCTGCGGCCCCGCGGTGATCTCCCCGCGCAGCTCGAAGCGTCGGCGCACACCAGTGAAGCTGCTCAAACCCTCGGCGAGCTTGACGGGATCCGCGCCAGCGATCGCGCAGGACAAAAGCGCCGCAGCGGAATTGAGCACCATGTGACGGCCTGGCAGCGCGAGGTGGTACGCCACCGTGCCCTCGTGGCCTTGGAGGCGCAAGTCAACGGCGACCTCGGTGAGATGGCCGTCTGCCGACTCGTCGGTGGCCACCGCTCCAGCCGGGATTTCCGGGTGACGGGCAGCTGCGGTGTCCGTGCCGTAGCCCAACACCGTGATTCCGCGCTCCTGCGCGCGCAGGCCGCACCGCACCGTCGCCTCATCGTCGAGGCAGACAACCAGCGTGCCGTCGTCCGGAAGGCGGTCCGCAAATTCGTCGAAGACTTGGTAGTAGCTTTCCGCATTACCGAAATAGTCGAGGTGATCCGGCTCGATATTCGTGATCACGGCGACCGACGGGCGGTAGCGCAGCAACGACGCATCGGATTCATCAGCTTCCGCCACGAAGATATGGCCGCTGCCGTGGTGCGCATTCGTGCCAGCCCGGTTAAGTTGACCGCCGATGGCGAAGGAGGGGTCCTCCCCCGCCGCCTGAAGGGCGACGACCGCCATCGACGTCGTCGATGTCTTGCCGTGGGTGCCGGCGAAGAGGACTTGGGTGTAGCCCTCCATGAGCTCGCCCAGCAAATCCGAGCGGCGGATCACCGGAAGGCCGTGCTCCGCGGCGGCAAGAAGCTCCGGATTGTCTTTCGGAATGGCCGCGAAACTCGTCACGACGACAGTCGGCAACTGCCCAGACAGTTCGAGGTTCTCCGCCGCGTGCCCCACCGCAATGGTGGCGCCTTGCGCGCGCAGAGCGCGGACGGGGCGGGAATCTTTCACATCGGAGCCCGTGACCACAGAGCCGCGGTCAAGCAGGATGCGGGCAACGCCCGACATGCCGGAACCGCCAATGCCGATCAGGTGGACCCGGGAGAGGTCGATGGGTGCCGCAGAAGTCATGATGTCCTTTCTCCGATGATGCGCCGAGCGATTTCCTCCGCCGCACTGCCTGCCCCGGAGTCATCCAACGCCGCACGCATGGCAGAAGCGGTGCCGCCGGGGCCGAGAATGTCAGTCACAGCGTCGACGAGGGCCTCAGGGGTCAGGTCGGCGTCGTCGATACGCACTGCTGCCCCCGCCTCGACGACATGCGCCGAATTGAGTCCTTGTTCTCCGTTGCCGTGCGGCAGCGGAATGTAGATCGCGGGGACGCCCGCCGCGGAATTCTCCGCCACCGTCATTGCGCCCGACCGGCAAATGACCACGTCGGCGACAGCGTAGGCCGCTTCCATGTCGTCGATGTACGGCACAGCCGTGTAGTGGTCGTGCTCGGCCGGCGCGTCATTCTTCCGGCCGTAGGCGTGCAGCATCTGATAGCCGGCGGCGACAAGCGGGCCGACCGCTCCTTCAAGGGCGGTATTGATGCTGCGTGCTCCTTGCGAGCCGCCGGTCACCAGCACCGTCGGACGCTGGGGATCCAGGTTCCACATTTTGTAGCCGCGCTCCGCCTTCACACCGTCGGTGTCCACGCCGACACCCGGACGGACGGGAATGCCGAGGACCTCGCCTGGCATGCCTGAATGAGGCACGGCATTGAAACCGGTGCCGCCGAGCTTCACTCCGAGCTTGTTCGCCATACCCGCCAGCGCGTTGGTCTCCAGCACATAGAAGGGAATGCGGAGCGATTTCGCTGCCAGATACGCAGAAGCTGACACATAGCCGCCGGTGCCGAAAACCGCGTCAGCCTTGGCCTTCTTCAGCGCCGCGCGAGTCTGTGCCACGGAGCGAATGAGCTTCGCGGGCACGCCGAGCAGCTTCAGCGGCTTCTTGCGCGGGATCGGCACCGGCTCGATGAGCTCGAGCGGGAAACCGCGGGCGGGAATGATCGTCGTCTCCAGGCCTTTCTCGGTGCCCAACGCGGTGACCTCGGCACCGAAGGAGTCGCGCAGGACTTCCGCCACTGCCAAAGCTGGTTCAATGTGGCCGGCAGTGCCGCCGCCGGCCACCACGATGTGTGGTGCTGTCACTGGGTGATTCAACCGCCTTTACTATCCGGCGCGGCGGGTGTCGTGTGCGTTCCGGTGGTTCCGGGGCTCACGTCGCGCGCGTGGCTCATCGTATCGCGTCCGGGCCGCCGGACGTGCGCCAGTGCGGGCACCGCCACGGACATCGCCGCGGCCACTGCTGCGGGTAGGGGCCTGAGCACGGCCCTGCCGCTGTCCTTCGTGTTGGGCTGCGCGTGCCTCCGGCGCGGGACGGCGACGCGCAGTGACCGGGGTGCCGTAGCGGCTGTCATTCGTCTGCTGCTTCTTCCCCGGGCGTGCGGCGGCGCGCTGACGGGGCTCGCTCGCAGTCGGCTCGCGGAGGAAGAAGAGACGGTCGAACAACGGCCGGCCATAGTTCTGCATCGAGGACACAGCACCCGGCTCGTGACGGGAGACGGAGGCGACCAGGCCCATTGCACCGAGGGTGATCACTGCTGAGGTGCCGCCGGCGGAGATCATGGGCAGCTGAATACCGGTCACCGGAAGCAGGCCGATGACATAACCGATATTGATGAATGCCTGGGAGACAATTCCAGTGGTGATCGAGGCCGCCAGAAGAGCCTGGTACTGGTTCGCGGCAAGACGCGCGGTGCGCAGACCGAAGAAGAGCAGCATGGTGAACAGGATGATCACCAAGGCCCCGCCCCACAGGCCGAGTTCCTCGCCGATGACCGCGAAGATGAAGTCGTTCTTCGCCTCCGGGAGGTAGAACCACTTCGCGCGGGACTGGCCGAGACCGACACCGAACAAGGAACCGTCCGCCAGCGACAAGAAGCCCTGGTAGGACTGGAACGCCACGCCGCGGGTGTCTTCGAAATGGCCGAAGAGCGCATCGAAGTAGACGTGGAAGCGTTGGGAACGGTAGCCGCCGGCAGCCATGACGCCAGCGAAGAGCAGTACGCCGAAAGCCGCGACAACGCCGATGAATTTCCAGGAAATGCCCGCGAAGACGAGGATGAATGCGACGACGATACAGAACGACACAGCCATGCCCAGGTCGCCCTGCGCGGCAATGAGCCCGACGCACAGCACCGCGACGGCGGCGAACGGTACGAAGCCGTTGGTCATGTCGAACATGCGGCGCGGGTCCTTATTCGCCAGAATCGACGCACCCCACACACAGATGGCTACCCTGGCCACCTCCGAAGGTTGCAGCTGGAAGCCGCCGATATAGATCCACGACTGGGAGCCCACTTCCTCACGCCCGGTGCCCACGCCGGGCAGGAGCACCGCGATCAGCAGCAGAATCGATATCACCATCAGGACTAGCGCGATCTTCTGCACCCGCTCGGGAGGAATTTGCAGCGCCACCCAGAACATGAACAGACCCAATGAGACGACGATGACCTGCTTGAGCGGCTGGGCCCATACGGAAGAATCGTTGAGCGCGGACCAGGTCATCGAGGAGCTGGTCACCATGACCACGCCGAGACCGGCGAGCACGAGCACGATCGTGCGCACCATCGTGTAATCGAGCAGCGGACGCGCATCCATCCACGCGTTCATGCGGGACAGCGCACGCGCCATGCCGGACGAGTGCTGCCCGGCAGCGGCACGCTGGCGCGGTCGCGTAGGCCGCTGTGCCTGTTTCGCATGCGGCTTACGGGGCTGGTGTGGCCGTGGTGGGCGCTGAGCTGCTGTGGTCATCGTGTTTCAGACTGCCTTAAACGTCGCGTTTTCCGGCGAGGGCGCGCGCAGCGTCAGCGAAGATATTTCCGCGCTGCGCCATTCCCGAGTACATATCCAGGCTCGCGGCAGCTGGCGCGAGGATCACCGAGTCACCCGGGCGAGCCTGCTCCGCCGCGAATTCCACGACAGCACGCATAGCTTCTTCGGGGTCCGCGCTATCTGTCAGGAAGACAGGAATTTCGGGGGCATGCTTATCGACGGCGCGTGCGATCTCTTCCCTGTCCACCCCCAGCAACGCGACTGCCCTGAATTGTTGGACATGGTCGGCGACAAGCTGGTCGATCTCAGCGCCCTTGAGCCGGCCGCCCGCAATCCACACGATCTGTCCTTCGACACCGTTGAGGGCCGAGTCTGCCGCATGGGGGTTGGTCGCTTTGGAATTGTCGATCCAGTCGATGCTGTTGTCGGAGTGAACTACCGCTCCCCTGTGCCCCGACACTTCGTAGGAGTGCAATGCGCGGTCGATCTGTTCCGGGGTGGCGCCACGGGTAATAGCCACAGCCGCAGCGGCCAGCGCATCGAGCGTGCCGGCGGTACCAGCGGGCTCGATGCCGTCGATACGCGTGATCTCAGTCGTCGCTGATCCGATCCGCGAGACAATCGTGCCGTCGATGATGCCGACCTGGTTGTCCTGCGGTTCGTTGAGCGTGAAGCCGATGATGTCCGCGCGGCCGGACTTCTCGACGTAGCTCCGCACGTGCTCGTCGTCGATGCCAGCGACGGCTGTCGAATAACCAAAGACTTTCGCTTTCGCTTCCGCGTAGGCGTCGAAGCTGCCGTGCCAGTCGATGTGGTCGTCGGCAAGGTTGAGGAGCAGCCCCGCATCGGCGGTGAGGTCGTGGGACCAGTGGAGCTGGAAGCTGGACAGTTCCGCAACAAGGACGTCGATGCGCGGTGTGCTCAACAGCGCGTCGCCGACCGCGATACCGATATTGCCGCAGGCTGTCGCGCGCTTACCGGTGTATGCCCCCGCTTCTTCCATGATGCGGGCGAGCATGCCCGTCGTGGTCGTCTTGCCGTTGGTGCCGGTGACCACGAGCCAGTCGCGCGGCGGGCCGAAGAAGCTGTTCTGGTCGAGCAGGAAGCACAGTTCCACGTCGCCGATGACCGTGCAGTCCACCTCCTGCGCCGCGAGCAGGAGCGGAGAATCCGGTCGCCATCCCGGGGAGGTGACCACGAGTGGGTATTCAGTCGCGCGTGCCGCTGCTTCGGTAGTCGTCATCGTACGGCAGCCGGTCGCGTCTCGGACAGCTGCGAGGTTGGCTTCGTTGTCGTCGGCGACGGCAAAGAAAACGCCCGCCTCACGAAGCAGCTTCGCGGTTCCCATGCCGGACACTCCGGCTCCGGCGACGAGAACTCCGCCGGAAAGCAGGATGGAGAAAGTCCCGTTCACGCTCGTGGTGGAGTGAATGCTGTCGCTCATGCCAGATTCACTCCGGTAGCGGAGAGCCAGTCGGTGTAGAACACAGCCAGGCCGAGGACGACGGCGATGGCGCACATGACCCAGAAACGGACCACCACGGTGGTCTCTGCCCAGCCACCGTTTTCAAAGTGGTGGTGGAACGGCGCCATGCGGAACACGCGCTTACCGCTGGTCTTGAACACCAGCACCTGAATGACCACGGACGCGGCCTCCATGACGAACAGGGCACCGATGACGACCATCAGAACCTCGGTGCGGCTGGCGATGGACACGCCGGCCACCAGTCCGCCGAGAGCCAAAGAACCGGTATCGCCCATGAAAATCTTCGCGGGCGCGGCATTCCACCACAGGAAGCCGATGCAGGCGCCGAGGCCTGCGGAACACAACACCGCCAAATCGAGCGGATCGCGCACGTCGTAGCAGCCGGCGCCCGGCGCTTGGGCGCAGGAATTCCGGAACTGCCAGAAGGTGATCAAGGTGTAGCCGAACATCACCAGCGAGGTGGAACCGGCAGCGAGCCCGTCGAGGCCGTCGGTCAAGTTCACCGCATTCGACCATGCGGCGATGAGGAAGTAGATGAAGATCAAAAAGAAGATGGTGCCCAGCACTGCGCCACCGACGGCGATATCGAAGGTCTCGATGTCGCGGATGAAGCTCAGCTTCGTCGAACCCGGTGTCAGGCCGGTGCGGTCCTGCGGGAACTGCAGGAGCAGGAAGCCGAAAACGAGCGACACCACGAGCTGGCCGATAAGCTTCGCGGTCTTATTCAGCCCGAGGTTGCGGTTGAAGAAGAGCTTGATTCCGTCATCGGCGAAACCGAGCAGGCCCAGACACATGGTCAACCCCAGCACCAGCAGACCGGAAGCGGTGAAGCCCCCGTGGCCAGTGGCCTGCCCCCAGATGCCCACGACGAGATAGGCGACGAGAATGCCGAGCAGGATCGCGATGCCGCCCATCGTCGGCGTGCCGCGTTTGCGGATGTGGGAGGCCGGACCGTCCTCACGGATTTCCTGACCTTTTCCAGCATTGGTGAAGTACCGGATCAACAGCGGTGTGGTGAAGATTGCGACGAGGAAGCTGATAGCCCCCGACATGATGATCTGGGTCATGGTTGGCTACCTCGTGTCTTCCTGGTCAGGTTGTGTGATCGGTATGTTCGGCGAATGCGGGACAGTATTCGGTTGCTGCGGGTGCGCAGGCCCTTCGGCGAGCAGGATCTCCGCGACCCGCCACAGGCCCACCGCATTCGATGCTTTGACGAGCACTACATCGCGGTCGTCGCGGTTGCGCCAATTTCCCTCTCCTGGCGGGGCGGTGCGCACGATCTCGCTGACGATGTCTGCGGCTGCGTCGACGCCGCCGGCGCTATGGGTTTGAATCCCGCGCCCGGCGGCGCGCTCGGCGAGCACTCGCGTCTCCTCGCTCTCCCCCACCACCACGAGGTGGGTGACACGGTATCGGGCGAGTTCGTCGCCCAATGCACGGTGCGCTTCAACAGAGTCGGAGCCGAGTTCGCCCATCTCGCCCAGCACCGCGATCGAGCGGACGCCGGGGCGCGCAGCAGCAGTGAAGCCGAGGGCGGCGATGCCTGCGCGCATCGAATCCGGGTTAGCGTTGTACGCGTCGTTGATCACGGTCACGCCGTCGGCGCGCGTGTTCACGTCCATCCGGTTGACCGAGACGCTGTGCGCATTCGACAACGCGTCGGCGACGGTCGCCGCATCCAGCCCAGCTTCGATGCCGACAGCCGCGGCCGCGAGCGCATTGGACACCTGGTGGGCGCCGAAGACCTTCAAACTCACCCGCTGCGGGCCGCCCGCGGGGGAATGCATGGTGAAGGTGGCACGCGCGACGTCGTCAAGCTTTATGTCCGTGGCGTAGTACTCAGCCGCGCCGTGCCCTGCGGCGCCTCCATGCTCCGCGGAAAAACGCACGACGCGCCCGTGGGTGCGCGGCGCCATGCCCGCGACAAGATCGTCGTCAGCGTTGAGAATGGCGACGCCATCAGCCGGCAGGGCCTCGACGAGCTCGCCTTTCGCTTGGGCGATATTCTCGCGCGAACCGAATTCGCCGAGGTGGGCGCTACCGACGTTGAGCACCACACCGATGTGCGGCGGCGCGATGCTGGCCAACTGGGCGATGTGCCCGACATTGCGCGCGGACATCTCCGCGACCAAAAAGTCTGTGTTTTCCGTGCAGCGCAGCACGGTGTACGGCAGGCCGATCTCGTTATTGAACGAGCCGGGCGGCGCGACCGTCTCCCCGCCCTGGCCGAGCACATTCGCGATCAAATCCTTCGTGGAGGTCTTGCCCGCAGAACCCGTCACACCTGTGATGCGCAAGCCATGCTTATCGACGAGCGTTCGCGCCACATGCCCCGCCAATTTCGCCATACCGGCGACGACTGCTCGGGCGGAACCATCCGGATCACCCGCGGCGAGATCTGAATTATCTCCCTCGATCTGCTCGACGGGCGGAAGAATGACTGCGGGAACTCCCACTTCGCGCGCGACGAGCGCTCCTACTGCTCCACGCGCAATCGCGGATTCGGCGAAATCGTGTCCGTCGACATTGCTACCGGGCAGGGCCACGAAAAGGCCGCCGGGGGTGATCTTCCGCGAGTCGAACTCGACGTAGCTGGTCACCGTCGCTTGCGGGTCGGCGGACTCACTGAGGGTGCCACCGGTGACCCGTGCGATGTCTGCCAGCGTCATCGGAATCATGCCCGGTCCTCCTTATTCTCAGTCCGTGCGGGTGCAGTGCCGAAGCCATTGTCCGCCAAAGCCGCGCGTACTTCTTCTCTATCGTCGAAGTGGTGGGTCGTGTCGCCGATGATTTGCCCGACTTCGTGGCCTTTACCCACGACGATAACTGCGTCGCCGGGTTGTGCCCACGCGACGAGCTGCCTGATCGCGTCCCCGCGTGAATCGCTCTCGCGGATCTCAACGTTTCTGCCGGACGTTGCCACTGATTCGGCGCCTTCCCGCACAGCCGCGCGGATGGTGGCCGGGTCCTCAGTGCGCGGATTGTCGTCGGTGATGATGACCAGGTCGGCGCGTCGCGCCGACTCCGCACCCATGATTGCGCGCTTGGACTGGACGCGGTCGCCGCCGGCACCCACAAAGATACCGACGCGGCCATCGACCTGTTCGCGCAGCGAGTCCAAGGCAGCGGCAATTGCGGCGGGCTTGTGCGCGTAGTCGACGACAGCCACGAATTCCTGGCCCGCATCAATGCGTTCCATACGGCCCGGGACCGCGGCACCACTGACACCCTTGAGGAAGGTCTCCGCGTCGATGCCCGCTGCGGCAGCCAGTGCCGTGGCCAGCGCTGCGTTGGCGACATTGAATGCGCCCGGCAGCGGCAGACGCGCATCGATCGCGGTGCCGTGAAGTTTCACCGTGATGTCCTGCGCGCCGGTGTCGGTGGTGCTGTTTAGTGTGGCAGCACAATCGACATCATCCTGCCCGTTCGTGCCCACGGTGATTACGGCGCGCTCCCCACCTGCAGCGCGCTGCGCCATCTTCTGGCCCCACTCATCGTCAACGCAAATCACGGCCTGTTCAGTCGCGACCGGTGAGCCGGGTTCGAAAAGCATCGCCTTGGCGTCGAAATACTCCTCCATCGTCGGGTGGAAATCCAAGTGGTCCTGCGACAGATTCGTGAAACCGGCGACAGCGAAACGCGTGCCTGTGACTCGTCCCAGCACGAGGGCGTGGGAGGAGACCTCCATGACCACGTGGGTCACGCCGCGCTCCACCATGAGCGCGAAGAGTTCCTGTAGCTTCGGCGCCTCCGGCGTGGTGAGCGAGGTAGGCACATCTTCGCCCTTGATGCGGGTACCGGTCGTGCCGATGAGCCCCACCGCGCAGCCAGCGGCAGTCAGCCCGGATTCAAGCATGTACGTCGTGGTGGTCTTACCTGACGTGCCAGTGACACCGATGATGGTGAGCTTTTCCGACGGGCGCCCGTAAATCTCAGCGGAGACGAGACCGAGGATCGCACGCACGTCCTCGACAACGAGCACCGGTCGGCTTTCTTGCGCTTCAACGAGGATGTCCCAGCCGGCCACATCGGTCAGAATGGCCGCGGCCTTCGATCCCCCCGCGTACGTCGCTCCGTGCACACGAGTGCCCGGCAGCGCCGCGAAAATGGAGCCTGCTTCAACTGCATTCGAGTCGAGGCTGATCCCGGTGACCTTCAGTTCTTCCGTCGGAGCGTTCTCGACCCGCGTGGCGGCAATCTCGGCCACTGTGGTGAGTGCGACGGCGGCCGCAAAATTCTCGTTGATGTTGTTCATGACCACTCCTCGCTTTCGCTACTGGGCTTGCAGGACCATCGGCTCGCCCGGGTCCGGGCTCTGGGCAATATTTTCTCGGTTGATCAGCCAGTTGGCGATCTCGGTGAAGATCGGCGCCGACGACTGTCCGCCACCGCCGCCTTCAAGCGGGCCACGCTCCGGATCATCGAGCATCACCGCCACGACGAAGCGCGCTGTCTCTTATACACATCTGACGCTGCCGACGACTCCTTACGTGTAGATCT
>ERZ1031273.225-NODE-225-length-27297-cov-7.629432_pt1 | contig 27297 bp, 27 predicted proteins | sample MGYA00516575_ERZ1031273 | MGnify/ENA primary metagenome ERZ1031273 (study PRJEB33718, sample SAMN03159816) | human skin metagenome | collected 2014-02-25 | study: EMG produced TPA metagenomics assembly of the PRJNA266117 data set (Human skin bacterial metagenome... | reverse complement strand
CTGGAGACCAGCTCCCAGGGCGTGACCCGCACGATCATCAACTACGTCATCATCGCCGCGGGCGTGACCGTCATCGGCCAGGCCATCCAGATGGTCATGGCGAATATGCCGCGATAACCAACGCTAGGAAGATACCGACGGCTCATCGCCGTGAAGAGCCGCGCGAATCCGCGCGGCCTTTTTTAATTTTCACTACGGAGCATAGTATGCTTTCCGCTATGTTCACCCGTGTCAAGACCGCTGCCGTGTGCGCCAGCCTCGTCTCCGTGGCTATGCTCGCTGGCTGCGTGACCAATGCCGAGGGCGGGACCCCTGAAGGATGGGAGGAGATCACCCCCGCTGCGGTTCCCGAGATCGCGGCGATGGTGCCGGAAGATATTCAAGCTTCCGGTCGTCTCACCGCCGGTGCCAATCCCCCATTCGCGCCGTTCGAGTTCAAGGACTCCCAGGGCAACCTCATCGGAATGGAAATGGATCTCGGTCGCGCCGTCGCGAGCGTCATGGGACTCGAATTCGCCCCGCAGGAGCAAGACTTCGCCATGATTCTCCCTGCTGTTCAGGCTGGAACGCTGGATACGGGAATGTCGGGCTTCACTGATTCGGACGAGCGCCGGGAGAACTTCGACTTCGTCAATTTCCTCTACGCCGGCATTCAATGGGCGGCGCAGCCAGGAACCGACGTCGATCCTGCACATCCGTGCGGCCTGACCGTCGCGGTCCAGCGCACGACTGTCTCGGAGACAGACGATGTCCGCCCTAAGGCGGAAAAGTGCGAAGAAGAAGGCAATCCGATGACGATCCTGTCGTATGACACGTCGGACAACGCGGCGCTTGCCGCTCTCGTCGGCCGCGCTGATGCTTTGAGCGCCGATTCCCCTGTCACGGCGTGGGCTGTGAACCGTTCCGACGGCAAGATGGAATTGGTCGGTGACATGTTCGACGCAGCGCCGTACGGCTTCGCCGTGCCGAAGGATTCCCCCTTGGGGCCGGCGATGGCCGCTGCCATGCAGCACCTCATCGACACCGGCGAATACGAACGCATTCTCGCCCAATGGGGCGTGGAAACAGGCTTGCTGGAGCAGGCGCAGATCAACGAACAGCCTGTAGGAGGGCAGTGAGAATGAGCACCCCGATAACGAAGCGGTCATCGCGCCGGAAACCCGAGCGGATCGAAGCAAAGCCCCTGCGCCACCCAGGCCGCTGGGTCGCCGCCGCGGTCCTACTCGTGCTGTTCGCGCTGTTCGTTTTCGACGCGGCACGCCGTGAGGCCTACGGCTGGGGCACGTACTGGACGTACCTCTTCGACACCCGGATTCTGATCGCCGCCGGTCACACCCTGGCCATCACCGTGCTGTCCATGATCATCGGTGTCGTGCTCGGTGTGATCCTCGCGGTCATGCGCATGTCCCCGAACCCGGTATTCAAGTCCATCGCGTGGCTGTACCTGTGGGTCTTCCGCGGCACCCCGATTTATGTGCAGTTGGTCTTCTGGGGCTTGCTCGGCGCGATCTACCAGTCGGTCAACCTCGGTTTCACGCAAGTGTCCCTCGAAGCCCTGACTTCCTCAGCATTCGCGCTCGCCGTCATCGGACTGGGGTTGAATGAGGCGGGCTACATGGCGGAGATCGTCCGCTCCGGCATCAACTCTGTGCCGGAAGGCCAAATCGAGGCATCCAAGGCCCTAGGCATGGGTTGGAGCCTGACCATGCGCCGCACCGTACTGCCGCAGGCGATGCGCATCATCATTCCGCCGACGGGCAACGAGTTCATCTCCCTGCTGAAGACATCCTCCCTCGTCGTCGCTATCCCCTACTCCTTGGAGCTCTACGGCCGTTCGCAGGACATCGCTGCCGCACTGTTCGAGCCGGTTCCGATGCTGCTTGTCGCTGCCACTTGGTACTTGGTGATCACGTCGATTCTGATGGTCGCCCAGTTCTACTTGGAGCGCTACTTCGATCGCGGCGTCACCCGCGAACTGACCGCCCGCCAGCTGGCTGCCCTGACTGATGCCGAAGGCAAGGCCCCGAACAACGTCACCGTCGTGGAAAGGAACCGTTAACCATGGCTGCTATTGCTAGCTCCCCCACTTCCGGCACCCCGATGGTCCAGGCGGTCGACGTGTGGAAGTCTTTCGGCTCCTTGGACGTTCTCAAGGGCATCGATCTCGAGGTCCAGCCCGGTGAAGTCACGTGTCTGATCGGCCCGTCCGGCTCCGGCAAGTCCACGTTTTTGCGCTGCGTTAACCACTTGGAGAAGGTCACTGCCGGCCGTCTCTACGTCGACGGCGATTTGATCGGCTACCGCGAAAAAGACGGCGTGCTGCACGAGATTTCCGAGAAAGACGCCGCCCTGCAGCGCCGCGAGATCGGAATGGTCTTCCAGTCCTTCAATCTCTTCGGGCACCGGACCGTCTTAGAGAACATCATTGAGGCGCCGATCCACGTCAAGGGCGAAAAACCTGAGGACGCGAAGAAGAAGGCCATGGAGCTCCTCGAGCAGGTCGGCCTCGCGCACAAGGCAGATGCCTTTCCCGTGCAGCTTTCCGGTGGCCAGCAGCAGCGCGTCGCTATTGCGCGCGCGGTCGCGATGGATCCAAAGCTCATGCTTTTCGACGAACCCACCTCCGCCCTCGACCCCGAGCTTGTCGGTGAGGTGCTCCGTGTGATGAAGGATCTCGCTGCCAGTGGCATGACCATGATCGTGGTCACCCATGAGATGGCGTTCGCCCACGAGGTTGCCGATACTGTGGCGTTCATGTCGGAAGGCACAATCGTGGAAAAGGGATCGCCGCAGCAGGTGCTGGACAATCCCCAGCACGAGCGCACCAAGGAATTCCTGTCCTCGATCTTCTAGATCGCGCAGGAAAGCTAAGCAGCGACCTCGTCCTACCCGAGCAGACCAGCGGCGCCGCGCACCAGTGCGGTCGCGCCGCCGAGGGCTGCGAGCAGCAGTGCGATGCGGTGGGCGGTGCTCCTGGAGATCCGGGGCACGAGCTTTACTCCGGTGACGATGCCGAGCACCATGCCAAGTGCGCCGGCGCCCCAGATCCAGGCATTCACCCCAGTAAGGTCAGCAGCGCCGGAAAATTCTTTGATGGTGAACGAGATGATCCCGCTAACGAAGAAAATCGGCTGCAGAGTCGCGGCATAGACCCGCTGCTCCCACCGCGCCGCCTGCGCATAGACCGTGATCGCTGGTCCGGCGATGCCGGCAAGAGTGTTCATGAATCCGCCGATCACACCCGAGATCACCGCCGGTACGGGACCGTGCGGTTCAGGGACGAACCGCCTGCCGAAAGTCACGAGTGCAAGAGCCAAAAGAAGCAGCGCACCGACCAGCACGAGCACCACGTCAGGTTCCACAGCGCGGATGAGAAGCGCTCCGGGAACCGCACCGAAAATCAGTGCCGGGGCGATCAGCCAAAATTTGCGCCAGTCAATGTCGGCGCGCATGTTCACGCTCGTGATCAACGCATTCGTGGCTGCGAGAACGTTGACCACGAGAATGCCCTCGACTGGTCCGAGAATCAGGGAAAGCACCGGGCCAGCGAGGAGCCCAACGCCCATACCGGCGATGCGCTGGAAGCACGCACCGATTCCGACGGACAGGAAAACAGCGAGGACGGTCAGTCCCGCGCTCATCCTTTGTACTTGGCGTTCATGGCCTCGACCACGCAGTCGGGAACGAGACCGGAAACATCGCCGCCATATTTGGCGACTTCCTTGCACAGCGACGACGAGATGTAGCCGTATTTCTCATCGGTCATAAGGAAGAACGTGTCCACGCCAGACAGGTGGCGGTTCATCTGTGCCATGGGCAGCTCGTAGTCGTAATCCAGTGAGGATCGCAGACCTTTGACCAGCGCACCGACCTTATGCGCGGTGGTGTAGTCAACGAGTAGACCGCCCCAGGTGTCCACCGAGACATTGGGGAAATCTGCGGTGACCTCGCGGATGAAGTTCATGCGTTCCTCGATGGAGAACAACCCAGTCTGCTTATTCGGGTTCGCGGTGACGAGCACGATCACCTCGTCGAAGCTGCGCGCGGCGCGAGTGAAAATGTCCAGGTGGCCGTTGGTCACCGGGTCGAAGGAACCGGGGCAGACCGCTTTCGTCATCGTTGTTCTTTCTCGTTGAGTACGTGTCTAGTTATCGTCTAGTTCTGCACGGCTGAACGTCGCCATGTCCATACGAGCTATACCGTACAGTCGTTTCTTCAGCTTCTGGCCAGTCGGGGTGAAGCCACGAGGCCAGTTCGTCTCCGGGCTTTCACGGTGGCGTTCAATCACCACTGCTGCTTCATCGGCAAGCAGAGGGATCAGGGCGTCGAGCATTTCCGCGACGGCGTCGTCCGGCAAGTCGTACGGCGGGTCTGCGAGAACCATGCTGAAGTGTTCGCGCGGGGCACGCGGAACGTAGTCGGAGACCTTCGCCTGCTCGACGGTCACGTGCGGGTGCCCCACGACATTCATGTTGTGGCGGATGATGTCCACTGCATTCGGGTTAGATTCCACGAGCACGACTTCGTCGGCACCGCGGGATGCGGCCTCGAGCCCGAGTGCACCGGAACCGGCGAATAAATCGAGCACCCGCTGCCCCGCGAAACCGAAACGGACCTGTAGCGAAGAGAACAGTCCTTCCCGTGCGCGGTCGGATGTGGGCCGCGTTCCCTCCGGGGGAACTTTGATTGTGCGTCCGCGGGCCTCGCCCGAAATGATTCGGCTCATGGGCTCAACTTTAACGCGCAGGCCCTCTAGCTCTTCTCCAGGTACTCGAATTCTTCGAGGATCTCGTTGTCGGCGACAGTGCGGGCCAGCTCCGGATCGCTGGCGACGACGGCTTCTGCGTCATCGTAGGCGCGCTGAATGATCTCGTAATCCTCAACGAGATTGAGCAGTTTCAACTGACGTTCGTTGCCGGACTGATGCGTGCCCAGGACATCGCCTTCCTGGCGGTTTTGCAGGTCGAGTTCGGCGAGCTGGAATCCGTCGGAGATCGCTGCGATCTGCCGGACGCGCTCGAACTGCGGAGTCTCTGCCTCGGCAAAGGTATGGAACAGGCACAACGACTGGTGCCCGCCGCGGCCCACGCGGCCACGGAGCTGGTGCAACTGCGATACCCCGAAGTGCTCCGATTCGCGCACCATCATCACGGTCGCATTCGGCACATCGACGCCGACCTCAATGACTGTGGTGGAGACCAGCACGTCGATCTCGCCAGCGGCGAAGGCCGACATGACATCGTCTTTGTCCTCGCCTTTCATCCGGCCGTGGAGAACGCCGATATTCAACCCTCTGAAGTGGGTCCGCCCAAGCAGATGGGCGATCTCGAGGACACCGCCGGGGCCGTCGATACGCGGACACACGATGTACGCCTGGTGCCCGGCGGCGACCTCCTCCTTGATTTTCTGCCACGCGCGCTCGATCCACGTGTCCATGAACTCGGGCACGATCGACGACTGAATCGGCTTTCGGCCGCCGGGCAATTCGCGCAGCGTGGACACAGCAAGGTCGCCGAAGACGGTGATGGCGATGGTGCGCGGAATCGGCGTCGCCGTCATGACCAGCAGGTGCGGTGTGCTCTCCCCCGCTTTGTCGCGCAGTCGGTCGCGCTGCTCGACGCCGAAGCGGTGTTGCTCGTCGACGACGACGAAACCGAGCTTGAAGAAGTCCACGCTGTCCTGAATGATCGCGTGAGTTCCGACGACGATGTCAGCGTCGCCGTTCATGATGGCGAGCAGTGCTTCCTGTTTTTGCACGGTCGACATCGAGCCGGTCAGCGCCACTACGCGAGCGTGGACGCCCGTGCGCATGAGAGTTTTGCGCAGCGATTTCTCGTGCTGCAGCGTGAGCACTTCTGTCGGCGCGAGCAGCGCGCACTGCATGCCGTTGTCCACGGCTTGGAGCATGGCGGCGAGCGCCACGATGGTCTTGCCGGAGCCGACCTCGCCCTGCAGCAGGCGGCTCATGGGCGTGGTGCTGTCCATATCGGCAGAGATCTCGCCGAAGACACGCTCTTGGCCGTCGGTGAACGCGAACGGGAGGTTAGAGAGCATTTGGCTTTGCGACGCCCCGTCCACGCGCGTCAGTGCCGTCGCCGTGCGGTGACTGGCGTCCACGCGACGCAGCGCCATGATGAGCGCAACACGCAATGCCTCGTTGTATTTGAGCCGTTCGCGGGCTGCGTCCGGCCCATCGGACGTCGGATTGTGGATCTGGCGGATCGCGTCGTCCAGCGAAATGAAGCCGTCTGGGGTGAAGCCGAGTGGTTCCTCCACGGGCGGCAACGTGTCGAGCACCGCGTTGACCGCGCCCATGATCGTCCACGTGGAGAGGTTCTTCGTGGCTTTGTACACAGGCAGCCATTCGCGGCCGGAGAGAATCTCGTCCGGGTCGCCGAAGACAGAAAGCTGCTTCATCGAGCCAGTCGCCCCGCCTTTTGGCTGCGGCCGCTCCCCGCTTCCTCCCTTGAACTTAGGCGCGTCGAGAATGAGGAAGTCCGGGTGCTGCAACTGCGGCTGCCCGTTGAAATAGCTCAGCTTGCCGGTGAACATCGCGCGGACACCGCCATACAGAGCACGCGGTGCGTAGCGCGCACTGAAGAACGTCGCGGAAATGGCGTCGTACCCGTCGGAGATCTCCACTTTGAAGATCGGCTTCTTACCGCGAATAGTGCGCGTGGACATAACGGTGCCGATGAAGGTGATGCGGTCATCGGGAAGAGCGCCTTCGAGCGCGCTGCCATTGCCGTAGCGCAAATATTTGCGCGGATAGTGCTCGAGCAAGCCCTCGGCCGTCTCAATGCCGAAAGCTTTCGCGATCGCGCGGGCGGGACGCGTTGGGATGATCAGGTTCAGCGGCGTGGTGTAGTTGATCCCCAGCACTGCTTATTCCACCCCGATTTGGCCGATGGTGCCCAAACCATCCGCCGGGTACACGAGCACTTCCGCGTTGAGGGTCTCCGCAAGCGCGTCGGGGTCCAGCTCCTCAGCAGCATCAGAATCGAGCAGCAGCGTGACCAGCTCCCCGCCCGCGTCGAGAATTGCACGGCATGCCTTATCGACGGCGCGTTGCACCGTTTCTTCCTCCGCCAGCACCTCATCGACTGGTGCGACCACCGTGATGTTCCCGCCAGCGGTACGCACGATGTCAGCGGCCCGCATGTCCGCTGCCGCTTCGTCCATCTGTGCGGCTGCTGCTTCAAGCGGTAGGCGCGGATCGTGGACAGCCAGCGCCGCGATGCCGCCGACGAGGCTCATGGTGGACAAAATAGCGGCCTGCGCACCCTCTGATTTCACAGCCTCCGCGATCTGCTTCAGCTCGTCTGGCCCTGCATGCCCATTGGGCAGTACGACGAGTTCGCGAGCATCTGCAGCTGCAATCGCCTGTGTGATCGCCTCGCTCAAGCCGCCTTCAGCTGTGACGGGGACGGCCCCTGCCTGGCGATAGAGTTCCGCGATGGACCCTTCCGGAGTCATGGCGACGATGATGCGCGCGGAGGCCGGGGAATCACTGGCAGGAAGCGCATCCGGCAAAACTTCTAAGCGCAGATCCGACACCGCACCGAGCTCGTAGGCACGCTCGATGACCGCCCCGGCATTGAGCGAATGAATGTGGATCTGTGCCTCGGTGTCAGTAGCGCGGGCGATGACGAGGCTCGTTCCCATGCCCGCCAGAGCGTTTTCCAGCTCGTCGACGGGGCCGGTGAAGAAGAACATGACCTCAAGCCAGCCGGCATGCCCGTGCGATTCGCCCGATTCATTTTCGCCCTCCGCCGCAGAGCCCGCCCCAGAATCCGTCGCAGAGGCCGCTCCAGAGGCTGTCACCGATGCGAGGCTGGAGGGATCCGGTATATCGGTCGCACTCCCTGCGACTTCATCGCGCAAGGCGGTGAGCAACAAGACCAACCCGCGGCCGCCAGCGTCAACGACACCCGCGTCCCGCAGTTCAGCGAGCTGCGACGGAGTCTGCTCCAATGCTTCCTCTGCCGCGGTGACGGCGGCGGAAGTGACCGCATCCAGCGGAGACTCGCCGGCCGCCCCGCTCAACGCTTCCTGTGCTGCGGTAGCTGCCTTTCGCAGCACAGTCACGATGGTGCCTTCTACCGGATCAGTGATGGCACGCTCGACGTAGACAACGGCGTTGCTCAACGCGTCGGCCACGCTCGCGGCGTCTAAGTCGCCCTCAGCTGCTGCCTGGGCAACGCCGCGCAGTACCTGGGAGAGCACGACTCCGGAATTGCCGCGCGCCCCCTTGATGCTTCCTACTGCCAAGGCCGAGGCGATATCGGCGCAACTCGCTGGAGACTCCACTGTTTCGGCGTTCTCGAGGGCCGCCGACATCGTGTGGGCCATATTCGAGCCAGTGTCCGAATCCGGCACCGGAAAGACATTGAGCCTGTTGATTTCCTCGCGGTGGACTCTCAATACCTGCACGGTACGGCGCGCCCACGACAGCAGTTGGGCACCATCGATCACCGCAGGACTAGTCATGGGGCCTAACTTTACAGTGCCCAGTCGACACCGTCCGCGCCCTGCGCCCGCAGCGCTTCATTAGCGCGGGAGAACGGGCGGGAGCCGAAGAAACCCCGGCGTGCCGACAGCGGCGACGGGTGTGCGGATTCAATACAGGGAGTCTCGCCCAAGAAACGCTTCGCTGTCTGCGCGTCACGACCCCACAAAATGGCTACCAACGGTGCATCGCGTTCGGCGAGAGCGCGGATAGCCGTCTCAGTGACCTTTTCCCACCCTTTGCCGCGGTGGGAACCAGGCTGACCGGGTGCGACGGTGAGCACGCGGTTCAGCAGCAAGATGCCCTGGCTGGCCCACGACGACAAGTCGCCATCGGAGCGCGGCGGGATGCCCAGATCATCCTTCAATTCAGCGTAAATATTCACGAGCGAGCGGGGCGGGGCAACACCTGGTTGCGTCGAAAAGCTCAAACCCATCGGGTGGCCCGGCGTCGGGTACGGGTCCTGGCCGACAATGAGCACGCGCACGTCATCAAACGGGTCCTGGAAAACGCGGAGAATATCGTTGCCCGCTGGCAGGTACGCGGGCTGGGCGCGGAGAAAATCGCCCAGCTGGTGGATATCGTTTTCCACTGGGGCGAGCGGTTCCGCCCACGACGGATGGACCGGCAGACTCATGCGAAGCTCTCCCATCCCCCGCCGTACTCCGGGGTCTCGCCGTCAACTGTCACTGCGACCTCATCATCAGAGCCTGGCTTCGACGTGGTGCCGATGGTGCGGAAGCCGACTGGGGCATCACCGCTGATCGTTCCCAGCAAGGTGTGGTCCTCCCCGCCCTCGTAGACCCACTTCCACGGGTCGCAGTCAAGGAATTCGCCGGCGTTGACCAACAGCTCGTCCGGGGCGATCGTGGAGGAATCGATATCGATATTCACGCTGGACCGCGCCGCCAAAAGCTTCAGGTCATGAAGTAGACCATCGGAATTATCCGTCATGCTCGTCGCGCCAGCGGAGCGAGCAATCACCCCGCTGCCGGGCGCGATCTCTGGGGCCTGATATGCCTCAACGAGCGGGACGAATTCCTCTGGGATGTCGCGGCCGGACTCGAGCAGCGCCAAACCAGCCGCCGAATAGCCGATCTTTCCGTGGGCAACGAGTTTTTGGCCTGCACGCGCGCCGTCCAAGGTCAGGGCCCAGCGGTTGCCGCCCAGCGAACCGATCGCGGTGACGGACAGGACCAAGCTGTCGCCCGAGGTGACATCGCCGCCGACGAGTTCCGCAGCATATTTACCCACCTCATCGCCAATCCCACGGGCGAGATCGGTCACTACCGCGACGGGCAAATCCTTTGGAGCTGAAAGGGACAACAGCGCCGCGAGTGGTCGTGCGCCCATCGCCTCGATGTCCGCGAAATTCTGCACGATCGCCTTACGGCCGACCTGCCGTGGCGTGGTCACATCCCAACGAAAGTGACGCCCCTCCACGAGCATGTCGGTGGTGGCCACAACCCGCGAATTAGGCGAGGATCTGTGCAGCACCGCTGCATCATCACCGTTGATCGACGACGGTGTCACATCCACGATGGACTGAATCACGGCACGCTCCCCGACATCCCCGAGCGTAGGTCCGCCCGATGGAAAACCAGTCTGAATCACGGTCGATGAGCGCCTTTCCTTCGTTGGTGCTGCGATGCGACGTTCCAGCCGCGGAACGCACTAATACAATGAGCCGCTATGACCACCAGCAGGACGACCACGGAACTCCCCGCCGACCACAGCGACCAGGACACCGACACAGTCATGCGGCGCCCGCTCATCCTTCTCAGCCTCGGGCTTGCTCTGCTACTCGTCGCCGGTGTGCTGATCGGCTCCAAGCTGTACCTCAAGCAGCTTAACAACCAGCCGGTGGCCTTGACGGAGTTACCGTCGCCCGACGCTGACTCACCCGAGTGCGCCGCCCTGATTGAATCTCTTCCTGACGAAGTCGCCGGCCACCGGCGGGCGACATTGGCTGACCCCGTTCCAGCTGGCGCGGCAGCATGGCAGACGTCTTCGACCGACCGTGTGACACTGCGTTGCGGCGTCGATGCCCCCGTGCAGTTCACTGAACTCACCTCCACGAAGAAGATCCGGGGCGTGGAATGGATGAAGGTCAGTGACCCGACGCCAGAGTCGAATCTGACCACGTGGTTCACCGTGGACCGCTCCCCCGTCGTTGCGGTCACTGCCGATAACCCCACTGAATCAGGCTCGCCGGTGGAGGATATAGATCTCAGTGCCCTGCCTCAGGCAGATCCCGCGCCGGGGAAGGCGCCGTTGGCGGAGCTGGAGGCGTCGATAAGCGATGGCTCTGGCGATGTCTGCCGTGAGTTGGTGGCGGCGTTGCCCGCTGATCTCGCTGGCGGCTATACGCGTCTCGATGTCTCTGGCGTGGACGGGCTCGGGGAGAATGCTGCCGCGTGGGGCGCTGACGGGCTGGAGCCTGTGGTGCTGAAGTGCGGTGTCGCCCCGCCGCCGAGTTACGAAGCTGGCGCGCAGTTAACGCAGGTCAACGATGTTCCGTGGTTCGAAGAGACCAGCAGCAATGCCGCCTCGCAGGCGACTGTGCTGTACGCGCTGGGGCGCTCTGCTGAGATCGCCGTGTCCGTCCCTGTGGGTGCGGGTGATGGCGCGCTGACGAACCTCTCGGACGCTATTTCGCAGACCGTTCCAGCGCAGTAGCGATCAGCGTTTCCAACAGATCGCCGTACGTCATGCCGGCGGCGAGGAAGACCTGCGGGTACATCGAGATCGACGTGAAGCCCGGCATGGTGTTGACCTCGTTGAGCATCGGCCCAGATTCGGTGACGAAGAAGTCGACGCGGGCGAGGCCCTGACAGCTCAGTGCGCGGAATGTGGTGAGCGCAAGGTCGGCGAGCTGTTCGTTGAGCTCCTCGTCGTAGCCCGCGGGAATGGTCGCGGTGACAACGTTGTCGAGGTATTTGGTCTCGAAGCCGTAGAAGCCCTCGTCTGAGTCGGCCGTGCCGTTGAGCTTCGCCGGCGGGGAGGCGACGAGCTCGCCGTCGGGGCGCTCCAGCACGCCCACCTCCACCTCGTCGCCGATCAGCTCGGCTTCGATGATGACTTTGGTGTCGTACTCGCGCGCAGCATTCACCGCGCGATCGAGGTCCTCCCAGGCCGTGACTTTGGTGATGCCGATCGAGGAGCCTCCTCGCGCCGGCTTCACAAAGACCGGCAGGCCGAGGTACTCGCGCACCCCGTCATCGACTGCTGCGGTGTCAACGCCGTCATGAAGAATGAATTCCCGCGTGACCGGCACCCCGGCAGAACGCGCGATGGTCTTGGTGAACTCCTTGTCCATGGAGCACGCCGACGACAACACGCCCGGGCCGACATACGGCACGCCAGCGAGGTCGAGCAATCCCTGGATCGTTCCGTCCTCGCCGTAGGTGCCGTGCAGCACCGGGAAGACCGCATCAACGGTGGCCAGAACTTCACCGGTATTGGGGTCGTAGAACTCGCCGCGGCGCGTGGGGTTCACAGATAGGGCGACCTCGCGTCCGCCGTCGACGGTGGGCAGTGTCGAATCCCCGACCGGGTCGGTTGAGCCTGCTACCCACGTGCCGTCTTTGGTGATCCCCACCGGGAAGATCTCGTACTTCTCACGGGGAAGTTCCGCCATGATGGCGCCGGCGGAAATGCAGGAAATGGAATGTTCGGAGGACATTCCACCGTAAATGACGGCGAGTGTGATCATGGTGACCACACTACAAGCCGTTATTCGGATTTCTTGGAACGGCCCATCAGCGCGGCAATCATGTCGTCGACGCGCAGATCCTTGTGGCAGACCGAGAACACCGCTTCCGTCAGCGGCATGTCCACGCCATTGTCAAGGGCAAGCTCGTAGATACTCTGCGAGCTGGTCACGCCCTCCGCGACCTGGCCGTTGGTGGCCTTGCGCGCCTCATCCAGGGTCATGCCGCGGCCGAGACGCTCACCGAAGGTGCGGTTGCGCGACAGCTTCGAACCGCAGGTAGCAACCAGGTCGCCCAGACCTGCCAAACCGGCGAATGTGCGCTGGTCCGCGCCGAGCTGGATGCCGAGACGGGTGGTCTCCGCAAGCCCACGGGTGATCAAGGTGGCTTGGGTGTTCTCCCCCATTTCCTTGCCGGCGGCCATTCCGCACGCAAGAGCGATCACGTTCTTGCACGCGCCACCGATCTCGCAGCCGACCACATCGGTGTTGGTGTACGGGCGCACATAAGTCGTGGCGCAGGCGGCCTGGACGAGCTTTGCCCGGTTCAGGTCCGAGCAGGCAATGACGGTGGCGGCGGGCTGCTCGTCGGCGACTTCACGGGCGAGATTAGGTCCGGTCAGCACCGCGATGCGGGACGGATCGATGCCGGTCACTTCCGCGATGACCTCACTCATGCGCTTATAGGTGCCCGCTTCGATGCCTTTGGAGATGGACACCACAGTCGATTCGCTCGGAATGTGCGGCGCCCAGTTAGCAAGGTTCTCGCGCATCGTCTGGCTCGGCACCGCGGGCACGACGATCTGCGCGTTCTCGATGGCGGCTGCGGCGTCGTCGGTCGCTTCGATGGCCTCCGGCAGCACGATCCCGTCCAGGTAGTCTGCGTTGATCCGCGTCTCCTGGATCGCGTTAGCCAATTCCGTACGGCGTGCCCACAGGCTCACGGAATTGCCGGCGTCAGCGAAGACTTTCGCCAACGACGTGCCCCACGAACCTGCACCCAAGACTGCGACCTTGACCATGCGCGCGCCGCCTTTCTTTTCACTTACTCTCGTTAGTCGTCCGCACGGCCCCGGCACGTGTTTCGGGCCCGAACGGATTTGTGCTCGTCACAGTGTAAAGCACCACGAAACCGAATTCAGGGTTATGCGCACCCGCACCAGATGCGGGACAATGGCCACCATGGGCAAGAAGTCACATATGCACGAAGAGGATAAAGACCTCAAGGGAGAGATGTTCCTCACTGGCCGCCACCAGGGGATTCCGGCTAAACCGGACGAGGAATTCAAGCGCACCACACTCGCCGCAGGTGCGGTCCTGTGGCGCGGAAAGCTCGACGATCCCAGCACGATCGAGGTCGCGTGCATTCACCGCCCGCGTTATGACGACTGGTCGCTCGCCAAAGGCAAGGCCGACCCGGGCGAGTCCCTAGTGACCACCGCCGTCCGGGAAATCAAGGAAGAGACCGGCTACGACATTCGCTTGGGCAAACTGCTCGGCAAGACCATCTACCCGGTCAAAGACACCACCAAGGTCGTTTATTACTGGACAGGCGAGGTCACCGGCGGCGAGTTCGAGGCCAATGAAGAGGTCGACGAGATCCGGTGGCTGTCGATGGCAGAGGCCAAGGATCTCATGTCCTATGACCTCGACCGCCAGGTCTTGGCAAAGGCGGAGAAGCGCTTCGGTGTGCCCGCCACCGCCCGCATTCTGTACGTGCGCCATGCCCGGGCGCATGAGCGCGAGAAATGGTCCGGCGACGATAACCTCCGGCCGTTGGATAAGAAGGGCCGCCGCCAGTCGGAGATGCTCGTGCCCATGCTCGCGCCGTTCCACCCAGACCGCATTTATTCCGCGGTTCCGGATCGCTGCCAGGCCACGGTCGCCCCGCTTGCCGACGAACTGAATCTGCCCGTCGAGGTGGATGAGTGTTTCGGCGATGAGGCGTGGTTGTCCGATATGGTCGGTGCGCAAAAGGCGATCACCGACATCATCGATCAGGGCGGCGTGAGCGTCGTGTGCGCCCAGGGCGACATCATCCCCAATATGGTCGCGTGGCTGTCTGCCACCGGCCGTCTGCCCATCGACGGCGACATCAAGGCGAAGAAGGGCTCCGTCTGGGTCTTGTCCTTCAACGAGGGCCGGCTCACCGGCGCCGACTATCTGCCCTCGGCGCTGCCGGTCCGCTAGATCACACCGCCGGCTTGAACGCCGGCCGTGCATCCTCGTAGCGCTCGATAGCTCTCTCGTCGCGCATTGTCAGCCCAATATCGTCGAGGCCTTCCATGAGACGCCGGCGGACGCCTGGGCAAGCTGCTGTCCATGACGGTGTACCCCGTCATGGACAGCACGAAGGTGGTCTACTACTGGATCGCTCGGGTTCTCGGCGGCGAGTTCGAGCCGAACGACGAGGTCGACGAGATCCGCTGGCTCACCTTCGACGATGCCAAAGAAATCATGTCCTACGACCTCGACCGCCAGGTTCTGACGAAAGCGGAGAAGCGCTTCAGCCTCCCGGCGACGAGCCGCATCCTTTATGTGCGCCACGCGAAGGCGCACGACCGCGAGAAGTGGTCAGGCGACGACAACAAACGCCCCCTGGACAAGAAGGGCCGCCGCCAGTCGGAGATGCTCGTCCCAATGCTCGCTGCCTTCCACCCGGAGCGCACTTACAGTTCGCTTCCGGACCGCTGCCAGCAGACCATCGCGCCGCTTGCCGACGAGTTGAACATGCCTGTCGACGTCGACCTGCGTTTCGGTGATAACGCGTGGCAGTCAGACCCGGCCGGTGCCAAGCAGGCTTTCCGAGCTGTCATCGATCAGGGCGGCACGAGCGTCATCGTGGCCCAGGGCGACGTGATGCCCAACATGATCCAGTGGCTCTCGGAGAACGGCCGCCTGCCAATCGACGGTGAGATCAACTGCAAGAAGGGCTGCGTGTGGGTGCTGTCGTTCAACGACGGCGACCTCACCGGCGCGGACTACATGCCGACAGCCCTGCCGGTGCGGTAGAAATTAAGCGTCTGGGTGCGCTGCCTCGGCTTGCTGCAGTTTCTTCGGCCCGCCGAACGCTTCCCAGGTGAGGTAGCGCCAGCCTTTCTCCAACGGCCCCTGGCCGAAGCGACGCAGCCACAGCCAGCTGAGCACAGCTTGGATGACGAGCATCACTGCGGCGACCGCGAAAGCTGTGTAGAACTCTTCGTTCGTTGCTCCCGCAACTTCGCGTGGATATCCCAACAGCAGGCCGCTTCCGATGATCACCAACGTCGCCAGAATGTAGTTCGTCAGAGCCGTTCGGCCCAGCGACGCGAACATCGCTCCGAGCGCGGACCGCAGGGGTGTGCGCAGCAGGACATACACCAGTGCCATCCACATGGCTGTGTAGATCAGGCCAGTCGCTGCAGCAACGTGGCTATATGCGACCGTTCCAAGACTCCGGTACTGGAGGTAGCTCATTCCCAGCGTCAGCGGAACCAGAACCAGCAGTGCCATCGCCGCCGGTTTCGGGTTCTCGTCCAGGGCCTGCGGTAGCCCCCACATAGCGAATGCGAATCCGAGCAAGAGCAAGCCGGGAATGAGAACGATTCCTCCGAACGGCGCCCCCAGCAAAGTCAGCGCAATCCCTCCGACGGTGGCCAATGTGCGTCTGAGTTTCAAATCGGAGACGAAAGTGAGCGGGTACAAGAACACAAAGCCGAAGGCTGAGTAGTACAGCAGCGCCTCCCCGGGGTGGAGGATCTGGTGCACGATTCCGAGCAGAAAAAGAGGCAGCAGCCGCCGCCACATGACGGACTGCGCCATCATCCCGCGTCGGCGAGCCCCATCGACGATCAGTGCGAATCCAATCCCGAAGAGAAATGTGAACGCTGTGAAGAAGCGCTGGTGAGCAAGGAGCTCTAGCGCCCGGAACGCCCCTTTATCCCCGTCCGGCCCCGGATCGAGGAGCCATTGTTGTTGAAAGTTCACGAAAGCAATCCCGCACAGTGCGATACCGCGGATAACATCGAGCGAGAGCATTCTCGCGTTTGGCGTTTCGTTCATTCTCTGGCCTTCTAGACATCGATAGCTGGCTTGTACGCGGGCCGCTTTGCTTCGAAGTCCTCGATCGCGCCCTCATCACGCAGGGTCAGGCCGATGTCGTCGAGGCCTTCCATGAGGCGCCAGCGGATGTAGTCGTCGATCTCGAAGGTGAAGGTGTTCTCCCCCACCGTCACGGTCCGGTCCTCGAGGGACACCGTGACCACCATACCGGGGTTTTGCTCGAGCTGCTTCCAGATCAGCTCGATGTCGGATTCAGTCATTTGGCCGGCGAGCAGGCCTGCTTTGGAGGTGTTACCGCGGAAGATGTCGGCGAAGCGCGGGCTGAACACGGCCTTGAAGCCGTAGTCCATCAGCGCCCACACGGCGTGCTCGCGCGAGGAGCCGGTGCCGAAGTCTGGGCCGGCGAAGAGCACGGAACCGTTCTTGAACGCATCCTGGTTCAGCACAAAGTCTGCTTCGTTGTTACGCCAGTTGGAGAACAAACCGTCCTCAAACCCGGTGCGCGAGACACGCTTCAAGTACACAGCGGGGATGATCTGGTCGGTGTCCACATTGGAACGGGTCAGCGGCACGCCGACGCCGGTGTGGGTGGTGAATTTCTCCATTGCTTTAACCCTTTCTTTCTGGTGCGTCTTAAAACGTGGTCCGGCTAGAGATCCGCCGGGGACGACAGGTGGCCTGTGATCGCGGTGGCCGCCGCGACGAGCGGGGAGACAAGGTGGGTGCGACCGCCGGGGCCCTGGCGGCCCTCAAAATTGCGGTTCGATGTCGATGCACTGCGCTCCCCCGGCTTCAGCTGGTCCGGGTTCATGCCCAAGCACATGGAGCAGCCGGCGGTGCGCCAGTCCGCACCGAAGTCGCGGAAGATCTGGTCCAGGCCTTCTTCTTCCGCCTGCTGTTTCACCATGGCGGAGGAAGGAACGACCATCATGCGGGTCTCCGGGTGAATGGTCTTGCCCTTGATCACCTCAGCTGCCGCGCGCAGATCTTCGATGCGGGCGTTAGTGCACGACCCCAGGAAGACAGTGTCGATCTTGATGTCGCGCAGAGGCGTGCCCGGCTTGAGATCCATGTACGTCAGCGCCTTTTCCGCTGCCGCCTTGAGCGTGTCGTCGCCGAAGGATTCCGGGTCCGGCACGGACTCCGCCAGCGGGAGGCCCTGACCGGGATTCGTGCCCCAAGTGACAAATGGCGTCAGCGCGGAGCCGTCGATCTCGACAACGGTGTCGAATTCCGCCCCCTCGTCCGTCGGCAAGGTCTTCCAGTACGCGACAGCGTCGTCCCAGTCTTTGCCCTTCGGCGCGAATTCGCGGCCTTTGACGTACTCGAAGGTTTTCTCGTCGGGCGCGACCATACCGGCGCGCGCGCCGCCTTCGATGGACATATTGCAGATGGTCATGCGCGCTTCCATGGAGAGCTTCTCGATGGCCTCACCGCGGTATTCGATGATGTGGCCGGCGCCGCCGTTGGTGCCGATCTTTGCGATGATCGCGAGAATCAGGTCCTTGGCCGTCACGCCCGGCTGCAGCTCGCCGGAGACTTCCACCGCCATGGTCTTGAACGGCTTAAGCGGCAGCGTCTGCGTGGCCATGACGTGCTCGACCTCGGAGGTGCCGATGCCCATGCCGATGGAGCCGAATGCACCGTGGGTGGAGGTGTGCGAATCGCCGCACACGATGGTCATGCCCGGCTGGGTGATGCCCAGCTGCGGACCGACGGTGTGCACGATGCCCTGCTTCACATCGCCCATGGAGTGCAGGCGCACACCGAATTCTTCGCAGTTCTTGCGCAGGGTGGACACCTGGGTGCGGGACGTCAGTTCCTCGATCTCGAGCAAGTTGCCCGACTTGATGCCCACGGTAGGGACATTGTGGTCCTCGGTGGCCAGGTGCTGCTGCGGGCGGCGGATGGTGCGGCCCGCCATACGCAGGCCGTCGAATGCCTGCGGGGAGGTCACCTCGTGGAGAAGCTGGAAGTCAATGTAGATCAGGTCCGGGTCGCCGTTCTCGCCCTTCGTGATCACATGGTCGCGCCAGACTTTCTCCGCCAGCGTCAACGGCTGTGACTGTTCCGCCATAGTCTCTCCTCTCAGACACCCAGCAACATTCCATATTGCGGGATAGACGTTTCCATTTAATGAGACACTCTAATACACGGCAACCTCCTCCCGCACGCGACCTCGCGAAGTTTTCAAACCGCCCAGGGACCATATAGTGAGATGTTATGATCCACGCCGTGGGAAATATTGAGGGAGATTCAGTGGAGAATTCAACGGAAAACAGCTCGGGAATCAAGGTTCTCGACCGTTCAATCGCGATTATCGACGCGATCGCGGCCGGCGAGAAGACCCTCTCCCAACTCAGCGCCGACACCGGCCTGCCGCGCGCAACGACGCACCGCCTCGCCACGGCCTTAGAAATTCACCAAGTTCTCGTCCGCACCGACTCCGGCGCGTGGACAATCGGCCCAGCGCTCGCCCGCTACGCGGCCTCTGCCCCATCGCAGATCATCGATGCCGCCAAGCCGGTCATGGCCGATCTCGTGCATGCCACCAACGAATCCGTGCAGCTCTATGAACTCACCGGATCGTCCCGCACCTGCGTCGCAGCAATCGAACCGCCGAGCGGCCTGACGCACACCGTGCCCGTCGGCTCCCAGCTCCCCCTCGACCGCGGATCCGCCGCGAAGATCTTCGCCGCGCACAAGCTTGTCGACGCCCCCTTCCCCGACGAAGAAATGGTCACTGTGCGGTCCACCGGGCTCGCTGAATCCGTCGCCGAGCGCGAAGTAGGCCTGGCCAGTGTATCCACCCCCATCTTTGGCAAGAATGGCACCGTGCTCGCCGTTTTATCCATCTCCGGCCCCGTCGAGCGCCTCAAGCCCTCCCCCGCCGACAAGTGGGGCAAAGATCTGCTCGCTGCTGCGAAGAAACTCACGCAAGCGATCTAGGTCCGTCCGGGCCACGGAACCCGCCGCACACCACACCCAGTCACGCGGTATTGTGCCCAGCGGTGCACATCTTGAAGACAGACCCCATCTTCGGAGAGAAACCCGAGCTCAAGGAAGCCTTGGATGCTGGTGCTCCACTGGAATACGCTCAAGTCCGTAGCTCGGGAAGCAGGTCCATCAGCAGAACACCATTCGTTGGGTATACATAAGGAGAACCTGGATCATGAGCCGAGATGTCATGCGCAAGCTGTTGCCTGATGCACTGATTCAAGAGTTCTGCTCCATCGGAGCCGACCTGGACTGGGCGCAGGGTTCAGACGCCACCCAACGCCACTTGGCGTCTCTGGGATGGATCATCGTCGATGACCTGTCGATGAAGTACGGGGACATGCCAGCTTCAGTCGTGGGCGGTGAAGCATGGACCTTGACGATCAACGCAATGCACACACGCTGGGCTGTGGATGTCGACACATCCCAAGGTGCAGGAGCAGCACGTATCCGACACGTCATCAGCCTCGTTCAGGACACCTTGGGGACAGCGCCGGACCCCATCAAGCTCGACACGGGAAAGTTTGCGGCACGCTGGCTCCTGCCGTCCGGAACATCGGTACTCGTGGAGGAATCACACCTTCGGTACCTCTCCGTCGACAGCACCGAGGCAGAACGCTTCCGGTTGGAGAGGCCCCACAAGTACGCGCAGTATCTCGACATGGAGGAACGAGAAGCAAGCCGACACGACAACCGCAATACCCCGGCCGATGGCCGCTACGACGCCGGCATCCAGATCCGCCGCGAGGTCATGGGCGATGACTTCGTCGATGCGGCACTGAACCGTTCCGCTGGGACCGACGGCGAGGAGCTCCAAGAGCACATCACAGCGACCGTGTGGGGCTCGGTGTGGACCCGCGACGGGCTGAGCCGCCGGGACCGCAGCTTGCTCAATATCGGCATGCTGGTCGCTTTGCGCGCCACGGAGGAATTGCGCGGACACATCCGCGGCGCACTGGCCAACGGACTCACCCGCGAAGAGATCACGGAGGCGATCATCCACTCCTCCGGCTACTGTGGCGCACCCGCTGCCTTATCCGCGATGAAGGTAGCGCAGCAAGTACTCGAAGACGAGCTCGGACCTAAGGCTTGATGCTCATCCCGTCTTGAGCAACTAGGTCGTTGGCGGAGATGAAATAGGTCTCCATCGTCCCATCGACGACCGCCATCTTGTCCGACAACTCATCAGGCAATCCGGCACCGGCCGCAGCGAGCTGCTCCCGCACATCCTCCGGAGCCCACGAGGCATCGATCGTGATCGGAATGGGGAGCCTGACTCCGGCGATTTCCGAGGTGATAGTCATCTTCGCCACGATGATGTGGAAGTTCCCATTCAACGTCGTGATCTTGCCCGGCCCGGTACGTTGCCAGATGTCTTCCACGCCTGCGGCGGAACCCGGGAACCGCACGCGGAGGTTATCGAGCTCAACCCGGTCCGCATCGATCCGGATCGCAGGCTTGGTTCCTTGCGCCGTGTCGACCTGGACATACGACATCTTCACGTTTCCCAACAGCCGTGTGGAATCCGACTGCACCGTGAATGTCTCGCCCGTGGGCGTGCGCATCCCCGGAATCGGACCGGGCCGTTCGAAATCGAAACCGCCGATTTTCCTTGGCACGACGTCTTTGCCCTGCAACTGCGGAGGAAGTTCAAGCCCGCCGGGAATCTCCGGCGGCTTGGAACCCGCCCCGTGTCCCGGTCCATTTCCACCAGGCGCCGGAGGCAGCCCAGGCACCCCGGGTATCTCCGGCGGGGGCAGCTGGGGCGGTGCCGGTAGACCCGGCACACCGGGCACCTCAGGCAGCGGCGGGAATTGCGCTGCGGCGATCCACGGTGCGGCGACTGAGACACCGGCTGTCAGAGCTGTGGTCAGAAAGATCACGCCCAGCTTATGTGTCAGCCGCGATCCCATGCCCCCTCCTTCATCGACCCCGGCCCCGTTTCTACGACTTCCACCGATTCCGACTCCGCCTGCGGCTCCTGGTCGAGGTCTTCGTAAACGCCGAGTTCCTCGTCGTCGTCGGAGCGAGCAGATTCGAAAGACTCCCCTTTCGAATCATCATTCAGGGATTCCTTCGCAGGCTGTGCGTCGGGCGACCACGACAACGCCCACGCCCCGCCGAGTAGAGCAAGCAGCGTGCCGAGAAGAAAACCTCCGAGATTCGAAGTCGGCAATGCCACCAACGCGAGAATCATCGCGGTGATGCCGGTGAGAATCCGCGAGTCGCCCTTCGACCACGTCATCACGCCACAGGTGATTAGGAGGATGCCGATCAGCAACGTCGAGACGCCGGAGATGGTACTGACCTGGATCTGGATATTGGAAACTTCGAACGACAGGTAGGCCGGAGTGAGAATGACGATGCCGCCGAGAATCATCAGCAGGCCGGCGCCGAAGGGACGTTCCTTCCGCCACTGTCCGAAAGACTTTCGCGTTTGTCGATCGTTAGCAGGCATTTTCACCTTCCTTGACCACGCCGATCTTGCCATTGGCCGCGGTCAGCGAATCAGCCGAAATAGACGTCGCGTGAATCAGTTGATCTTTCGCGTCCAACTGCGACATCGCGATGCCGAACGCACCCGGTTCAGCGTCATCTGACAGTTGCCGCGCGTCGACACCGATCTGGGGGTTGGTCATCGTCATGGTGCCGCTCAGGTCTTTCGCACCGATGAGCAGGTTCGTCGCCTTCGTGTTCGGCCCATCCACCGTCATCTGGAAGCGGCGGTCACCCAACCCCGGCAACTTGATCGGGGCCGACATACATAGATCCGTGATCGTCGCTTCCTTGAGCTTTAGACGTGAGACGGCCAAGTCGCCGTCCTCCATCGACTCACGGTCGACGAAGAGGCTGAAATCTTCCGCTTCAATGCCGCCGACTTGTTGGGTGAAGATCACATTCGACAACGCCAAACCGGCTGTGACACCGCTTTGCGCCATGGCGACGCCCTCCCCGGCTAAAGCCAAGAGCCCTACGCCCGCGATGGCGGCGAATCGGAGTTTTTTGGTGTGGCCCACTGGAGCACCTCTCGGTCACATCGACAAAATAGTTCCTTAGGACTCACAAACTACACCTCTAAACGTGATCCGTCTCACTATTTTTCGGTGTTTCCCGATTTCCGACCGAAAACCCAAAAATTCCGGCACCACTGCGTCTTAAAGACTGGGTGGTACCGGACTGTTTCAGTATTTCTTTGTACCCCGTACGGGATTTGAACCCGTGTTACCGCCGTGAGAGGGCGACGTCCTAGGCCGCTAGACGAACGGGGCGCGTTCGCTGTTGATTGCGACTTGATAAATGTAAAGGACAGTCGACAAAGAACCAAATCGACTGGTCAGAACATCTATTTCGGGTACACCAACGGAGTGGTGATGCGCAGGCCAACGGTATCGCCGACCTCCGGCTTCGGATCAGCCGCCATGCGGGCTCGAAACTCGACGCCACCAGCCTCGAGATTCACCGAATAGCTGCTCACCTCGAACAGCACAGATGTCACGGTCGCCTCCACATCGCCTTCAGCGGCGGACACGACGTTGACTGCATCGGGAAGGACAGCGACGGTGACCGCCGCGCCGTCGTCACGCATTCCTGCGTCGCTGATGGAGCTCACCTCGCCACGCTTCCACGTCAGAGCCGGCTTATCGACGACCACCTCTCCCCCGTGCACCGTGCCGTCGAGAAGCGTGGCGTCGGAGATGAACGATGCCACCCATGCGCTTGCGGGCTGGGTGACCACGGCGTGCGGGGTGTCGAATTGCTCGAGTGTTCCGTCGCGCAGCACCGCGATGCGGTCGGCGATCGCGATGGCTTCTTTCCGGTCGTGCGTGACGTGCACCGTGGTCAGCTCATTGTTGCGGGTCAGCGAGACGATCTCGCGGCGCAGCGCATCGCGCAGGGGTTCGTCGAGAGCGGAGAGGGCTTCGTCGAGAAGCAAAACGCGCGGTTCCGCGACAATCGCGCGGGCGAGCGCCACGCGCTGCCGCTGGCCGCCCGACAACGTCGACGGCTTGCGCTTTCCGTACCCCGCGAGGCCGACGGTCTCGAGTGTGCGCTCTACGCGGCTGGCGATCTCGCTGCGCTTCACACCCGCGCGGCGCAGCGGGTACGCGACGTTGTCCGCGACGCTCATGTGCGGCCAGACAGCGTGCTGCTGAAAGACCATGCCCATGTGGCGCTTCTCCGGCGGTGTTGCCGAGACGTCCTCACCGCCTAACGCGATGGTGCCCTCGGACGGGTCGATGAAGCCCGCGATGGTGCGCAATAGCGTCGTCTTTCCCGAGCCGGACGGCCCGACGAGCGCGACGAATTCGCCGCTGGGAATGTGCAGCGTGATGTCGTTAAGGCCGCGTGTGCCGTCCGGGAATGTGACGCCGAGGTTGACGATATCGATGTCGCTCATCATGACTCCTTTGCGGGGGTGCGCACGGTCAGCGCGAGGGCGGCGATGCCGATCGCCACGAACATGAGCGCGAGTGCGGACGCTTGGTTGTAATTGCCGGACTGCTGCAGATTGAACAGCTGCACACCGATCGTGGTCGTGCCGGGGGCAACAAGCAGGATCGAAATAGTCAGCTCGCGCACGGCTGTCACTGCGACGAGCACAGCGCCCGAGGCGACCGCCGGTAGCGCCATTCTGCCGGAGGTGTCCCACATCGCACGGAGCCGACCCGCACCAGAGACCTGCGCGGCCTCCTCCACCGCCGCCGGAACCTTCCGCAACGGCGCGCGCACCGCTTGGAGCACCATGGAGGTGAACGCGCAGACATAGGCGAACAGAATCACCCAGCGGGTGTTGTACATGTCCGTGTAACGCGAGACGATCACCCAGCCGACACCGATGATCAATCCAGGCAGCGCCGACGGCAGGAGGGTGACCAAGCTCAGCGCCGTATTCGACCGCGCCTGGGTGCGGGTGACCAACAGCCCGATCGCCCAGCCGAAGAGCCCGCACAGCAGCGCCGCCCCGGCGGCCAGGGTCACCGAGTTGATGAAGCCCTCCTGCACGCGCGGATTCGCCAGCGTGCGCGAGAAATTGTCGAGGGAGATCGTCTCCCACGTCAGCGGCACGCCCGGGGCAGGCAGGAACGCGCGACGCGCCAAACCCAGCACGGGCCCCAGGGTGATCGTCAATGCGATGATCCACGTCACCACGGTCACTGGCCACTTCGCGTTGCCGAGCGAGAGCTTCATCGTCCCGCCGCCGCTCACCGTCGACGACGCTCGCCTGGACACCAGGTAGTCCGCCACGACGGCGCCGATGCCCAGCAGCATGAGCACAGCGCCCACGGTGGACACCACCTGCAGCGGATTGCTCACCGTGCCGGATTCCATGAAGCGATAGACCATCGTCGCCAGCGTCTCGAAGCGCACGGGCGAACCGATAATCGACGGAATGCCGAAATCCGCCAGGTTCGCCACCGCCGTCAGCGTGAACGAGCTCAGCCAGGCCGGGCCCAGCAGAGGAATCGTCACCGTGCGCAGCACCGTCCACGTACCGGCCCCGCCGACGCGCGCGGCGAGCTCCAGGTCGGAAGGAATCGACCGCAGCGCCGCCGCCACAATCACGTACACCAGCGGGTACGAGTGCAGCATCATCAGGAAAATGATGCCGTCGGCGCCGTACATGTCCCACAGCGGGCGCCCGAACACCGCGTTGAGCCCTTGGTTACGCCCGAAGAGCTGCAGCCACGAGATCGCGCCGACGAACGGTGGCACGAGCAGCGGCGAAAGCAGAAACAGCCGCAGCGTGCCCGCGCCCGCAATATCGGTTCGTTCCAGCAGAACCGCGACAGCGGTTCCAACGAGCACAGCGCTTATCGACGACGCCAATGTCGTGTACACCGAATTCCATGTCGCCGCGGCAAGGCCCTGCTCCACCAAGACCGGAAACTGGTTGCCACCGAGCGCGAGTGAGATGACCATTGCCAGCGGCGCGATGAAGATCGCTGCCGCCAGCAGCCAGATGCCCAGCCGCGCGAAAGCGACGCCGCCGGAAGAAAACCGTGTGCCCACTATGTTTCGACTCGTCTGTTTGAGTGACCGTGACAGATGTACGGGAAGGCCGCGGATGGTCTTCCCGCTGATTTACTTGACTGCGTTCTGGAAGAACTCGACGGAACGCTCGCGGTCGTTCGACAGAGTCTCATCGTCGACGGTCATGAGCTCGATCTCCTCGAGCTTCGGTGCGTCGCCCGGGGTGCCCACGGAGTCGATTACCGGCAGGTAGTTTTGCTCGACAGCGATCTTCTGCGCTTCTTCCGACAGGATGAAGTTGATGTAGCGCTGGGCCGCTTCCTTCTTCTCAGAATCCTTGAACACGGCGATCGGCTCGGTGATGTACGGGGAGCCCTCGGTGGCGTAGACCTCCTTGATCGGAGAACCCTTGGCCGCCAGGTCGCGCACCAGGTAGTCCACGACGACGCCGACCGGGTGGCCGCCGCCGGCAATCTCCTGCGAGGTCGGGCCGTTGGAGGCCGCGATCATCGGCTTATTCTTGCCCAGGTCTTCGACCCAGGTCTCGCCGAGTTTCTCGTTGTTCATCCACACCGTCGCGTTGAATGCCGCGGCGCCGGAGACAGCCGGGTCCGGCATGACGATCTTGTCCATGAATTTCTCGTCCGTCAGGTCCGCCCAGGAGGCCGGAGCATCAGCCTGGTCGACGACATCGGTGTTGTACGCGATGACCGTCGGGATGAGGCGGGTTCCCACATAAAAGCCGTCAGCGTCGACGACCTCCTCGAGCACGCCGTCCGTCTTCACATCGTCGAATTTGGCCAGCAGGTCCTCGGACTTGAAGCCTTCGAAGGTCGGTGCGTCAGCGGCCCAGATGATGTCGCCCTCGACCTTGCCGGAGGACTTCTCCGCGTCGATACGCGCCTTCAGATCGCCAGTGCCCGCACGGTAGACCTCGACCTCGACATCCGGGTTCGCCTTCGTGAACGCCTGGTTGATCTCATCGACCTTCTCCTCCGGCTCAGAGGTGTAGACGGTGATGACGGTCTTCTCGCCGGACTTCTCTGCGGTGCTGTCGCCGTTTCCGCCTGCGGCAGCATCATCGGTGCTCGGCTCGGAGCAGCCGGCCAGAGCGATTGCTGCGGCGCCGCACACGGCGATCAGGGACAGGGGCTTACGGGAAATGCGCATGACAGTGTCGTCCTCTCAGATAGTTCTCAGACGGCGCTCACCGTAGCACCGACCGCCCCACCCTGCTCGCCAAGTGACGTATCCCGCACTTAGCTGTCGCGCATCTTCTCTCTGCGCATATCCAGTGCGATAGCGATGCCGATGACGGCAGCGTGGACATTCTCGTCGAGCCCCGGTTCGAATACGACGCGGTATGTGGTCTTGCCCATCAGCGCCCTGCCCATCCCGGAGAATTCCGCGTCCACGCGAGCGATTGTGCGCCCCTGGCACGTCAGCGCGTAGTTGAGTTGGAAGGGCTCTCCTTTGATTTCCACCTGAGGGTAGCCCACGATATCCACGTCGTATTTCGCACCGATCCAGGAGAAGCGCTTGGTAATGTGCGCGAGTACAGCGTCGCCTCCGGTCTGGGGGTCGACGCGGTGCACGCTGTACTGGTCGCGGATGAAATTCACCGGATCCTCGATCGCCAGCACTGGTGCACCTGCCGGATCGAATACTTCGACCCCGCGGGAGGCTTTGAACAGATCGCTGAGCTTCAGCGTCTGCCGCGCCAAACCGAGCTGTGCGCCCTGCGCATCGGAAATGGTGAATTCGTCGCGGCCGATCGCCTTCGACTGGGAAATGATGAGTTCATTAGCTTGCAACATGGCGGCCAGCATAACGAAAACCTCCGGCCCGCTTCTGCTTTGAAGCTGACCGGAGGACCCGTTTTGTATTTTGTACCCCGTACGGGATTTGAACCCGTGTTACCGCCGTGAGAGGGCGACGTCCTAGGCCGCTAGACGAACGGGGCAAAGGACTTTATGTCCAGCAATTCAATAAAGTTTCATCTTCACTGAACTGCAGCTGGCCTACCAGGACTCGAACCTAGAATGACGGTACCAGAAACCGTAGT
>ERZ1031273.224-NODE-224-length-27361-cov-7.971215_pt1 | contig 27361 bp, 26 predicted proteins | sample MGYA00516575_ERZ1031273 | MGnify/ENA primary metagenome ERZ1031273 (study PRJEB33718, sample SAMN03159816) | human skin metagenome | collected 2014-02-25 | study: EMG produced TPA metagenomics assembly of the PRJNA266117 data set (Human skin bacterial metagenome... | reverse complement strand
ATGAATTCGCGCCATGCCCGGTAGTTGCCGGTGACCACGAAGCGTGTCTCGGTCGCGTTGGGCAAGATTGCGCGCGCAGCTTGGCGCGCTTTCTTCTTGCGCAGCAAAGCGTTCGGTTCGGCATCGAGGTTGTTCTCGAGCGCCTGGAGGAGTTCCTCGTAGATGAAGCGTTGCTCGTCGACTGCAGCGAGGAACATGCGCGCCAAGTCCTCGTCTTCCGCGATCGCATCGGGCATGACGACATCAGCCTCCCCCGCTGGCACGAAACGTTGGGAGAGCTGGGAGAACGACAGGTGGCGGTGACGCAACAGCTCATTGCCCGCCGCGCGCGACAGCCCGCGCACATACAGCGTCGCGGTGGCGTGCTCGAGCAGCGCGTCGTGGCCCACTTCGAGGATGTGGCGCAGGTACGCCTCATTGCTCGCAGTGTGCGGGTTCGGCTTGTCGAAGGTCTCGTAGCAGGCGCGGCCCGCGAATTCGACGAGCGCTTCTGCGTCCGAAGCGGCGGGGTCTTGGTCCCAATCGACGTCGGCGGGCGCCGCGAACGAGGTCGCCGCGACGAGTTGAACGTCCAGCTTTTTGCTCTGTGTCATCTACAGACCCAGGTAGCTATCCAGCCCGACAGTGAGCCCCGGATTGTCCGCGACCTGGCGAACACCGGTGAGCACGCCCGGCACGAAGGAATCGCGGCCATAAGAATCCTGGCGGATGGTCAGCGACTGGTCGGTGGTGCCGAAGATGATTTCCTCGTGCGCAACCATGCCCTGCATACGCACGGCATGCACCTTCACACCGTCGACGTCCGCACCGCGGGAGCCGTCGAGCGCCTGCTCGGTCGCATCCGGCATCGCGGACATATTCGCTTCTCGACGAGCCTCCGCGATCCCCTGCGCCGTCTTCACCGCCGTGCCGGACGGTGCGTCGAGCTTATTCGGGTGGTGGTACTCGACGACCTCAGCCGACTCAAAGAACGGCGCGGCCTGACGGGCGAATGCCATCGCCAGCACAGCGGAGATGGCGAAATTCGGGGCGATCAGAACGCCCACTCCATCGTTGGCGGCGCACCAGTCGCGCACCTGCTGGTAGCGGGCGTCATCGAAGCCAGTGGTGCCCACCACCGCGTGAATGCCGTGGCTAATGCAGAACTCCAGGTTGTCCATGACCACGCCCGGGGTGGTGAAGTCGACGACGACCTCTGCCCCGTTGTCCACGAGCATGTCAAGCGAGTCGCCGGCGACGACCTCGGCGACAAGCTCCACGCCGTCGGCCGCGTTAACGCCTGCAACGACCGCGGAGCCCACGCGGCCCTTCGCGCCCAGCACTCCGACCTTGATAGACATGATCCGCCTTCCTGCCGGTATGAGCACCGGCACTTTTCTTTAGTCGTTCGCTTTCTGCCTAACTACCATAGCGCCGCTGTGTGACCACGCCGCCGAAACCTCGCTGCGGCCCCACTTCCGCGCCCAAGCGGCCTGTCAGTAGTCGCCTCGCGCCATTCCCCCAGCTAGGATGAAACATATGAAACTCAAGTCACTCCAGTTAACGGCAGTTATCGTCGCATCGGGACTTGCACTGGCCGGGTGCGCAGGCGACAACGTTGCTGAGCCCGCCCTGACCGAGCACACGCCCGAGTCGACGACCGAAGCCCAGGAGCAGACGGAATCCACCACGTCGGACGCCTCCGAGGCCGACAGCCAGACCCGTCAGGCCGCGATGGATCCCGCTGCCGCTGCCGACGGGTTCAGCACCGAGCCGACCGAGAAATTCGGCGATGGCTACGGCGAGCTGCGCACCACCGATATCCGCGTCGGTTCCCACGACGGTTTCGACCGGCTCGTCATCGAATTCGAGGGCACCGGGGAACCGCGCTACCACATCGGTTACAACAACGACCCCCGCCAGGACGGCTCTGGCTTTCCCATCGACGTGCCCGGCGCCTCGAAGCTGGAGATGATTGTCCACGGAACTGCCCCGGATATGTCACCGGACGCGAAGTACAAGCCGAATACCAACCTGGGCCTAACCAGTGGCAATATCGTCGATGTGTACAACGGCGGCGCCTTCGAGGCGACCTCCCAGTACGTCGTGGGTCTGAAAAGCGAGCGCCCGTACAAGGTCGAGATCCTGCACGAGCCGACGCGTCTTGTCGTCGACTTCCAGAACTGAGACTGGCGCGCTACGCCTGATGAGATTCCGACAGGATGACCAAGGTGACCGTCGCATTTTCTCGTGCCACCAGCTCGTGAACGATTCCCGCGCCGAGGTGAACCGCACATCCCGGCTCTACGATCTGAGTTTCTCCCTCGGCTGAAAACTCCACCCGACCAGTTTGGCCGATAACCAAGATTGGCCAGGCTGCTTTGTGGTCCGGCATGACATCGCCTGCCGCAAAAGACAGACGCACGACAGTAGCCCCCTCGTGCCGGCCCAACACTTTCAATTGGGGCCGGTCACGCTGCTGGTTATCTGCCGTTTTAGATGCCTGTAAACCTTCGATGATCTGCACTGGTCACACCTTTTCAGCTGGACTTCTAAAATGGGTCACGTACTTTTCAGCACGTAGGTTCAGCCTATAACCCAACGATCGGTTTGCATCATGACTTCTCCACGCACTGCCTCAACTCGACGCAGCCATCTAGCAGCGTGGGCCGTCGTGGCTCTGCTGGTGATCGCCTCGGTGGCAGGAGCTCTCGTGTCGCATGCACGCGCCGGCGACGCGCGGGATCTATCCGGCCCGGTGATCCAGGAAGTGACCATCGAAGGAATGCGCTTTTCTCCCGCGCGTGTAGAGGTAGACGCCTCGACCCCGGTCGTGCTCAAGATCACGAACAATGACGACCGCAACCACGACCTGAAGATCGGTTCGCACTACTCAGGCATCATTGCGCCGGGTACAACAGTCGTGCGCGATTTCGGCACGTATTCCACCAACACTCAAGGCTGGTGCACCATGGCCTCGCACAAATCCCGGGGCATGGTCTACGACGTCGTGATGGCGGACTAGCTTCCCTGTTTCCGCGCGGCGGCATTCGCCATGATCACCGCACGCTGGGCACGCACACCGCGCACCATCAGCGGAATGAACGCGACGAGGCACGCGCACGCAACGATGCTGCACACGATGCGCGCGATCGACGACGGCGCGAAGAGCCAGCCGAGCAGAGCAACGTTGAACACGATCACGCGCACAACGCCCGCGCGGTTCAGCTCCGCGAGGCCCGCCCGCGTCGCAGCAGGGCCACCACCGATCGTCGTGGGCATGAGGTAGCTCATCGTTCCAATGAGAAGCTGCGCGGCGAACCCGGCGAGTAGCGGAAGGGTGGAGGGGAAAGGGCGTCGAGGTAGCCGTCGATAAGCAATGCGGACGTGCCGAAAGCGACGAGCGATGCCACGAGCCATGCGATGGCGAGCAGCGCGGACAAGCTCGGGTACGTGACGCGTTCGCGCCAGGAGGTGGACAGCACTCCCGCGAACCATGTTTGCAGCGCCCACGCCCACGCCGCCGCGTACACGAGCACGCCGATTCCCAAAAGGAGCCCGCTGTTCGACAGCGCCCCGGCGATGGCAGCGAAAAGACCCGCGCCCATCACGCCGAATACGGCGCGCGGGTGCGTGAGCATCGCTTTCATCCGCCACATCGCGGGCAGCAGCACGACGAGCGAGGCCATCGCCGCGAAGCCGACGAAACCGCCGATATTCGCAAGCAGATGAGCCAGCAAAACACGCTGCTGCCAGCCGCCGCGCAAATCCAGTCCAAGAGCAGCGCCAAAACACCCGCCGAGAACAAGACATGCGCCGGCGGCCACGTACCCCCACACGACAGGGCGGAAACGCTTCGCAGGATCCGCCGTAGCAATTTGCTTAGCGACGCCAACCGCATGCCACCCCACTGCCCCCACGACGAGTGCTGCGCCGAAGCAGAGAATGATCCAATGCCAGTCGGTGCCGCTGAACACGTGAGCGAGCAAAACAGCCACGACTCCGACGTTGAGGACACGGGACCGCTGCAATTGGGCCGGGCGCGCTGAATCCGGCAGCTTCTGTTGGAGGAAACGCTCGGTGAGGTTCTGCGACCACACCACGATGGAATTCGTCAGAACGCCCAGAGTGAAGATGTGGATCAGCAGTACGCGCGGCTCAGGCACCAAGGTGTGCACAAGGCCGACGAGAACGAACACACCCATCCACACCGACACAGGGCGCGACACCTTGCGGTGCCACACCCGCGGGTCCCAACGGGACGATGGTGACGGTGAGGTGGGTGCGCTCGTCGAGAAGCTTTGTTTACTCGTCGTCCTCATCCTCGTTGACCGGGACGAGCGAGATCTTGCCGCGGTTGTCGATGTCGGCGATCTCCACCTCGACCTTGTCGCCGACGTTGACGACGTCCTCGACATTCTCGATGCGCTTGTTGCCGCCGAGCTTGGAGATGTGGATCAGGCCGTCGCGGCCCGGGGTGAGCGAGACGAATGCGCCGAAAGCGACGGTCTTGACCACGGTGCCGAGGTAACGCTCGCCCACCTTCGGCTGCTGCGGGTTGGCGATCGAATTGATCTTCTCGATCGCGGCATCGGCTGCCTCGCCTGTGGCGGCGGCGACGTAAATCGTGCCGTCGTCCTCGATGGAGATGTCTGCGCCGGTGTCCTCGGTGATCTGGTTGATGGTCTTGCCCTTCGGGCCAATGACCTCGCCAATCTTGGACACCGGGACGCTCACGGTGGTGATCTTCGGGGCGAGCGGGCTCATCTCGTCCGGGCCCTCGATGATCTCAGCCATGGTGTCCAGGATCGCCTCGCGGGCGTCCTTGGCCTGGTTCAGCGCGTTCGCCAGGACATCGGACGGGATGCCGTCGAGCTTGGTGTCCAGCTGCAGAGCAGTGATGAACTCGGACGTGCCCGCGACCTTGAAGTCCATGTCGCCGAATGCGTCCTCGGCGCCGAGGATATCGGTGAGCGCGACGTACTTGGTCTCGCCGTCGATCTCGCCGGAGACCAGACCCATCGCGATGCCAGCGACCGGGGCCGCCAACGGGACGCCGGCGTTGTACAGCGACAGCGTGGAGGCGCAGACCGAGCCCATAGAGGTCGAACCGTTGGAACCGAGTGCCTCGGAGACCTGGCGGATCGTGTACGGGAAGTCCTCCTTGGACGGGATCACCGGCACGAGTGCGCGCTCGGCGAGCGCACCATGGCCGATCTCGCGACGCTTCGGCGAACCGACGCGACCAGTCTCGCCCGTGGAGTACGGCGGGAAGTTGTAGTGGTGGATGTAGTGCTTGGAGGTCTCCGGGTGGAGGGAATCCAGCTGCTGCTCCATCTTCAGCATGTCCAGGGTGGTCACCCCGAGAATCTGGGTCTCGCCGCGCTCGAACAGAGCGGAGCCGTGTGCGCGGGGAACCAGTTCGACTTCAACGCCGAGGTCGCGGATGTCGGTGACCCCGCGGCCGTCGATACGGAAGCCCTCGGTGAGGATCTTGTTGCGCACGATCTGCTTCATCACCGCGTTATAAGCGGCGCGGATCTGCTTGGAGGCGTCCTCATCGTCCTCGACCGGCAGGGAGCCCAGCAGATCAGACTCGATCTCCTCCATGTATTCGTTGGTCGCGTCGTCGCGCTCAGCCTTGCCCTTGATCGTGAGAAGCTTCGACAGCTTCTTGGAAGCCTTCTTCTCCACGGCGTCGAAGATCTCGTCGCTGTACGACGGGAAGAGCTGGAACTCCTGGGTCTCCTTCGCGGTGCGCTCAGCCAGACCACGCTGAGCCTCGCACAGCGTCTTGATGAACGGCTTGGCCGCCTCGAGGCCTTCCGCAACGGTGGACTCAGTCGGGGCCGGGGCGCCGTTATCGATGAGCGAGACCACGTTGGCGCCAGCGCCTGCCTCGACCATCATGATCGCGACATCTTCGACCTTCTTGCGACCCTTCTTCTTTTCCACGATGCGACCGGCGACGACCATCTCGAAGACGGCCTGCTCGTGCTGCTCGTGGTTCGGGAAAGCGACCCACTGGCCACCCGGGTGATCCTCGTCAGCGATGAGCGCCATGCGCACGCCGCCGACGGCACCGGAGACCGGAAGGCCCGACAGCTGCGTTGCGGCAGAAGCGCCGTTGATGGCCACAACGTCGTAGTACTCCTCCGGGTCCCAGCTCATCACGGTGATGACGACCTGGACCTCGTTGCGCAGGCCCTTCACGAAGGTCGGGCGCAGCGGACGGTCAATCAGGCGGCAGGCCAGAATCGCCTCGGTGGACGGACGGCCCTCACGGCGGAAGAAGGAGCCCGGGATCTTGCCGGCGGCGTACATGCGCTCTTCCACATCGACGGTGAGCGGGAAGAAGTCGAAGCCCTCGCGCGGTTGGTTCGACGCGGTGGTGGTGGCCAGCAGCATCGTCTCGTCGTCGAGGTAGGTGGTCACCGAACCGCCTGCCTGGCGTGCGAGCTGGCCGGTCTCGAACCGGACCGTGCGCTCACCGAAATCGCCGTTGTCCAGCACGGCTACTGCGTCGGTGATGCCGTATTCCTCGTCAACGTTGAATTCGACGGAATTGTCCGGGGTGTGCATCTGGTGCTTGCTCAAAAGATCCCTTTCTGGGGTTCTCGTTCTTGTGGCGATCATCGGTGCCGCCGTTGAAGGTATTTAGGTACAACAACCAGGCATGCTACCAGCAGACATAGAAAAATGCCCAGTTCATCCACGTGGGCGGAAGAACTGGGCACGGCCCGGTCGATGGCCTCTAGGCGGCCAGTCCGACGGAGCCGAGCTCGCGCATGACCCCGTCCAGGTCGGCCGCGGAGGGACTGTAGCGCATCACTTCTGTGAATGCGTCCATAGCCATCGCCGCCGACGCAGGGGTGCGCCCCGTGTCGATGAGGTGGGCGACGACATCGGGAGCGCCTACGCCACCGCCGGTAAGGACACGGCTGTCTGCCGGGGCCAGTACTCCGAGCGCGGTCGAGTCGACCGGATGCCGGAACATATTGGTGAATTTCATGGTGCTCCTTTCGTGCGAATCGTTCGTTCGCAAACAATGACGAGGGAGTTTACCGTACGTTCACCTTTGGTTCATAATTTAGTTGTTGTGAGCGTGTCACGCGGGAGCGTTATACGCCCTTGCCGCCGGTGCCGAACAGGTCGATACCGAAGGTTGTGGAGATTCGGCCCTGGGCGATCCACAGAATGCCCACCACCAGGGCGACAATGATGATGGCGAAGAAGACCCACGCCAGCACCTTGTTCGGCGTACTGCCGTCAGCGGCGTCCTTGTGAGGCACGGCGAAGCGAACGCCCAGTGCGAACAGGATCGGCAAACCGGCGCCGAGGATCAGGCCGCCAAGTGTGACCTGCACGAGGGATTGAAGCAGTTCCATGTCATGTACTCCTTGATATGCTTCCGTCAAACTTTCTCGTTGTCGCTGTCAGCTACTTAGCAGCAGACGTGCCGTCAGTTTCGCCAGGCAGGTCTTTGAAAGTGGAAGAGCCGCCCCGGCTGGTGTCCACGAAATCGGCAGGTTCGCCGGAATCGCGTCGCTCAGCCACCTCAGCCGGCGCACCAGCACCGACTTTCTCGCGGGTGCGCTGCGCAGCTGCGCGGGAATCCGCGTCCGTGTCGGGAGTACCGTCGCCATCCCAGTCGGCATTGACGTTGCCGGAGTGGACCGGGTTCTGGCGTGCCCGGCGCAGCATGTACAGGACCAGCACCACGAGCACTGCGAGTGCGAAGAGCGCGCCGACGACGACATTGGTGCCATTGGAGATCAAATCGGAGATCCAGAACAGCACGCCGGCAACAATCGCGGCGATGGGCAGCGTGGTGATCCAGGCGATGGCCATGCGGCCAGCAACGTTCCAGCGGACTTCCGCCCCCTTCTTGCCGATGCCGGTACCCAGGATGGAGCCGGTGGCGACGTGGGTGGTGGACAGCGCCATACCCAGGTGAGAGGAGGAAAGAATGATCACGGCGGATGCGGTCTCAGCAGCCATGCCCTGCGGTGAAGAGATCTCCACCAGACCCTTGCCCAGAGTGCGGATCACGCGCCAGCCGCCGCTGTAGGTGCCCAGGGCAATCGCAGTCGCACACGCGAACGTGACCCACAGCGGCATATCGGCGGACTCGTCGAGGTGGCCGGTGGCTACAAGCGCCAGGAAGATCACGCCCATTGTCTTCTGCGCGTCGGACGTGCCGTGCGCGAGCGCCACCAGCGAAGCGGACCCGATCTGGCCCCAGCGGAAGTAGTTGTCGCGTTCCTTCTCACGCAGCTGGGAGGTGAAATAGTACACGCCGGCCGTGCCGCATGCCGCAACGAGTCCAGCGACCACTGGAGCGGCGACAGCCGGCACGATGATCTTGTTCAGCACGCCGCCCCACATCACGCCGCCGAAGCCCATCGCACCGATGGCGGCGCCGATGAGGCCGCCGAACAAGGAGTGCGAGGAGGAGGACGGAATACCGAAGAGCCAGGTGAACAAGTTCCAGAGAATGCCGCCAATCAGGCCGCAGAACACAATGAGAAGCAATGTATCAGCTTGGGCATTGTCGCTAAGGTCAAATTCATCTAGCCGGACGATGCCCTTGGCCACAGTCTTAGCCACCTCAATCGAGATGAACGCGCCCACAAAGTTCAAGCAGCCGGCGAGAATGACGGCAGTCTTGGGCTTGAGGGCACCCGTCGCAATCGACGTCGCCATGGCATTCGCGGTGTCGTGGAAGCCGTTTGTGAAGTCGAATGCTAGCGCAGTAACAATGATGATCAGCAATAGGATCAGCTCGGTCGTCATAGGCGACAGTATTCTCCTACGGCCCCGTAACTTCCAGACAGACTTTTGATTCTCTAGACACTTTCGCGCTCCTAAGTGGGCCCCTAAGCAGGGCACATTACCAACACGTAACATTGACGGTTTACTGAGTTTTAAAGAAACGTTCAGACATCGTCACCACGAAAACAAGGCGTGAAAAAACGGCCACCGACAATTCGGTAGCCGTTTATGCCGTGAAGTGACGCGCGAAGTTAGCGGCGCAGACCCAGGCGGGCGATGAGCTCACGGTAACGCTCAACGTTGTTCTCGCGCAGGTACTTCAGCAGACCGCGACGACGGCCGACGAGCAGCAGCAGGCCACGACGGGAGTGGTGGTCGTGCTTGTGGCCCTTGAGGTGCTCGGTCAGGTTGTTGATGCGCTCGGTGAGCAGGGCAACCTGTGCCTCCGGGGAGCCAGTGTCGGTCTCGTGCAGGCCGTACTCCTTGAGGATTTCAGCCTTCTTCTCAGTGGTCAAAGCCATGATTGAATCTCCTTGGTTATTTCAGTTCGCATTCTGCGGATCTTCCCTTACGGGAAGCGGTGTCGGCGACTGCTGCGAACCACAGTCATGCCACGCTGCACTGAGCACAGCGCGGTGCCGTTACCGAGACAGTCATGCTAGCGCACCCTCACGCTCGACCGTTAATCGCGCTTATTTCGCTGCCGCAGCGAGATCCGTCAAGCGCCGCATGAACTCAGCGAGGAAGCGTTGCTTATCGACGCCGACCGCCACCTTCGCCGTCTTCTCCTCATCGTTGAGCCGCGTCTCATCGCCGATGGTGCGCCCACGCGTCTCGCCTTCGGTGTCGACCTTGAGGTTGATCGCGATGGTCTCCACAAGGCTCGGGTCGATGGCGACGCCGACTGCCAGCGGGTCGTGCAGGCCGCAGCCACCCAAGTGCGGCGCGGTCGTCTTATAAGCGTCGATGTAGTAGTTCGTGGCTGCCGCGAGGAAATCTCCGCCCGGGGTGCCCAGTGCTTCCCACTTGGCGGTCTCGTCGACGGTGAGCAGGGTCTGCAGCGTGACGTCGAGGCCGATCATGGTGATGTCTTTCAGGCGGCGGAAGATCGCGTCGGTGGCCTCCGGGTCCTGGTTGACATTGGCTTCGGCCCACGGCGAGACATTGCCCGGAACGGTCAGAGCGCCGCCCATCATGACGATGTGGGCCTTCTCGGCGAACGTCTCGCTCACCTTCGCTGCCGCTGCGATTGTGGTGGACGGCCCGGTAGGAACGATGACGAGCTCATCGCCGTACTGCTCGACGGATTCAACGAGGAAGTCGACTGCCGATTTCGTCTCCACCGCGCGCTTTGGCTCCGGCAGCTGCGCTTCACCGACGCCATTCTTGCCGTGAATGAACTCGGAGATCTCCAGTACGTCAAAAGAGTCTTTCGCACTGGCGTGCCCGGGTCCGGCGTACACCGGAATATCGGTGCGGCCGAACAGTTCGAGAATGGCCAAGGTGTTGCGCACACCCGTTTCCACGAGCACGTTGCCGTAGGTGCCGGTGACGCCGATCAGATCGACTTCCTCGGAGCCGAGGGCATAAGCGAGAGCGAGGGCATCATCGATGCCGGTGTCCAGATCCAGAATCATTTTGCGGGTCATGGCACACCACACTAGCCCGTCGGCAGCGACGCGCTAGGACAGGATCTCGCGGACGCGCGCGACATCGCGCGCCATGTGCTCCAACAGCTCGTCGACGGAATCGAATTTGACCATGTCGCGCACTTTCGCGATGAATTCCACGCGGGCGGTACGACCATACAAATCCGCATCTCGGTCAAGCACGAAGGACTCGATGGAGCGCCGGTGGTCGCCGAAGGTCGGATTGGTGCCCACCGAGATCGCGGCGCGGTAGCGGATCCCGGGCTCCATATCGCCGTCGATGGGGCGGCCGTCCGGAAGTACCGTGAACCAGCCGGCGTAGACCCCGTCGGCGGGCACAGCCTCGGTATCAGCGGCGTACTGGTTCGCGGTCGGGTAGCCGAGCTCGCGCCCACCGCGTCCAGCACCGCGCTCCACCTCAGCGGTCACGGAGAATTCGCGGCCGAGGAATTCAGATGCCTGAGCGACATCGCCGCCGCGCAGAGCATCGCGGATGGCGGTGGAACAGATGCGCTCGGTGCCGTCGAAAAGCAACGACACGACGTCGACGTCGACGCCGTATTTCTCGCCGAGGGCGAGCATCGTCTGCGCGGTGCCGGACGCCCCTGCTCCGAAGGTGAAATTCTCTCCCACCACGACGCGCGAGGCGTGCAGGGTGTCCACGATCACCGAGCGGAAATAATCTTCAGGGCTCTCCCCTGCCAACTCCTTGGTGAAGTCAATGACCAGCAGGTGGTCGACGCCGAGCTCCTCGATCAGGCGGGCGCGCTCGGCCAGTGGCAGCAGCGTGTCCGGGGTGTGCTCCGGCGCGAAGATCTTCACCGGGTGCGGGTCGAAGGTCATCACCACGCACTCCACGCCCGCCTCGTGGGCGAGGTTCACAGCGCGCCGGATGAGTTTCTGGTGGCCGCGGTGCACCCCGTCGAAGACACCGATGGTGACCACGGGGTCGCGCATATCGGCGGGAACACGGCCGAGCCCAGACAAAATATCCACGCCGGAAAGCGTAGTGCATAGTGTTGTGACTATGAACGTGGGCCAAACTGCAGATCCGCTATCCACCTCGGGCGTGGTCGTCGTCGATAAGCCAGCTGGCGTGACCAGCCATGATGTCGTGGCGAAGCTGCGTCGCTTTTTCGGCACCCGCAAGGTCGGGCACGCCGGCACGCTCGACCCGATGGCCACGGGCGTGCTCGTCGCCGGCATCGAGCGCGGGACGAAGCTGCTCGCGCACCTCGTCGCCGACGAGAAAATCTACTCCGCGACGATCCGCCTCGGCGCGGCGACGAGCACTGACGACGCCGAGGGCGACATTCTCACTGAGACGGATGCTTCGCACATCACCGACGACCAGATCATGGCGCAGGTCGCCGCGTTGACCGGCGAGATCATGCAGGTTCCGTCGAAGGTCTCCGCGATCAAGATCGACGGCAAACGCGCCCACGAGCTCGTCCGCGAGGGCAAAGAGGTCGAGATTCCGCCGCGGCCCGTGACGATCTTCAGCTTCGATGTTTCCGCGATTCGCCGCGAGGGCACCTTCGTCGACATCGATGCGCGTGTCCACTGCTCCTCGGGCACCTATATCCGCTCGCTCGCGCGCGATATGGGCGAGGCGCTCGGGGTGGGTGGGCACCTGACGGCGTTGCGTCGAGAAGCCTCCGGCCCATTCACGCTCGAGCACGCGCGCACGCTCGGCGAGCTCGAGGATGACGCCGCGCTGTCGCTCACCCTCGACGAGGCGCTCACGACCGCGTGGCCCGTGCTCGAGGTCACCGCCGACGAATACGCCGCGCTCGCGATGGGCAAATGGCTCGAGCCGCGCGGATTGGCCGGTGTCCACGCAGCCGTCGGTCCGGACGGGCGCGCTGTCGCGCTCGTCAAAGAAAAAGGCAAGCGCTTATCGACGATCTTTGTCGCCCGCCCCTCGACCCTCTAGCCCGCATTCGACTGTGCCGGGACGAATGCCGCCGCGCAGACGTAACCACTTCGCACCATCCACCGTCCCTCGATGAACGGCACTGGGGTGGGCCGCACAAGCAGGTAGGAAATGAAGGTGCCGTCGGGGCGGATGTCGATCTCCGCGTCCTCGAACCCGAGCCACCGCAGCGTCATCGGGAACCACGTCTTGTAAGTCGCCTCCTTCGCGCAGAACAGCAGGCGATCCGCCCAGTCGTTGCCCGCGGCCTTCTGCACGTCGACCCAGTGGCGTTCCGGCGACCGCGCGATCTGGTCGAGCACGCCCTCCGGCAGCGGCTCGGCCGGTTCCGCATCAATTCCCACCGACCGCAGCGCGTCCGTCGGCGCGGCCACGGCGATGCGCAGTCCGTCCGTGTGGGTCAAAGAACCCGTGTAGCCCTCCGGCCACAGGGGCATGCCCTTCTCCCCTTTCAGGATCGCGCTCGCGGAATCCATGCCGAGCTCCCGCAGCGCCTGGTGCGCACACCAACGGGCATCGCCGAATTCGCCCTTGCGGTCATCCACCGCCCGGCTCACCACCACGCGTTCAGCCGGGTGCAGCTCGTTGTAATTCGTCAGGTCACCATTGGAATCCGTGCGCATGAACACCACGCGCGCGGGAGCAGGAAAGAGCTTTTCGACGATCACCGCTCCACCTCCATCACCGGATACGGCCACGCCGGTGGATTTTTCCTGCGCCGCCACTCGTCGGGGTACCCCAATGAGACTTCGACGTGGTCCACCCCGTCGATTGTCTGCACGCCTGGCATGTGCAGGTGCCCGTAGATGACGGTCTGAGCGTTGTACCGCGTCGCCCACCCCCTGGTGTGCCGGGTGCCGCACCACAGGGCGGCTTCGCGCCACCACATCTTGTCGGTCGGCTCCTGCACGAGGGGCCAGTGATTGATGAGGATCGTCGGGCCGTCGATACGCGAGAGCCGCCGCGTCGAATACGCCAGCCGGTCCCAGCACCAAGCGCGGATATCCGTGAACGGCGCGATGGCCACCTCGTCGGTGAACACGACCTCGTTCTTCTTCGCCGCGGCGAGCGCCTCCTCCACCGTGGAGGTGGGCGGACGGAACGAATAGTCGTAGAGCGTGAAAAGCGGCACGATGGTCACCCCGCCGAAGACCGGGTACGGATCCTCCGGCGTGATCACTCCGAGGCCGCGCAGCCGGTTGACCAGGTCGGTGTATTTCTCGCGACCTTTGTAGCGGTCCGTGCCGCGGGCGAAGAGTTCGTGGTTTCCCGGCACCCAGATCACCGTGTCGAAACGCTGCGTCAGCTTCGCCATGACCTGGACGACCAACTCCGTGCGCTCGGCGACATCGCCGGCGACGATCAGCCAGTCGGACGGGTCCGCCGGCACAATGTCATCGACGCGCGGACGGTTGGCCTTCACAGCGGCGTGAAGGTCCGAAACAGCCCACAGTGTCGTAGTCATGTCTTCCTTTTTAGTCTTCCGGCGTGTCGATTTTCGCCCATCGCATGGAGTAGAAACGCCACACATCGCCCACCAGACGCAGCACCACCATCGCGGTCAGGCCACACCAGATACCGGCGAGACCTGTCTCCGCCCAGTACGCGATGGCGATGCCCGGCAGGAAGCCGAGCAGTACCGAGCCGAGAGTGAGGGTGCGCAAGAACGCCGCATCCCCCGCGCCCAGCAATACGCCGTCGAGCGCGAACAGGACACCGCCTGCAGCGATCATCGCGATGAGCAACCACCACGGCACCGCCATCGCCTCAAGGACCGCCTCATCGGTGGTGAACAGCCGCCGGATGAACGGTCCGCCGATCGCGAAGACACCCGCCAATGTGAGTGCGAACCACAGCGACAGGCGGGTGGCTTTCTCGCCGACGGCGCGGGCGTCGTCGATACGGCCCGTGCCCAACGCCGAGCCGGTGAGCGTCTGCGCCGCAATCGCCAGCGAATCAAGCACGAGCGTCAGGAAATTCCACAGCTGCAGCATCACCTGGTGCGCCGCCAGCGCGGCGACACTCACCCGGCCTGCCACCGCCGCCGCGGACACGAAAGCGACCTGGAACGACAATGACCGCAGAATCAGATCCCGGCCGAGCACCAGCTGCCGGGCGATGACTTTTCCGTCCGGCTTCCACGACCCCTTGTGAACGTGAATCAGCGCTCCCAAAACCCCCGCCGCGGTCAGCCCCATGCCGATGACATTGGCCACCGCTGAACCGATCAGACCAAAGCGAGCCACCAAAAATGGCAGTGCCGCCGCCCCGGGAATCAGGCCGCACAGCGTCAGGTAGAACGGCAGCTTGGTGTTCTGGATCCCACGCAACCACCCGTTGCCAGCCATGATGATCAGCGTCAGGGGAATCGCCAGCGCCGCCACGCGCATCCAACGCACCGCCATGTCGGCAGTGGCTGGATCGTTGGTGAGAAACAGCGCGATCGGGTGCGCAAATATCCATACCAAGGAAGCGAGCAGCAGTCCGACGCCGAGCGCCACCCACGTGGCTTGGACGCCCTCCGCAATGGCACGCTGCGTCTTCCCGGCCCCGTAGAACCGTGCCGATCGGGCAGTCGTGCCATAAGACAGGAACGTCAACTGAGTCGTCACCGTCGACTGCACCGTGGCACCCGCCGCCAGCGCAGCCAGTTCGCCGGCGCCCAACCGGCCGATCACCGCGGTGTCCAACAGCAGGTACAGCGGATTCGCCGCGAGTACACCGAGCGCCGGCAACGCGAGCGCCAGTACGCGGCGCAGCGTCACCGTGGTGTCGATAGGTGTCTGGGAAGTCGTGTCGGTGTCCGTCACAGCGCCGCGGCCATCTCCTCGACGGTGCGGCGCAGCGCCTCAATCCCGTCGTCGACCGGCCCCGCCACGGAATAGCCGGCTGCCGGGACGTGTCCGCCGCCTCCGTGCACAGCCGCGACCTCCGCGACATTCACCACCGTCGAGCGCAGCGACACCGACCAGTAACCGGGGTGGATTTCCTTGAACACCACACCGATATCGCTGCCGGTCAAAGCGCGCGAATATTCGATGATGGACTCCACAGCGGTCTGGTGCATGCCGGACAAATGAGCATCGTCGATACGCAGCACAGACATCGTGAGCGATCCCGCAGCGAGTGTCGTCATTCCCGCCATGACTTCGCCCATCAGCTTCAAATCGTTCGCCGAAACGGCATCCATCAGGTCCAGGGCGGCTGAACGCGGCTCCACGCCGTGGTCGAGCAGCTCCTCCGCGAGACGGTGCATGCGCGGGGTGCCCCACCGGAAACTTCCGGTATCGGTGACCAGACCCGCATACAGGCAGTACGCGATGTCCGGGGTGAGCTCCACACCCAGGTAATGCATAAGTTCACGGATGATCACCGTCGTCGACTCCGACGGAAGAATCAGGTTCATCCCGCCGAAGCCAGGATTGGACGCGTGGTGGTCGATGACGATCACGCGCGACGGATCCGCCGCCAACGCCGGGCGCAGACGCCCAGTACGGTCCAGCGACGCGCAATCCGTGGTCACGACAAGACCGTCATCGGGAAGTTCGTCACCGAGAATCACCTCGTTCACACCAGGGATCGTGGAGAGATTTTCCGGCCACGGCGAATTCTGCCCGATCCGCACATCCACCGTGACGCCGAGCGCGCGCAACGACAGAGCCAGTGCCGACGCCGAACCAACGGCATCGGCATCGGGACGGATGTGCGTGACCACGTGCACTTTCCCAGCGTCTTTCAGACGCGCCGCCACGGCCGCGAATTCGCCCTCCCCGGGCGCGAAGAGATGGTTGGCCGCCATCTATTCGTCCCTCGTCTTGTACGGATCAGCCTCACCCGCCGGTGTGGCGTTCTTCTTCAGCTCCGCGAGCTCTTCGTCGCGGGCGCGGGCGCGCGCCAGCAGCTCTTCCATGCGTGCCGACGCCTCCGGCACCGTATCCACCTCGAAGCTCAGCGTCGGGGTGAACCGGACACCCAGCTCATCGCCCATGATCTTGCGGAGCTGGCCGCGGGCGCGGTGCAACGCCTCGGCGGCCTGGTCCAGGTCGGGCTCGTCATCGATGTCTGCGCCACGGACCGTGTAAAACACAGTCGCATCGTGCAGGTCGCCGGTGACGCGGACATCCGTGACGGTCACCAGCTCCAGACGGCGGTCCTTGATCTGGCGCTCGATGGCGCTGGCCACGATTGCCTGAATCCGCTTGGCCAAACGCTGCGCGCGAGTGTTATCAGCCACGGTGATTCCCCTTCCTGCTCTCCAAAATCAGCTTCCCTAGTGTAGCGCCCCTCACCAATACCCACGCCCCGCGGGCGTGGAAGCCAGCGGGGCGTGGGTGAAGCGGAGACGTCGATAAGCGGCGTGTGCGTTAGGAACGCGGAACCTCGACCATCTCGTAGACCTGGATCTCGTCGTCGACCTGGATGTCCGGGTAGGACAGCACCATGCCGCACTCGTACCCCTTGTCCACCTCGGTGACGTCGTCCTTCTCGCGGCGGAGCGAATCGATCGTCGCATCCGGCGTGACCACGTTGCCGTCGCGCACGAGGCGGACCTTCGACCCGCGCTTGACCTTGCCGGACGTGACCATGCAGCCCGCGATGAGGCCGACAGCGGATGCCTTGAAGATCTGGCGGATCTCCGCGGTACCGAGGTCGCGCTCCTCGTAGATGGGCTTGAGCATGCCCTTGAGCGCTGCCTCCATGTCGTCGATGACCTGGTAGATCACCGAGTAGTAGCGGATCTCCACGCCCTCTTCGTTGGCTTCCTCGGTGGCCTTGCCCTCGGAGCGGACGTTGAACGCGATGATCACCGCGTCGGAAGCCGCAGCCAGCGACACGTTGGTCTGGGTCACAGCACCGACACCACGGTCGATGATGTTGACCTGCACCTCGTCGTCCACCTCGATCTTGAGCAGAGCCTCCTCGAGGGCTTCCACCGAACCGGCGTTGTCGCCCTTGAGGATGAGGTTGAGCGTGCTCGTCTCCTTGAGCGCCTGGTCCAGGTTCTCCAGGGAGACGCGCTTCTTCTTGCGGGCCTGCATCGCCGCACGCTGACGCGCGTCACGCTGTGCAGCGATCTGGCGTGCCACGCGGTCGTCCTCGACCACGAGCAGGTTGTCGCCCGGGCCCGGAACGCCGTTGAGACCCTGGACCTGAACCGGGCAGGACGGGCCTGCCTCTTCGACGTCGTTGCCCCACTCGTCGATCATGCGGCGCACGCGGCCGAAGTTGCCGCCGACGACGATGGAATCGCCGACGCGCAGCGTACCGCGCTGAACGATGACCGTGGAGACCGGGCCGCGGCCGCGGTCCAGGTGGGACTCGATGGCCAGACCCTGAGCGTCCATGTCCGGGTTCGCCGTCAGCTCAAGTGCGGCATCTGCGGTGAGCAGCACTGCCTCGAGCAGGTCGTCGATACCGGTGCCCTGCTTAGCGGAGATGTCGATGAACATCGTGTCGCCGCCGTACTCCTCCGACACGAGGTCGTACTCGGTCAGCTGACCGCGGATCTTGTCCGGCTGAGCCTCCGGCTTATCCACCTTGTTCACGGCGACCACGATCGGCAGCTCCGCCGCCTTGGCGTGGTTGATCGCCTCAACGGTCTGCGGCATCACGCCGTCGTCCGCCGCCACAACGAGGATGGCAAGGTCGGTCGACTTAGCACCGCGGGCACGCATAGCGGTGAACGCCTCGTGACCCGGGGTATCCAGGAACGTGATCTTGCGCGGCTCGTCGTCCAGGGTGACCTCGGTCTGGTACGCGCCGATGCCCTGGGTAATGCCGCCGGCCTCGCCGCGCCCAACGTTCGCGTTGCGGATCGAGTCCAACAGTCGCGTCTTACCGTGGTCGACGTGACCCATGACGGACACCACCGGCGGGCGCTGCTCGAGGGCCTCTTCGCCGCCCTCGTCCTCGCCGAACTGGAGATCGAAGGACTCGAGCAGCTCGCGGTCCTCGTCCTCCGGCGAGACGATCTGCACCTCGTAGTTGATCTCGGCGCCCAGCAGCTGCAGCGTCTCCTCGGAGACAGACTGCGTCGCCGTCACCATCTCGCCCAGGTTGAACAGCGCCTGGACGAGGTTCGATGCCTCGGTGCCGATCTTCTCGGCCAGGTCGGACAGGGTCGCACCCTGACGCAGACGCACGGTCTTGCCGCCGCCGTCCGGCAGACGGACGCCGCCCACGACGTTCGGTGCGTGCATCTCCTCGTACTCGTGGCGCTTCTGACGCTTGGATTTACGTCCCTTGCCAGGTGCGCCACCCGGACGACCGAATGCGCCAGCGGTGCCGCCGCGACGACCGCCACGACCGCGGAAACCGCCGCCTCCCATCGGGCCGCCACCGCGACCGCGACCACCAGGTCCGCCCGGACCGCCGTGGCCGCGTCCGCCACCACGACGGCCGGCAGCGCGCGACGGCATCTGCGCCGGATTCGGGTGGTTCGCCATATCTGCCGGGCTCGGTGCACCGGAACGGGAACCGCCACCACCTGAACGGCCACCCTGGCCGCCCGGACGGGGTGCCTGGTCACCGCGGCGCTTCTGCTGGCCACCGGCACCGCCGCGACCGCCACCGGGACGCGGCTGCGGGCGCGGGCCGCCCGAGTTAGAAGAGAACGGGTTATTTGCCACGCGCGGACGACCGCCCGGCTTCGGCATCGGGCGCGGCATCGGCGCTGCGCCGCCCTCAGCACCCGGCTTCGGGCCCGGTTTCGCGGCAGGCTTCGGGCCCGGCTTGGCAGCCGGCTTCGGCCCCGGCTTAGCGGCACCCGGTTTCGGTGCGTCCTTCGCAGCGGGCTTCGGGCCCGGCTTGGCGGCAGGCTTCGGCCCCGGCTTAGCGGCACCTGGTTTCGGTGCGTCCTTCGCCGCGGGCTTCGGGCCCGGCTTAGCAGCAGGCTTCGCAGCCGGCTTCGGCGCATCGGCCTTGGTGCCAGCCGACTTGGCAGCCGACGGTTTCGCAGCCGACGGCTTGGCGGCAGGCTTCTTCGCCGCGGGCTTCTTCGCCCCGGCGGACGGCTTCTTGCCGGCAGCCTTATCGTCCTTTGCGCCGTCGCCGCGCTCTTCGTAGAGCGCCTTCATCTTCTTCACCACCGGCGGTTCGATGGTGGAGGATGCGGTCTTGACGAACTCGCCTTCCTCTTTCAGGGTGGCGAGCAATTCCTTACTTGTTACGCCGAGCTGTTTTGCCAGTTCGTGAACGCGTAGCTTTCCGGACACGTATCTCCTCTTGGTTTGGCTAGAGGCGACTGTCCGCTGCTACGCGGCAGGCCTCTAGACGATGGTCATGACGTTCATCGCTGATGCTTCATGGTCTGCTTCATGGTTGAAGACTCATCAGTTCTTTAGTCCTTTTCACTTACTGTGCGGAATTTCTTCCGCGATGTACTTGCGTACTGCGCTGGTGTCCACGTTCGCGGACACCCGGAGGGCCCGCCCGAAGGCGCGGCGTTGCTCCGCTAGCTCACATGCCTGGGTGGTGGGTGTGATCCATGCGCCACGGCCGGGAAGTTTGCGTCCCGGGTCCGGGATGATCCGCGTGTGATCGTCGGGGTCGACGACGACGCGCAAAAGCTGAGTGTCCGGCCGCGCCTCACGCGTGGCTATGCACGTCCGGGTTCGTGTCGGGTTACTCATTTTCGCTTATCGACGCCTCCCGCCCCGCCACCTCGGCAGAATTGAAGCCAAGGTTCAACCATACGCCATTGGCGCCCGGAACTGTAACTTGTTGTTCACTTTCGCCGGAACGAATTACACCGGCTGGATTTCACCTTCGGCTATTTGCCCCGAACCGGCTAGCTCGCGCGGTCGGTGTCGGAGTGAATGTCGATCTTCCAACCGGTGAGACGCGCCGCCAAGCGGGCGTTCTGACCTTCGCGGCCGATCGCCAGCGACAGCTGGTAATCCGGAACGGTCACACGTGCTGCCTGCCCCTCGAGGTCGAGGATGTCGACCTTGATCACCTTGGACGGGGCGAGCGAGTTGCCCACGTAGACGGCCGGGTCGTCGGAGTAGTCGACGATGTCGATCTTCTCCCCATTCAGGCCCTCCATGATGTTGGTCACGCGTGCGCCGCGCGGGCCGATGCACGCACCCTTGGCGTTGATGCCTTTCACGGCGCCTTTCACAGCGACCTTGGAGCGGTGGCCAGCCTCGCGGGCAATACCGACGATCTCCACGGAGCCGTCCTCCACCTCCGGCACTTCAAGCGCGAAGAGTCCACGGACAAGCTCCGGGTGCGTGCGCGACAGGTTGACGGTGGTGTTGCGCTCGCCGGAGGTCACTCCCACGACGTAGGCCTTCACGCGGTCCCCGTGCTCGAGCTTCTCGCCCGGGATCTGCTCCGCCGGAAGCAGGATGCCGTCCTGCGGGTTCGCCTCGGTGCCCAGCTGCACGACGACGATCCCGCGAGCATTCGCGTTCGCGTCGCGCTGCACGATGCCGGAGACCACCTTGCCCTCGAGTTCCGAGTATTCGTCGTAGGCGCGGGTCGCCTCAGCCGAACGCATGCGCTTCAGGATCGCTTCACGCACAGCGAGCGCACCGACGCGGGAGAAATTCACCGGGGTGTCGTCATATTCGGAGACGATATTGCCTTCGTCATCGAGCTCGCTGACCATGACAGCGACCTGGCCAGTCTCAGTGTCGATATCCACTCGTGCCTTCGAGCCGTCCTCCGCGTTCGCGCCACTGTCCCCGCGGGTCTCGCGGTAGGCGTGCAAAAGTGCCGTGGCGATCGTGGTCAGCAGGTCGTCGACCGGGATGCCGGCTTCCTTCTCAATGCCTTCGAGTGCAGCGATATCGATATTCACTTGTCGTCCTTACTTACGTGGGTCGTGCTTCGTGGAAAGTGAGTCTTTCTCGGTCCTACTCATCGCCGTTGCCCGCGAGGGCTTCGACGTCGACGTAGTCCTTTTCCGCCAGTTCCACTTCGGCGGCTGGCGGAGTGTTGAACTCAATTTCTACCACTGCACCGGACAGCGACGAAATGGGCGCCGTCTGCACGGTGGGCTCGCCACTCTTCTTCGCGGCGGGAACGATCAGCGCAACGGTGTCTTCAGCATCGTTCAGGGAGCCGATGCGGTACAGCTTCTCGCCCGATTTCACCAGGTGGCCGCGGTTGCGCCGCCAGTGCCGAGCTTCCGTCAGAGGCAGGTCCACACCCGGGGTGGTCACCTCTAGGGTGTAGCCGGCGCCGAAATTGACCTCGCCGCGCTCCTCGGCGGCGTCGAAAAGCGCGGAAAGCTCGTTGGAGATCTCCTCCAACTGGTCGAGCGTCGGCGCCTCATCACCGGCAACGGCGACGACGACCTGCGATTTCTTTCCCGCTTTGACCGTTTTCACGGCCTCGATGTCCAGCCCGTATGCATCGGTGACGGGGCGGATCAGCGTCTCGAGTTCTCCACTATCCGGAAATGCCATGCCCACCACTGTACGGGTCTGGACGGTCGCGGGCGGTACAGTCTCCCACTGTGAAGTCCTCCCGCCAGATGTTTGCCGTCATTCTCACCTCAGCACTCGCCGCTCCCCTGGCCGCGTGCTCGCCCCTCGATGTCTTCGGCCCACGCCCGAACGGCGAGATCATGGCATTGGCGAAACAGGCGTCGGCTGACAGGGCATCCGGCGATGAGTCGTGGCGCGAGCTGCGCACCTTCCACGCTGAGCAGCTGAAGGACGAGGCCCGCCGCCTCTGTGGCACGGACGACCACGGCAACACCCCGTCGACGTGCGATGTGGGCTACGGCGACACCGATCTCCCCGCCGCAGCGGATGCCAGGGAGCTCATCGCGAGCACCGCCAAGGCCGCCGAGAAGGTCCCGGAGGATTCCGTCGACATGGTCGTCGCCCAAGCTATCGACGCCGCCGCGGCCACAGACGATCCCCTCGCGCTCCTCGAGTTCACCCCCATCGAGGATGACGACGCCGCTGAGGCCGCGAAGCAGCTGGCCAGCGCCGAATACGCCGTCGATTACGGCCTCGACATCGCCACCGCATACGCCGACGATGCGCTCCAGGGCCGCATCGACTCATTGCGCGAGCTTCACGACGCCCGCCTCGCCGCCCTCAACGACTCCTTCCCCGCGGACACCCTGCCCGCCCGGGAACCCGGTTACGAGATTCCGAATGGTGCCCCCACAAACCCGGCGGAGGCGGCAGCCTTCGTCGATAAGCTGGAAAGCGATCTCGTGGACCGCTGGCGCAATGCCGCCGCCGATGCTTCCACTACTGAGTGGCGCGCAGCCGCCATTGTCTTAGCTGGCCATGCGCAGCGCGCCGAGGCCAGCGCCTAAAGCTAACCGCGGACCAGCTCCTGAACCTTCTCCACGATCTGGTCAGCCGGGACCTCGAGGGTCTCGCCGCCGCGGATCCGCAGCTCGATGATGCCGTCGGCGAAAGCGCGGCCCAGAATCACGATGAAGGGCATGCCCAAAAGCTCTGCATCCTTGAATTTGACGCCGGGAGAGACCTTGGGGCGGTCGTCGACAAGCACGTCGATGCCTGCGGCCTCGAGCTCGCCGACGAGCTTCTCCCCTGCTTCCATCGCTGCGGCATCCTTGTTCGCCACGGCGAGGTGCACCTGGTACGGGGCAATCTCCTTCGGCCACACGAGGCCCTTGTCGTCGTGGGTCTGCTCCGCGATCACGGCGAGCATGCGGGTGATGCCGATGCCGTAGGAGCCCATCGTCGGCACGGCGCGCTTGCCGTTCTCGTCGAGAATCTGCACGTCAAACGCCTCGGTGTATTTGCGTCCCAGCTGGAAGATGTGGCCCAGCTCGATACCGCGGGCGAGCTTCACAGTGCCGTTGCCGCTTGGCGACGGATCTCCCTCTAAGATCTCCGCCGCCTCGATGAACTCGTCGACCTCGAAATCCCGGCCGGCGACCAGCCCGACGACGTGCTTTTCGTGCTCGTCCGCACCCGCGATCCAGGCGGAACCGTCGACCACGCGCGGATCCGCGTAGATCTTCACGCCGTTTGCCTGCAACGCGCGCGGGCCGACGTAGCCCTTCACCAGGAAATCGTTCTTAGCGAAGTCCTCGTCCCCCGCCAGCTCAAACGTCGCCGGCTCGAGGGATGCCTCGAGGCGCTTCTCGTCCAGCTCGCGGTCACCCGGGATGAGCACGCCAGCCAGCTGCGGGCCGACCGGTTCACCGTCCTCGCCTACCTGGCGGGGGTCGTTGACCTTCACCAGCATGCACTTGAGGGTGTCGGCAGCGTCGGCCGGACGATCGTCGATAAGCGCGTTCTGCTTCGCCCACTCGACGAGCGCTTCGATCGTCTCACACGCCGGCGTGTCGTGAACCTGCGCTTCCGGCTGGCCTTCGATCGTGCGCTCGGCCGGCGGAACCGTGACCACAGCTTCGACATTGGCCGCGTAATCGCCCGCGGTGGAGACGACGAACGTGTCCTCGCCGTTGTCGCTGTACGCGAGGAATTCCTCGGAAGCGGAACCGCCCATCGCGCCCGACGTCGCCTTGCAGATCTCGTACTTCAGGCCCACACGGTTGAAAATCGCCTGGTACGCGCCGCGGTGCTTGGCGTAGGACTCGTCGAGCCCCTCATCCGACATGTCGAACGAGTAGCTGTCCTTCATCACGAACTCGCGGCCGCGCAGCACACCCGCACGCGGACGCGCCTCGTCGCGGTACTTCGTCTGGATCTGGTACAGCGTGACCGGGAAATCCTTGTAACTCGAGTACAAGTCCTTCACCGCCGCGGTGAACATTTCCTCGTGCGTCGGGCCGAGCAGCATGTCCGCGCCCTTGCGGTCCTTCAGGCGGAACAGATCATCGCCGTACTCCGTCCACCGGTTCGTCGCCTCATACGGCTCGCGCGGCAACAGCGCCGGGAACAGCAGCTCCTGCGCCCCGATCGCATTCATTTCCTCACGCACGATCTGCTCGATATTGCGCAGCGCGCGCAAACCCAGCGGCAGCCACGAGTACACGCCCGGCGCCGCGCGACGGATGTAGCCGGCGCGCACCAGCAACTTGTGGCTGGGCACCTCAGCATCAGCGGGATCTTCGCGCAACGTGCGCAGGAACAGCGTGGACAACCGTGTGATCATGCGGGCGAGTTTACCCGGTAGCTTTGACGGCATGCTGATCGTGCTCCCCCCTTCCGAAACCAAAGCTCCCGGCGGCGAGATGGCGTGGGCGGTTTCGGTCATCGGAGCCAACAGGGCACTGGGGGAGCATCAGGTGTCAGGTGTGCCCACGGGCGGAGGAACAGACAACCGGCACCATGCAGTGGCTCGGTTGCTTTGAGTGCTTCGCCTTACAGCGCCTCGTTCAGGGCGGACCAGCGGCGTGCCCGGTCCTGGGTATCGAACTCCACGTGGATGTAGCGCTCTGGACCAGCGGTGAATCGTGCCCATGAGCCGTCTTCGCCCACACGCTCAGGAGTGCCCAGAGCATTCATGACCTCAGCGCGGGATGCTCGGGGATCGAGGCCGGTGACCACCTCACCCGCCCACGCGGCGAACTCACCCTCAGTCACGGTGACCACCGTGACCATGACGACCACGTGATCTGCGAAGACCACCTCTGCGCCGCGCTTGCTGAAGATGTACGAAAACTCGCCCTCGATGGGATCGGTGAAGTCGAAGGCGACTCCGATGTGGGCGATGAGGTCATAGACAGGGCTGGTGCCTTCGCGGGCACCGAGCGCATCGAAGAACACTGTCATTGCGTCACTCATTTTTCGCTACCTCTTCTCCGATACCTCGTGTCCTGTTCTGGGCCCGAACGTTCTCGAGGATTGGCTGTATCTCTTCTTCGGGCATCCCGCGGCTATACAACTCAGCTGCATGGTGCTCGAGGTCCTTGTCGGCGGCAGTTGCGAGGTCGGAGGCATCCTCGGCGATCTGCTTTGGTGTGTTGCGGCCATCCGTGGTGCGGGCGAGTTTACCCGGTAACTTTGACGGCATGCTGATCGTGCTCCCCCCTTCCGAAACCAAAGCTCCCGGCGGCGAAATGGACGGCATTGACGTGTCGTTTCCCGCCCTCGATCCGGTCCGCGCCGAGATCATGGACGACCTCGCCGCCCTGAGCGTCGACGACATGATGACCGCGCTCAAACTCCCCGCCACCAAGCGCGACGAAGCCGCCGAGAACCTCGAGCTGCGCACAGCGCCCGTCATGCCCGCCATCTACCGCTACACGGGCGTGCTTTACGACGCCCTCGATGCCAGCTCCCTCCCCTCTTCCTCCCTGGGACACCTCGCTATCGGATCCGCCCTCTTCGGTGTTGTCCGCGCCGGCGACACCATCCCCCGCTACCGGCTGTCCGGCGGGTCAAAGCTCCCGTCCCGCGACGGTAACCAGCCCACTATGAAGGCCCGGTGGGGGTCCGTCATCACCGATGCGCTGGCCGACCAGGGGTTCATCGTGGACATGCGTTCGGGCGCCTACCAGCAGCTCGGGCCCGTTCCCGGCGCGGTCACCGTCCGCGTGGAGTCGGTGCAGGACGACGGCTCCCGGAAGGTCGTCAGCCACTTCAACAAGCACTACAAGGGCGAGCTCGCCCGCGTCCTAGCCACCGCGCCCGACGCCGACTCGGTGACTGACATCGAGGGGGTGGCCTCCATTGCCGAAGCCGCCGGCATGACGGTGGAGCTGCCCGGCGCGGACAGCAAGGATCCGAAACAGCTCACCCTCGTGGTGTAGGGGCGGCGTCGATAAGCGTGCTCGTGTGCGGTGAGGGAGGTTTGCCTTTTGTGGTTTGCTTTTTGCACGTCGAGAGCCACAAAACCCCAGCTCGCCGACGCCGGAACCTCGCAAAAGGCAAACCACAAGAGGCAAACCTGGTTATCAATCGCCGTTACACGTCGGATCGTTGACCATTAGGAAACAGCAAGTGCGCGCCTGATCCGCTCCACGAACCCCTGCGGATCCCGCCGCAACTCCTGCGGCGACACACGACGCACCACATAACCCATGTCCTGCAAATGGTTCTCGCGTGCGCGTTCCTTCCGCAAAGTCTCATCAACCCGTTTATAGGTGACCCCGTCGTATTTTTCCTGCCCGTCCACTTCGACGATCACCCGTCCGACGAGCAGGTCAACTCGAAACCTCCCGATCTGTACCTGCGCACCTACCTCCAAACCTGCTTCGATCAAAAGCCCACGGGCATAGCTTTCGTAAGGCGACTCAGAACAATCGATTGCGTGACGGATTACCTGGCGTACCGTCCCGACGCCTTTCCGCCCGCGCATACGTCTAACTTCCGTCTCTAACTGATTCCGATTCGCGACCCCGTGTCCCAGAAGCCAGTCCACGGCCACAAGCCCTTCGAGAAATCCGTGGCGCGCCGCGATGTCTAAGGCAGTGCGCACAAAAGTCGTCATGTGCATGCCGTGGACTTCCGCGAAGGTGTCGGCGAGGAAGCCGTCGCGGTAATAAACAACTCCTTGCGGCCATTTCGATTTCGGCGGCAGGCCCCCAGAAGGGAGCATGAGCTCGACCTTTTCCCCCTTGGGAGGAACCACCCACATCCCAAGCAGTCGTGCAGCTGACCGACCGCACACTACCGCTCGTGGCGCACCGGCCGCTACTGCGGCGACGGTGATCCACTTCTGTTCATAAGCTTCCAACGTTGAATAGAGATCGCGCGGCAAAGCGAACCTCGAAGACAGCTCGACGAGTTCCCCCTCAATGATTTGGCGTCCTTGTTCGCGATTTCCAGAAGCTGCCGCCCGAGTGGACACTAACGCTCCGATAAGCTTTCTTGCTTTGTCTGTGTTCATTTTCTCCCCCGCACCCATTCTTGCACCGTCACGGTCAGGTGTCTTGTGGTGTCCGATACAGTGATCACGTGAAATCCCGGTCTTTGTACGGCGCGGCGCTCGGCGTCGCGTTGCTCAGTTTCGCTGTCATCTTGCTGCGCTACGACGTGGTGCCCGCAGAGATCCCCGTCCACATCGGCCCCGCCGGCGAGGTCGACAGCTGGGTGCCCAAATCTCTTCCGGCCGCGACCTTCGGCGCGTGGTACTCCTGTCTCTTATACACATCTGACGCTGCCGACGA
>ERZ1031273.223-NODE-223-length-27876-cov-7.784659_pt1 | contig 27876 bp, 27 predicted proteins | sample MGYA00516575_ERZ1031273 | MGnify/ENA primary metagenome ERZ1031273 (study PRJEB33718, sample SAMN03159816) | human skin metagenome | collected 2014-02-25 | study: EMG produced TPA metagenomics assembly of the PRJNA266117 data set (Human skin bacterial metagenome... | reverse complement strand
ACCTCGCCGCGGTGCCACACCACGCCGCCGTTTTCCGCGATGAAGGTGTCGATCCCTCGGCCAGCGAACATATTCTGCAGTGTGGCGAGCTGGCGCCCAGATGCGGGAGCGATGACCATGTTCTTGGTTTTCGCTTCCTCAAGGACGGGCCAAAACTCTTCCGGAATGTCGCCGTGCGGATCCACGAGGGTTCCGTCCATGTCTAAGGCGACGATGCGGGGAAAAGTCATAGCAGTCCTTTGCACGCTGTGGAACACTGGCTTCATGGCAGAAAGCACCACCGGACCAGTACATATTGCCGTCGAGCAGTCTACCGGAGTGATCACTCTGGACAGACCCAAGGCATTGAACTCCATCAACCCGGAGATTCTCTTTCCCGTCATCGAGGCGCTCGAAGAATGGAGGGATGACGAGGGGGTGGAACGCGTCGTCGTGAAGTCCTCTGGGAAGCATTTCTGTGCGGGCGGCGACGTGCGCTACGCACGCGAGGCCGCGCTGGGCGGAAGGGCGCAGGAGGCTGACGAGTTCTTCTCCCGCGAGTACGCGATGAACCTTTTGATCGCGGAGTACCCCAAGCCGTATATTTCGCTGATCTCCGGCGTGGTCATGGGCGGCGGGCTCGGTCTGTCGGCGCACGGCAGCCACGTCGTGGTCACTGACAATGTCATGGCGTCGATGCCGGAGATGAATATCGGGTTCTTCACGGATGTGGGCATGAGCCACCGGCTGCAGAATCTACCGAAACGTCCGTCGCTCGACATCGGTATGTTTCTCGCGCTGACCGGCTACCGGATGAACGCGGACGACATGATCGCGACGGGCCTGGCGACGCATCTCGTGGACTCGCTCGACGGGCTTACGGAGCGGATCATTGAAGAGGGGCCGGGGGTACTCGACGAGGTAGCCAGCCAACCGGGGGTCTCGGAGCTAGAAAAGCTTTACCCGCTTATCGACGGAGCGTTTTCCGCGCCTTGGTCCCAGATCAAGAAGAACATTGCGGCCGACCCAGAACTGGCGGCGGTTGTGGAGCCGCTGTTACAGCAAGCATCCCCGTCGTCGCTGGTAGCAACGGCTGAGCTGATGCTGGCGAACTCCACGAACGACCTGGCGACAAGCTTGGATAATGAGCGCCGCTACGCCGAAATGCTCGTGCGTGAGCCGGATTTCCATGAGGGAGTTCGCGCTGTTCTCGTCGACAAAACGAACGATGCCGCGTTTGAGCCTGAGCCAGGGCCGGAAAAATACCGCGACGTACTAGAATAGAGGCCGTTTGAGCAACGCGACATGTGAAAGGACGCAGCGTGAACGCTGAAAGCCCGGTCAACCCGAACCCGCACGACAACCCGATGGACGACTGGAACCACAAGCTCCACCTCGCCCAGGAGATGCTGCCGCTGATCAGCCAGCTCCACCGCGAGAACAACGTGGTCACCTCCATCTACGGTCGCCTGCTGGTGGGCATGACGGACATTGAGATCATCAAGGCGCACCGCTACGCTCGCCGCGTCGTGGCACGCGAGCTCCCGCTGGGCGACACGCTGCCGATCCTGCGTGAGCTGACCACGATGAACCTGGGCACTGCCTCCATCGACCTTGGCCGGTTGGCCAAGAACTACTCCCGCACCGAGGGCACCGAACTGCCCTCCTTCCTGGAGGAAGAGCTGGCAGAGGTCATCGGCGCTGACAGTCACCGCGTCCCGCGCGATGTGGTCCTATACGGCTTCGGCCGCATCGGCCGCTTGCTCGCCCGTATTCTCATCGCCCGTGAGGCCCAGTACGGCGGTGTGCGCCTGCGCGCAGTCGTGGTCCGCAAGAAGGGCGACGACGACGTGATCAAGCGTGCGTCCCTGCTCCGCCGCGATTCCGTCCACGGCGCCTTCAACGGCACCATCACCGTGGACAAGGAGAACGAGGTCATCTGGGCGAACGGCACCCCGATCCAGATGATCTATTCGGACGATCCATCGGCTATCGACTACACCGCGTACGGCATCAATGACGCGATCGTCGTGGACAACACCGGCCGTTGGCGCGACCGCGCCGGCCTGTCCAAGCACCTCGAGTCCAAGGGCGTGGCACGCGCGCTGCTGACCGCACCGGGCAAGGGCGATGTGAAGAACATCGTCTACGGCATCAACCACGCCACCATCGACGATTCCGAGCAGGACCGCGTCCTGTCCGCCGCATCGTGCACGACGAATGCGATCACCCCGGTGCTCAAGGTCGTCGGCGACCGCTGGGGCGTCAAGCACGGCCACGTGGAGACGGTCCACTCTTACACCAACGACCAGAACTTGGCCGATAACTTCCACAAGGGTCCGCGCCGCGGCCGCGCTGCCGGCCTGAACATGGTTCTCACCGAGACCGGTGCGGCCAAGGCAGTGTCCAAGGCGCTGCCGGAATTCGAGGGCAAGCTGACCGGTAACGCGATCCGCGTTCCCACCCCGGATGTCTCCATGGCTGTGCTGAACTTGGACCTGGAAAGTGAGGTCGACCGCGAGGATGTCAACAACTACCTGCGTCGCGTGTCCACCGACTCGAGCCTGCGCCAGCAGATCGACTACATCCAGTCGCCGGATGTCGTGTCCACCGACTTCGTGGGCACCACCCACGCAGGCATCGTGGACGGTCTGGCCACCATCGCATCCGGCAACCACCTCGTTCTCTACGTCTGGTACGACAACGAGTTCGGCTACTCCAACCAGGTGATCCGCATCGTTGAGGAGATCGCCGGCGTGCGTCCGAAGATTCTCCCGACGCGCAAGGAACCGCAGGAGATCCGTTAAAGAGGGGAATTCCATAGTGCTCAAACTCACGGGCAAGGTACAGGACTACGCCTGGGGCGACACCACCAGCATCGCCACCTTGCAAGGTCGCACGCCGTCAGGCGGACCGGAGGCGGAGGTGTGGTTCGGGGCGCACCCGTCCGCGCCATCAGCCACGGATGAAGGACCTCTCGACGAGGTCATCGCGGCTGATCCCGTGAGTGCACTGGGCACGGAGGGAACACTGCCGTTCCTGGTGAAGTTGCTTGCGGCGGCGCGTCCGCTGTCGATCCAGGCGCATCCGTCGATCGAACAAGCCCAGGAAGGGTTCGCCCGCGAGGACGACCTGGGCATTCCGCGGGACGCCGCGCACCGGAATTACAAAGACGCGAATCACAAACCCGAGGTCCTGATCGCGCTGACGCCGTTCCGCGCGATGGCAGGTTTCCAGCCGCTCGAAGACACGGTCGCGCTGCTCGACGAGCTCGCGGTGCCGCAGCTGGAAGACGCAAGGGCAGAGCTTAACGACGATAGCGTGGACGTCGATAAGCGCCTACGCTCCGTCCTCTCCGGCTGGCTAGCGATGGATGATCCTGCGCCCGTGGTGGAGGCCGTGCTGGAGCGTGCCGCGCAGCTTGACTCCGATGTGGCGCGGAACCTCGTGTTCATCGGCGAGGCGTTTCCCGGCGATGTGGGCGTGCTCGCGGCACTGCTGCTCAACCACGTGGAGTTGGCTCCCGGCGAGGCACTGTTCCTTCCTGCCGGAAATATGCACGCCTACCTGTCCGGATTCGGTGTCGAGGTGATGGCCAATTCGGATAATGTGCTGCGCGGTGGCCTGACGTCGAAGCATATCGATGTCGCCGAGCTGGAAAGCATCGTGAACTTCGCGCCGATCGACGACCCTGTGCTTGTTCCCGAGGTAGAGGGAAATCGTTCAGTATTCCCGGTCCCGGTGAGCGATTTCGCCGTGACCCGCTACGACGGGGAAGGCTCAGTTTCTGTGGCGGGACCTGCGATCGTTCTTCCTGTGGCGGGCGAAATTGAGCTCGGTGAACTGGTGCTGTCTGCTGGTGAGGCGGCGTTCATCGCAGCAGAAGACGGAGATGTGTCCGTTCAGTGTGAGTCTGCGGACTTTTTCGTGGTGCAGACTTCGTAGTATTCAACGAGCTTTTCCGTCGCGGCGCGCCATGACCACCGCTCGGCTTCTGCCCGGGCGGCGGCGGACATGGCGGTGCGACGCGGGGCGTCGATAAGCAGGCCCGCGAATGCGTCTGCCCATTGTTCTGGCGATGCGTCTTTGTCGACGAGCATGCCGGTCTGCTCATCCTCGATGACGAACGGGACGCCCCCGGCGCGGGCGCCAACGACGGGCACGCCCGACGCGAAGGATTCGAGGGCGACGAGACCGAGCGTTTCCGTCAGAGAGGGGAAGGCGAAGACATCGGCCGAGGCGAAGGCTTGGGCGAGGGGCGTGCCCGACATGTAGCCGGTGAACACGGTGTACGCGGGATCGAAATCCTTCTTCATCTGCTCCAACTGCGGACCCGCGCCGACCATGGCGAGGCGGGCGCCGGGAACTTTCTCGCGGAGAAGCGGCATGATGTCGTTGAGAATGGCGAGGTTCTTCTCCGCGCTCATCCTGCCGACGTAAATGAGGAGAGGGGCATCCGGGTTGCCGCCGGTGAGCGTGGCACGCATTTCAGCGGAGAAGTTATCCGGGCGGTAGCCGACGGTGTCGACCGCCTTCGGCCACACAGCAAGGTCCCGCAGACCGTAGCTTTTCGCAGTGTCCAACATCGGATCCGAGGTGACCAGGTTCATCTCCGCGCGGTTATGGAAGGCACGGATGAGTGCAGTGGCGGGCTTTTTCACGAGCCCGATCTTCAGCGATTCGGTATAGGCGGGCACGTCGGTGTGGAATGACGCGAGCAGCGGCTTCTTCTGGAGTTTTGCCAGTACAGCGCCGTAGCCGGCGAAGAAAACGGGATTGACGGCGTGGATGACGTCGGGATTGAAATCCTTGAGCTTCTTCGCCACTGCCGGGGCCGGCAGGCCCACCTTGATCTCCGGGTAGATGTAGTGGAAGGAGAAGCTCGGGGCGCGCACCACTGGGAAACCGGCGTAAGTCTCCGGGGTGTCGCCGGTGGCGAAGATCATGACCTCGTGGCCCATCTCCGCCAGCTGGTCGACGGTGCGGATCACACGAGTGACCACACCGTCGATCTTGGGGAGGAATACCTCCGTGAAAATGGCGATCCGCATGCTTATGCGTTCTCCGGAACGCCCTCTGACTGGTTGCGGGTCCACAGGGAACGCGCTGGAATCTTGCTGCGGTCGGCGCGGTCGGCGTACTTCTTCGCCACATCCTCGACCTCTTGGAGCAGGCCCTCGGCGAGCTTGGTCGGCTCAAGGCCCAGGCTCAAGAACGTGTCGTTGGAGACGTGCAGTTCGTTTTCCGCGGATTCCTTACGCGGGTTCGGAACCAGCGCGTATTCCGTGCCGGAGATCTTTGCCACCAGCTCAGCCAGGTCGCGCACGCGGTGCGTCTCGGTCATCTGGTTGAAGATCTTGACACGGTCGCCCTTTGCCGGCGGGTTCTCCAGCGCGATCTGGACGCACTTGACCATGTCGCGGATGTGGATGAACGCGCGGGTCTGGCCGCCGGTGCCGTGGACGGTGAGCGGGTAGCCGATCGCCGCCTGCATGAGGAAGCGGTTGAGCACAGTGCCGTAGTCGCCGTCGTAGTCGAAGCGGTTGATCAGACGCTCGTCGCGCTCCGTCTGCGGGGTGTGCGTGCCCCAGATGATGCCCTGGTGTAGGTCGGTGATGCGCAGCTCGTCGTTCTTGGCGTAGTAGGCGAAGAGGTTCTGGTCCAGGACCTTGGTCAGGTGGTACACCGAGCCCGGGTTAGTGGGGTAGAGGATCTGCTGGTCGACGAGCTCCTCGCCGGTGTCGACCTTGATGTCCAGGTAGCCCTCCGGGATCTTCATGCCGGCGGTGCCGTAGCCGTAAACACCCATGGTGCCCAGGTGGACGATGTGGATGTCCAAGCCGGACTCGACGACCGCGACGAGCAGGTTGTGGGTGGCGTTGACGTTGTTGTCCACCGTGTAGCGCTTCGTCACCGGATTCTTCATGGAATACGGTGCGGCGCGCTGCTCCGCGAAGTGAATGATCGCGTCGGGCTGCTCGGTGGAGATGAAGTCCTTCAGGCCCTCGTAGTCCTGGGCGACATCGATATTGCGGAAGGCGATCTCCTTGCCAGAGACCTCTTTCCAGGCGGCGATGCGCTCGTCGATAGACGCGATGGGGGTGAGTGATTCGGCACCGAGCTCTTCATCAATGCGTCGGCGTGAAAGGTTATCGACGATGGTGACATCGTGACCGATGTCTGAAAGGTGCAAAGAAGCTGGCCAGCCGCAGAATCCGTCGCCGCCGAGAACCGCAATTTTCATGTATCTACCTTTCTGATTGCCTCCCAGTCACGTTACCCGGGAACAGGGTTTTCCGCCGGGTGAGTGAAAAACGGACACGGCGTGAAAAGAATTATGTATGTTTCGTGTATGAAACAAAAATCGGGAGACATTGTCATTGTGGGTGCCGGGCTGGCAGGCTTGGTCGCCGCGCACGAGGCGGTCAAAGCTGGTCGCCGCGTCGTGTTCGTGGAGCAGGAGAGCAGGGCGAACCTCGGCGGGCAGGCATTCTGGTCGCTCGGCGGACTGTTCATGGTGGGCACACCGGAACAGAAACTCATGGGGGCGAAGGACTTCGAGGATCTCGCGTGGACGGACTGGGAGAATTCCGCCGATTACGACGACGAGGATCATGACCGTTGGCCGCGCGAGTGGGGCCGTGAATACGTCCGGTTCGCGTCCAACGAGATGCACGGTTATTTGAAAGAGCTGGGGCTGCGTGTGCTGCCCACCGTCGGATGGGCCGAGCGTGGTTCGGGCGATGCGTCAGGCCACGGCAATACCGTGCCGCGTTTCCACCTGACCTGGGGCACAGGCCCGGAGGTCGTGCGTGTCTTCCGCGAGCCGGTTGAGCGTGCCGAACAGGCCGGCAAAGTGGAATTCAAATTCCGTCACCGCGTCGATGACATCATTGTCGAAGATGGGCGCGCCGTGGGAGTGCGGGGCGAGAAGCTGGCAGCTGATTCTCGTGACCGTGGCATCGCCTCCAATAACGACGAGCTGGAGCCGTTCGAGGTACGCGGCGCGGCCGTGGTCATCTCCACCGGCGGCATCGGCGGCAACCTGGACAAGGTGCGGGAGATGTGGCCGGAGGACCGGTGGGGGCCGTGCCCGAAGGACATGGTCACCGGCGTGCCCGAGCATGTCGACGGCCGCGGCATCGATATCGCGGCCGCCGCCGGCGCGAACCTAGTCAACACCGACCGCATGTGGCACTACCCAGAGGGCATGATCAACTGGGACCCGATCTGGCCGGGCCACGGCATCCGCATCATTCCGGGGCCGAGCTCCATGTGGCTGGATGCGACCGGCAAGCGTTTGCCGACCAACCTGTTCCCGGGCTCGGACAATATTGCTGCGCTCGCGCACGTCGGTAGGACGGGTTACGGCTATTCATGGTTCATTCTCAATCAGCACATCGTCGACAAGGAGTTCATTTTCTCCGGCTCGGAGCAGAACCCGGATCTGACGGACAAGTCGCTCAAGAAGCTGGCCGGCAAGGTCGGTCCCGGAACGCATCCGGCGGTGCGGGCATTCATGGACAACGGTGTCGACTGGGTCACCGCAGACACGGTCGAGGACCTCGTGCGCAAGATGAATGAGCTCGGCGATGACGGTGTCGAGGTCGATGGCGAACTGGTGCGCAAGCAACTGGTTGAGCGAGATGCCCAGCTAACGAACAATTTCTCCAAGGACGCGCAGGTCAATTACATCCGCACCGCACGGAACTTCCTCGGCGACAAGATTGTCCGCTGCGCGGAGCCACACCGCTTGCTGGACCCGAAGAAGGGCCCGCTCATTGCGGTCAAGCTGCATATTTTGACGCGCAAGACGCTCGGCGGAATCGAGACGGACTTGGGTGGCCGAGCATTGCTTGCCGACGGCAGCGTTTTCCCCGGCCTCTACGCCTGCGGCGAGGCAGCCGGTTTCGGCGGCGGTGGAATGCACGGCAAGAACGCTTTGGAAGGAACCTTCCTCGGCGGATGCATTCACTCGGGCAAGCGCGTGGGTGAGCACGCTGCGCGTGAGTGATCAGCGCTGCCAGTGAAGTGATGCAGTGGCCGCCTGCCCGCGTAGGCGGTCTTTGTCTTGGTCGGGAATGAGCGAGCCGCCGGTGAGCCACACCAGGTGGGTGGCGGTGTCGGGGGTGTCGGGAAGGCGCCACGGAATGGTGAGTCCGGCGGTCGCCGACGGTTCGGCGATGATGCTCGCGCTCCGCTCCAACCAGTTCACCGCGGCGAGGAACGTGGTGTCGTTGAGCGTGTGGAAACCGCTGACCAGATGCGCCGCGTGCTCAAAAGCGAGCGGCGAGGGGCTCTGGACGGCCAGGCCGTCGGCGATGGTGCGTCCGGATAGGCCGTAGTCAGCACAGGTGACATCCGGGTTGCCGGTGAACGCGCCGAGCAGCATGCAGGGACTGGCGGTGGGCTCGACAAAGTGGCAGGAGACTGCCTCGCCGAATGCCATCTTCAGGCCGAAAGCGACACCGCCGGGCCCGCCACCGACACCACAGGGGAGGTACACATAGAGCGGGTTGTCTGGGGTGAAGTGCTTGCCTTCCGCCTCGAATTGCTCTTTGAGGCGCTGGCCGGCCACCGCATAGCCGGCGAAGAGGCCGAGGGAATTCTCGTCATCAATGAAAAAGGAATCGCCGGCGGAGTGTCGTGCTGCGGCGACGGTCTCCGTGAACAGCCCGGGGTGCTCGACCACCGTTGCCCCGCGGGAGCGCAGTAGGTCCTTCTTCCACTGCTTGGCGTCCACCGACATGTGGACCTCGGTATCGAAGCCGAGCAGGGGGCCAACCGCGCCGATGGACAGGGCGAGATTGCCGGTAGAGGCGACGGAGAGCGATTCATGCTGGTTTTCCTCAAAAAGACGGAAAACCTCGTGGACGCCGCCGCGCGACTTGATGGAGCCGCTGATCGGCAGGGCATCGTCGCGCTTGACCCACAATTCGCCGGGAAGGTCCCGCTGCAGCAGACGGGAGAGTAGATCGCGGGTTTCAGGAACGTGCTGAATCGGCGATTCGATGGTTCCGTCGACGGTCTCGGGGAAGTGTTCGGCGACCCACGGAGCGAAGCGGTCGAAACGCGCAGATGCTTCTTCGACAGCTGTGACGACGTCCGGGGCAAGGGTGGTTTCGGGGGTGGGGGTCCAGGAGATCTCGTGGCTGAGGGCAATGCCGTCGAGAAGCGAGAGCGGCTGCGGTGCCGTCTGTGGCGGGTGAGCTGGACGATCCCAAGGCATGGTCATGGGGATCCATTGTAGGAAACGGGCGGGTGTACAGTTACGTGGGTCACATTGTTCATTGCAGCGGGCATCGTGCATCCGGAAGGAGACAGAAGATGGAAACAAAGAAGTCTCAACCGCAGCTGGTTTTCGCCAGCGTCGTCGCCTTCCTGATCACGGCGGGGTGGGCCGCGAACCACTTCGCGTCGGTGCTCGTGGTGTTGCGCGAGCACCAGCACATGTCCACGCTGCTGGTCAACAGCGCATACGGCATTTATGCGCTCGGGCTTTTTCCGTGCCTGATTCTGGGCGGTCTGGTGGCCGATCGGTTCGGTTCGCGCCCGGCAGTGATGGTGGGTGCTATCGTCGCGGCACTCGGCAATATCGCCTTGATGTTCTGGCAGGAAATCCCCTGGATGTTGCTGCTCGCGCGATTCGTGATCGGCCTCGGTGTGGGGCTGGTGGTCAGCGCCGGAACCGCATGGGCGGGCAGGCTGCGCGGCGCGGCGGGTACGACGCTGGCGGGCATCTTTTTGACCTCGGGTTTCATGCTCGGGCCCATCGCCTCCGGCATCATCGCGCACCTGGTCGACGCCCACAACGCGATCTATATCCCGTACATCGCGTCGATTCTCCTGTCTGTCGCCGCGGTTGTGTTCTCCGTCGTGGTCGGCGATGCGCCGAATACGCGCGAGGTGCTGGTGGAGAAGAAGGAAGAAGACCAGGGCGTTCGCGCTGATGAACATGAACGGTCTGCGAAGAAAGCACTGGCGACGGCATTCCCGATGGGGCTGTGGGTCTTCGCGTCAATGACGAGTGCGATCGTGGTGCTCTCCGGCCGCGTCGGTCAGCATTTCGAGTCCAGTGCATTCCTGCCCGGTGTGGCGGCGGTGACGGCATTCGGGTCGGGCCTGGCCATTCAGGCTCTCGGCCGCCGCTTCGAATTCGGCCCGGTATCCGGTGTGGTCGGGGCGGTGTGCTCGGCGGTCGGCATGAGCCTCGCCGCAATAGGCGGGGCGGCGCCGTCGCTGGCGATGTTCGTGGTCGCCTCAGTCTTCCTCGGTTTGGCGTACGGCCTGTGTCTGCGTGAGGGCCTGCTGGATGTCGAGACATTCAGCCCGCCGGCCAAGCGCGGCGCTGTCATCGGTGTGTACTACGTGGCCACCTACATCGGTTTCGGGTACCCGCCGTTGATCGAGTGGCTGGCAGGCTTCGTGGGGCCGTCTTTGCCGTATTGGGTGCTGGCGGGATTGGCGCTGTGCTCCGCGGCGGTAAGGACCGTGCAGATCCGGTCGGGGTATCTTCGCCGCGGCTAGTTCGCGTAGCTAGTTCTCGACGATGAAAGCCACATTTGTCGTGGTCAGTTGGTGCTCCTTACCGGCGGGAAGGGCACGCAATTCGGCTTGAGTCTCCTTCGACACCGGAATGATCCAGCCTTCATTCGGATCGAGGACCGGCGGGCCGGAGACACCCGGCTGGAAGGTGACGGGGCGGGAGGATGGGGAGGTGAGGCGCAACGGGGCGTCGATAAGCGAAATGCGTTTGAACGCGTCTTCCTCGACTGTGATGATGACGATGATGTCGTCCGATTCTGGGCTGATATTCGCCGTGCGAACCGACAGCGTGTCCGCGTGGTAGACGGTGATGCGGCTGCGCTTTTTGAGGAAGACTAATGCGGCGACGATGGCGGGGATGGCGATCAGCATGAAGATGATCACGAGGATGAGGATCGGCTCCCAGATGCTCGTTTCGAAACCGAGCTCGTTATTTTGTGCCCATGACATGGCCCAACCCTACAACGCGGAGAGCTGCGCGCCCGATAATGTGTGATGCATGAGCCAGGAATCCATCTCGCACGCTGCGGAATTCGTGCAGCCGTACGGACCCGGGCGCATCGAGATGGTCGAGCCCGACCGTGGCCGCCCTGAACCGTTGCGGCGCGGCAACTGGCTGTCTTGGAAAGCGTGGAAGCTGGTCCTCGCGCGCACCGTGATGGACTTCGGGCCGCTGGCGCTGATGGACCGCGGCGCGACGATGACGTATTTCAGCGTGACCGCGTTCGCGCCGATGCTGCTGGCGTTTTATTCCATGGTCACCCTGCTCTTTCCCACTGATGAGCGCGCGCTGCACGACATGGTGGGCGGGCTGATCGACGATACCGTGCCCGAAGCCCTCCGCCCCCAAGCCTTCGACCTGTTCGTGACCGTTGTGGGCACCCCCGCGCAGAGCACCGTCGCGCTGGTGCTCTCCTTGCTCGTGTCGCTGCTGGCGGCGTCGGCGTACGTGCGCGCATTCTCGCGGTCGACGAATGTGATCTACGGACGGATGGAAGGGCGGAGTTTGCCCGTGACATGGCTGACCATGTGGGCAATCACGCTGTTGCTCGTCGTCGGGCTCGTCATCGTGGTAGCGGCGCTCGTGCTGCGCGAATCCATCATCAACGCCGTGCTCGGCCCGATTGCTGAGCCCCTTGGATTGACCGGCGCCGTCGACTACCTGAACCAGATCCTGCTGCCGGTGTGGGAGTGGGCGCGCTATCCGGCTGTCGTGATCGCGGCGATCGTGCTCGTGTCGTGCCTGTTCTATTTCGCGCCCAATGTGCGGCCCGGCCGCTACCGGCTGCTGACCGTCGGTGCGGTGTTCTCCATGCTCGTCATCGGTGCCGAATGGGCGCTATTCGGTGTGTATTTGTCCATTTTCGGTCTGCGGAGCGCGTACGGCGCGTTCGGAACTGTGCTCGCCGTTTTGATCGCGGTGTGGGGCATGAATATCGTCCTGCTGCTCGGCGTGAAAATCGACGCAGAGATTTTGCGGGCAAAAGAACTGCAGGCAGGATACGATTCCGCGGACATGATCCAGGCGGCCCCGCGCGCCGAGGACGGCGTGTTATTCCAGCGTAGAGTGCGTCTCTGGTTGTATCGCATGGCTGAAGATGTCAAAGAAGAAGCAGCGTCAAAACGCCACGAATAGTGTGAAGCGACTTACACTGGTGAACCATGATTGACGCACGCAATACCGCTCTGGTGATTGAGGGCGGCGGAACACGCAATTCGTACACGGCGCCCGCGATCATAAAGCTGATCGAGGAAGAGGTGCAGTTCGGCTGGGTCGGCGGTGTCTCGGCCGGCGCGATCCACGCCATCAACCTTCTATCCGGGGACGCGCAGCGCACCGAGGAAGCATTCACGACGTTCATGGGCCACCCGAAGATCGGCGGTCTGCGTTCGCTCGCGCTCGGCCGTGGGCTGATGAATGCGGAATTCATGTTCCAGGATCGCGGCGGGGAACTGCCGTTCAACCTCGACGCGTTCGTGGCCAACGAGACCCCGATCCACATCGAGGCCGTCCGCGCCGACACCGGCGAATCCGTCGCGTGGAACAACGCCGACCTGCAGGACGAAGACACGATCAACCTGGTCATGCGCGCATCGTCCACCATGCCGATGCTCATGCCGATGGCGAAGATCGACGGCGTGCCGTACGTCGACGGCGCGCTCGGCGATGACGGCGGACTGCTGGTGGGCGCAGCTGAACGCGCAGGGTTTAGCAAACTACTCGTGCTGGCCACCAAGCCCCGCGACTATGTGCGCGAGCCGGTGAACCGCCCGGCCATGATGCGCCGCATGTTCCCGAAGTACCCCGAGGTCGCCCGCCGCACCATCGACCGCCCAGACGCGTACAACAAGGCCAAGGCGCGTATCGACGAGCTCGCCGCCGACGGACAGGCCTACGTCTTCTACCCGGAGCAGATGATGGTGGAAAACGCGGAGTTCAAGGTGCCGAAGCTGCAGAAGAATTTCGCGGCCGGCAAAGAGCAGTTCGACCGCGAATGGGGTGCGGTCAAGGAGTTCCTGGAGAACTAAACACCGGTTCGTCCTAGAATCGTCCGCATGATTGATGCCACCGACACAGCTCTCGTCGTTGAAGGTGGCGGCATGCGCAACTCCTACACCGCGCCGGCAATCGTCCGATTGATTCAGGAGGACGTGCGTTTCGGGTGGGTCGGGGGAGTCTCGGCGGGCGCGGCGCACGCCTTCAACTACGCGTCGCGCGATGCTCACCGTGCGCGGGAATCGTTCACGAATTTCGTCGCGCACGAGAAATTCGGCGGCTGGGTCTCGCTGGCGCGCGGCAACGGTTATTTCAACGCCGAGTTCATCTACGAAGGGTCGAACGACATCATGCCGTTCGATTGGGAGACTTTCACCGCTAACCACGAAACGGAGATTCACATTGAGGCCGTGCGCGCGGATACCGGCCACACGGTCACATGGAACCGCAAAGACCTCGTCTCGGCTGAGCTCGTCGGGCAAGTCACCCGCGCCTCGTCCACACTGCCGAAAGTCATGCCGATGGGCACGATCGACGGTATCCCGTACGTCGACGGTGCGCTCGGGGTGTCGGGAGGATTGCTTATCGACGCCGCCCTTGCCGCCGGCTTCTCCAAATTCCTTGTCCTGGCTACGAAGGAACGGAGCTATGTCCGCCCCGACAACACCCGGCCGATCGCGACGCGCCGTTTGTTTCCGAAGCACCCGGCGGTCGCAGAAGCACTGATCGCCCGCCCACCTCGCTACAACGCATCGAAGGACAAGATTCTCGAGTTGGAAAAGCAGGGCCGCGCGAAGGTGTTCTTCCCCGAATCCATGAGCGTGGATGCCTCGGAGCGCAACGTGGTCAAGCTCAGCGCCAATTATCTGATGGGCAAGGCCCAGGTAGAGCGTGAATGGGACGAGTGGGTCGACTTCCTGGCGTGACATGGCTGTGACGCGATGCATATGGAATTTTGAAGAACAGGCTGTTGAGGCGGAAACCCCAGCGTGTGTCTTCAGGCAAAACACAAAGTCTGCTGCCAGCGACGTTAAGGGTCTTGTGCTCGGAGTTGACGGGCGTAGCGTGAGTTCCACCGCGGTAATCCCGACCAAGAGTTCACGAGAATCCAACGACAGTCGACAACGACAGAAAGCGTGTGGAAATCATGAAGACCCAGCGACGAGCAAACACGACCGCAAAGGCATTCGCAGGTGCCGCGCTAGTCGGCGCGGCGCTGTTGACCCCGGGTACTGCAATGGCGCAGGAAGCTCCCGCCGACCATTGCGCACCGAACCCGAGCGCTCCTGAAATTGCGGAGGCCAACAAGCAGCTCAACGAGGAACACCAGACCGAACGCGGCGGGTGGACCTACGCGGGCGGTTCCACCTTCAGCCCGTGCGCTGACCTGAGCTACGCCATCACCAAGCAGGGCGGCCAAGGCAACGGCGCCGAGACCAATGTGCTGCTGCTGTTCCACAAGGGCCAGTACATCGGCATCGACTCCAATCACCCGCAGACCATCGAGCACATCACCCCGCACGAAGACGGCACGTTCACCGTCGTCTACCGCGACACCGAAGCCCAGATGGCTGCCGGCGCACCTAATGCGGACGCCGATAAGTTCACCACCGAGGTGACCTTCTTCTGGGACGGCGACAAGGTCGGCCACCACGGCAAGATCCCGAACGAGTCCCTTCCGGAGTTCTAAAAACTCTCATACCGCGGAGCAAAAACCGCCAGTGCATCGCTCACTGGCGGTTTTCGCGTGTCACATTAGTCCGCGACGAGCGGCTCCATGGTCAGCTCCGGGTGCTCCTTCTCGATGAAGGCCAGCTTCCACTTGTCGCCGAACAGAGCGATGAGCTCACCGTCGGTGCGTGTGAAGATTTCCACGCCGCGCTGGCGACTCAACTCCGGTACTGACGCTTCGTCCGTGCGGCGGGCAACGGAGTAGGGGATCGGCTCGGTGACGGTCTCGACGTTGTACTCGTTTTCCATGCGGGCCTGCATGACCTCGAACTGCATGGGGCCGACGGCGGCCATGACGGGGGCGGCGTCGCCGCGGGCGTCGTTACGCAGGATCTGTACGACGCCTTCCGCATCCAGCTGCTCAAGTGCCTTGCGGAATTGCTTGTACTTGCCCAAAGACTTCGCGCGCAGCGTGCGGAAGTGCTCGGGCGCGAACTGTGGCATCGGTGGGAACTGGACTTTCTTGCCGGCGTAGATCGTGTCGCCCGGGGCGAGTGCGCCGGCGTTGACCAGGCCGATGATGTCGCCGGGGAAAGCTGTCTCTACCGTGTCGCGGTTGCGGCCGAAGACGGTGAGGGCGTATTTCGTCGAGAAGCTGCGGCCCGACTGGGCGTGAGTGACCTGCATACCGCGGTCGAATTCGCCGGAGACCACGCGCATGAATGCCAGGGTGTCGCGGTGGTTTTTGTCCATGCCCGCCTGGACCTTGAACACCACGCCCGAGAATTCATCGCCGACTTCGCGCTCGGGGGCGACGGCCTGGCCACCACCGGTTTCGGCCTGAGCGATCGCCTTCGGGTCGGATTCGCGGCCCTCCGGTGCTGGGGCGATGGCGCACAGCGTATCCAGGATCTGGTGCACGCCGAAATTCAGCATCGCGGAGGCGAAGATCAGCGGGGACGTCACGCACTGCTCGAAGAGCTCCTGGTTGTGTACAGCACCGTCGGCGGCGAGCAGTTCAGCCTCCTCGACGGCGGTCTCCCATGCATCCTCTTCGCGCTCGAGCGCCTGTTTCGGGGAGTATTCCTCCTCCGGGGCGATGGTGGAGCCGCCGGCGGTGCGGATGAAGTGGATGTACTTATCGGCCTCGCCGTCACCGTTGACGTGCGCGAGACCGCGGAAGTCGCCCGCTTCGCCCACCGGCCAGTAGAGGGGAGTGGGCTGGAGATCGATCTCGGTGACGATCTCGTCGACAAGCTCGAGCGGTTCGCGCCCCACGCGGTCCCACTTATTGATCACGGTGACGATCGGCAGCCCGCGCGCCTTACAGACGCGGAAGAGCTTGAGGGTCTGCGGCTCGAGGCCTTTCGCGGCGTCGATGAGCATGACCGCTGCGTCGACGGCAGAGAGCACGCGGTAGGTGTCCTCGGAGAAGTCCGCGTGGCCGGGGGTGTCCACCAGGTTGATCACGTACGGATCGCCGTCTTGGCCCTCCGGCAGATACTCGAACTGGAGAGCCGACGACGCAATCGAGATGCCGCGGTCCTTCTCCATCTCCATCCAGTCCGACACCGTCGATTTGCGGTTGCCCTTGCCGTGCACCGCGCCCGCCTCCGAAATGATGTGCGCGTGCAGCGCCAGTGCCTCCGTCAACGTCGACTTACCGGCGTCCGGGTGGGCGATGACGGCGAATGTGCGGCGGCGTGCGGCCTCGGAAACGGTGCTCATGACCTGTAGAGGGTAGTCGCTAGGGCAAGGTCAGGGCTAACCAGCGCAGCATGGCTCTTTCAGGGCAGCTGCTCAGCGAATAGAGTCTGGTCGATCGCGATTCCGACGGCCGCCCCTGCACCTGCCGCCTGCGAAACTTGGTCGGGGGAGCTGACCACATTGCCTGCTGCCCATAACCCCGGCTGCGAAGTCAGGCCGCGTTCAGTGCGGACCCAACCATCGACGACATCGCATCCAGCTCCACGGAGCAGCTCGTCGTTCGGCTCGAAACGTGGGCCGGTGAAACAGGATTCGAACACGTATCGGTGGTTCGTCGTGCGAATCACGACTTGGTCACCGTCTGCGGGACCGACCTCGAGGACGGGTTCGTCGACGACTGTTATGCCGAGAGTTTCGAAAAGGGCCTTTTGCTCGCCGGGAATTTCAAGGCCGTTGGGGAAGAACGTGACGGTTTTCGCCCATTTGGTGAGTAGCTTCGAAATGTGGAATGTGAAGCCGGGGTTCTCCCCACCAATGACAGCGAGGTCCGTTCCGTTCACTTCGTATCCGTGGCAGTAGGGGCAGTGGAAAACTCGCGTTCCCCACATTGAGGACAGGCCATGCACGTCGGGCAAGACGTCGGTGATCCCTGTGGTGACGAGGACATGCGGGGACTCGATGACCTTGTCGCTCGTGAGAGACACGGACCACTTGCCGTTCGACCTCGCTAGATTCTCTGCGCGATCCTGCACGATTGTGCCGCCGAATGATTCGAATTCAGCGTGGCCCTTCTCAAGCAGTTCGGCTGGATTGATCGAGTCCATTCCCAAGATGCCGTGAGCATGTTCGCTGAAGCGGTTGCGCGGCTGCCCTTCGTCGACCAGGCAGACTGACCTATTCGCCCTCGCCAAGTTGATTGCCGCTGCTGTTCCGGCGAAACCTCCGCCGATGATTGTGACGTCCATAATCCCACTCCCTGGAATTCTTTCGACAGTTCTTCGCGTTGAAGACATTAGTTGCTCGCGAAGAGCCTGATGGCCTTCATTAAAGTGGGGTCGGGATTTGGTGACTTGTACGCAACCGAGAGGAGACGCAATGAAGATCGGCGTGATCGTCGGATCCATCCGTAAAAGCCGCACCGCAGAGAAAGTGGCCGGCTGGATGAAAGAGAATATCGGCGAGCGGGAGGGCGCCGAGTACGAGTTCATCGACCTCGCGGATTACGATCTTCCGCTTTACGACGGCGCCGGGATGCCCATGCTCATGAATAAGCAGTACGACAACGATGAGGTGACCCGCTGGTCGCAGGCGATCGACGCGTGCGACGCGTTCATCTTCATCACACCTGAGTACAACCACTCTGTCCCGGCCGCTCTGAAGAACGCGGTGGACACCCTCGGCCCAGAGTGGGTGGGCAAGCCCATTGCCTTCGTCGGCTACGGAGGTGTTGGCGCGATCCGCGCGATCGAGCACTGGCGCCAGATTGCCGCGAATTTCCACATGCACGACATCCGCGAGCAGCTCGGCTTCATCCAGGCGATGGAAATGAAGGACGGCTTCAACCCGATGCCGAACCGCGTCAAGGAGCTCGCCGCGATGTGCGACCGCCTCGAGGCTGTCACCGGCTAACGGGAAATCCTGCCGGAAAACTCGACCTGGCGGTTGTGGTTGATGGCGACGAAATCTCCGGGCGCGAGTGCAGGAGGCGTGTTCACCTGGACGGTGGAGAAGCAGGGCGTGGCGTGTCGCGTCGGCACCGGTTTAAGCTGCAACGCCCACGGCCCATGGCCCTCGATGGCGACGACCTGGTGGGCACCCTGCCGGTGCGCGTAGTGCAGCCGCGCCAGACGACGGATGAAGGTGAACAAACCTTTGCGGCGAAATAGCGGCGCGATCCAGATCCATGCGATCACGACGGTCAGCGCAAGCAGGACTGTGACCACGAGAGTCCATTTCATCGAGGGCACGGTTATACCGACGAGGATCCCGTTCGCTGCCACGATGAGCGGCATGGTCAACCATTGCATCGGCCATCCCTGGCTAAACGCATAGGTGGGGAGGAAAGCCGCGAACCAGGTGACAATGCTGATTGCGAAACGGACCATCAATCCGGTGTCACCGTCGAAATATATCCGCTGATTGTCGAGGCGGACCTCGTTTGTCGAGAGGAAGACTACGACGTAAACCAACGTCCAGACGAGGAAGCCGTTGCCGAGGATTTTCGAAGCGGTTTGGTACCGCTTCCAGCCCTTGCCGACGTCGGCGATGAGTTCGTGGTCGGGTCTCATTAGGTCTCCTACCGAGAAATTGTTTCAGCGATTTCAACGTGGCCATCGCGGTTGACTGCGACGAAATCACCCGGGGCAATGCGTGGGGGCGAGGGGAACCTGACAGCGGAGAAGCGTGGCGCGTCTTTCGGCGACGGCACTGGCTGCAGCCGAAGCATCCACGGGCCGTAGCCCTGTATGGCCAGGACCTGATGCATGCCTTGCCGGTGCTCGGCCCGGAGCCGGACCACCTGACGGATGAACGAGTACAACCCGGCTCGTCTGTACAGGGGAATCAATAGCAGGTAGCTGATTGTGAATATCACGGCGAGGGTCGCGGTCAGGATCAACCCCCACATAAGAGAGTTGGTGCTGAAGCACGCGAGGGGCGCGCTTGCAACGACTATGCCCGGAATGACGACCCAGGGCCTTGGCCATCCCAGAGTGAAAGCAATGCAGGCGAATATCACCAACCATGTCAGCACGAAGCACGCTATCGCTCGTGCATAGAGGACGGGGTCGCCGTCGACGTAGAATGCTCTGTTTTCAATCCGGACGCCACTGAGCAGGAGGAACAATAGAAAGGATAATCCGCACCACGGAACGACGGACCATTCCAAGAACGTGGCTGCCGTCTTGTACCGCTTCCAGCCCTTGCCGACGTCAGCGATGAGTTCGTGGTCGGGCAACATAGCGTTTCCTTTCCGGCATGCGAGCAGTGGAAAACAGTTTAGGGTGGAAAGGGATTGTCCACCGGCTGAATGGAGCGCACGAGAATGGACGTGCAGATATTGGCGCAGTCGGACAACGACGTGCCGTTGATCTCACCTCTTGTACTGGTCGCAGTCTTATTTCTGGTGGCGCTGTTGCTTAGCGGTGTGTCGGCGATGAGGGCAAGCCGCAAAGAGAGGACTACGGGCGAGGCTTTCGCGGACACGCACGGGCAGCGCGCGGGGGCGTTGATCGCCGAGACCGACAGGCTCATCCGCGGACTCCAATCGCCGCTCATGCCGCCCAATGCGTGGGCTGATTGGGAGGTGGCAAAGCAGGAATACGCACAGAATCCACGGTCGACCGAGGCGATTGAGAAGATCTTCGCCGCCTCCGAAAATGTCCGCTACCTGACGGGGATTGAGGGCGGGGACGAGCGGTGCCGTCGTCAGGCAATCAACGAGCTGATGACTGAGGCTCGCACGCGCAACGCCCAGCCTGTGTTCCGCGATATCGCAGCATTACGCGGGCGGGAGGCCGCGCCCACCTTCGTTGAGGAATATGTCCGCGTGGTCCATTCCGTCGGCCGGTTTTCGACACCGTTTATCGACGACAAGATGCCGGTGTCGATCACGAACCGAGAATTCCGTCCGGCCGCCGGTGTGGGCGGGTTTGAGCCAGCGGGCGCGGTCTGGAATAGAAGCGGGAAATACGGGGCCAAGTCGTTGGTCGACCCGGACGACCTGCTGCTTTCGTGCTCGGAAGCGCAGGTCTACCGCCGCTTTCGCAGGGGGATGATGTGATGATACAGGCCACTATTGGCGGGGATGCCGTTTTCGTGTTCGGTGTGTGGATCATCATCTGCATCATCGTGACGATCAGGCTCCGGAACTCAAGTGCCAGCCGGGTCTCACGCATGGGTTTGGAGCGATACGTTGAACCCATTATCCCGCGGGACGACGTCTTTTATCGCCGCGCCGTCGATTCGATTCCCGCGACCGACCGGATGATCCACCACCTCCGCTCGCCCCTGGCGGCTGGAATGGTCGAGGAGTGGAACAAAATGAAAGAGGAGTTCGCGCCACTGCCAGAAAGTAATCGGACCGGCAAGGTGACAAGAGCGATGCGCACGGCGCGGCGGATCGACAGAATGTCGCGGCGCGTCGCGGTGCTGGCCGCGGCTGAGAACGGCGACGAAGACGCACGCCTGACTATTGTGGACGACCTACTCGAGGACCTGTTCTTCGCCTACGAAACCTGCTCGCTGGACGACGAAACGCGGGTGCCGATCCGCGACGGGATCGCCGCAGTCACGCGACGCGCTAGGGCGTTGAAAGGCGACCTCGCATCGCCCCAGTTCTTCCAGCATTTCATGGGCATCTGCTCCCAATACGCTGCTGTCATGCGGGATGCGCGGCCTGTTCTATTCAGATCCATCATGAAAGCCATCGATGAAACGCCGCCGGTATTTAGCGAAGAGTTGTGGGTCTTCGGTACAGGTATCGATGGTCTCGTGCCGTGGATGCACGCCTATGCAGTCAAGGAGTACGTCGATTACCGTAGCGACGACTAACGCGCGTGGATCTCGTTCTGCGCGCGCTGCAGACCTTCTTCGACCACGAGGCGTGCGGCGTCGGCGGCAGTGGCGATCTGCGCATCGAGCCCCTCATCGTCGACGGGGCTGAGCACCCACTCGGGAACAGGCGTGCCCTTCGGCGGGCGCCCGATGCCGATGCGCACGCGGATATAGTCGCGGGTGCCCAGCTGCTCAGTAAGGGACTTCAGGCCGTTGTGGCCGTTCTCGTTCCCGCCCTGCTTGATGCGGACTTTCCCGGCGGGCAAGTCGAGCTCGTCGTGGAGGACGATGATGCGTTCAGGCGGAATCCCGAGCTTCTCCGCCACCGGGGCGATTCCCTCGCCACTGAGGTTCATGAAGGTCGTCGACCGCAGCGCAAGAGCAGACGTGTCCGGCACCATCACGCCCTGGGCTTTGAAGGAGGGAAGGGGGCGGAGAGGCGCGTCGATAAGCGCATCTTGCGCCATGTAACCCACGTTGTGGCGGGTGGCGGAGTATTTCGCGCCGGGGTTGCCCAACCCGACGATGAGCCACTCGGCGTCGAGGTCGAGTGCGTGCTGGCGGGGTGCGAAAAGAGCGCGTAGTTTGTCGAACACGCAGCCCAGTCTAAGCCAGGGCTTTGCTAGAGTGGCCACCATGCCACCTGAATTTCCCGCCCGTCTGCCCCGCGTGATCGCCGCCCCCATGGCCGGCGGTCCAAGCACACCCGAGCTGGTCAACTCCGTCAGCTTTGGTTTCCTCGCATGGGGAACGTGCTCGATCGACCGAGCACGCGAAGAGCTTTCGCTTATCGACGAACCCTTCGGCATCAATCTCTTCTACCCGCAGCGCGATGAACCGCGCACCGAGGATCTCGAGGCGATCGCCTCTGAGCTCGGTGCGGAGATTCCCGAGCCGAATTACACCTTTGGCTTCCACGAGAAGCTGGACCTCGCGCTTGACGACGGGCGTGCGGCGATCATTTCGTGCACCTTCGGCTGCTTCACTGAGGCAGAGTTCAAGCGCATTCACGATGCGGGCATCCAGGCGTGGGTGACCGTGACCAATGAGGTCGACGCGCTCAAGGCAGCTGAACTCGGCGCTGACGGTGTCATCGTGCAGGGCCCGAAAGCCGGTGGCCACCGCTCCACGTGGACGATCACTGAAGAGCCCGATGAGCGCGACATAGAGCAGCTGCTCAGCGGCATTTTCCGCCACGTCAACATCCCGATCATCGCCGCTGGCGGAGCCCGCACGCCCGAGGATGTCGAGCGCCTCATCGAGTGGGGCGCGAATTCTGTCGCCTGCGGCAGCGCGTTCTTGCTTGCCGACGAAGCCGGCACCTCCGCGACCAACCGCGACGTTCTGCGCGCTGGTGGGACATCCGTGTCCACCCGCGCTTTTTCCGGGCGCTACGCCCGTGGCGTGGAAACCCGGTTCACCCGCGAGCACGACGATCTTCCGCCCCTATACCCGCAGCTCAACGCCATGCAGAAGCCGCTGCGCAGCAACCCCGACCACGGCTACTGCCTCGTCGGCGAGGATTTCACTGGGAAACTCCAGGAGGGGCCCGCCGCGGAGATCGAGGCGAAGCTGCTGGGGCGCTAACGGCGCGCTACGAGATGGCGGCGATGAGCTCGTCAGCGGCGTCGGCAAGCGTGATGGGCAGCTCGACGGTTTCCTGCTTGGAAAATGGCTTGAGCACGTAGTCCGCGGGGGCCTGGCGGCCGGGTGGGCGGCCGATGCCGACGGCGAGGCGGTTGTAATTCGGGGTGCCTAGTGACTTGGTCACGGACTTCAACCCGTTGTGGCCGTGGTCGCCGCCGCCGAGACGGAGCTTGATCTGCCCGAAGTCGAGATCGAGTTCGTCGTAGACGACATAAATACTGTCAGGTTTAACGCCGTAGTAGCTGGCGAGGGCTTTAACGGGGCCGCCGGAGACATTCATGAACCCGCGGGTGCGGGCGAGAATCGTGCGCCGATCGGTGAGACGGCCGGCCGTGAGCTCAGCGACCTCCGTGTTCGTCTTCTTGTGCACGCTCAGCTGCGCCGGCATTGGCGTTGCGCGGTCCAGGAGTTCCTCGATGACCATCACTCCCGCATTGTGGCGGGTCTGCGTGTAAATCGTGCCGGGATTGCCCAAGCCGACGATGAGGACGGGTGAAGAATCAGAAGTCACAGGACCCAAGTCTACTTTCGGATCTCAACCACGTTGCGGCCTACGATGCGCGGGCGCGCAATCCGTCGAGGAAAATATCGATGAGTTCTTGCTGGACCTGCGACGCGTGGGCGTTGATGAGCTTCGAATTCGGCAGCGGGCGGGAGGCGATGACGAGCGCGATGTGGAATTCGAGAGGCTCCAGATCTGCTGGGTACAGGCCCGCTTTCTTTGCCTGAGTGATCAGCGGTTCATAGGCGCTGCGGATCTCCTCTGCGCGATTCTCAATGATGCGTTGGATGCCTGAGATCTGCTCGACTTCCGAGAACAGCGTCTGCCCGAGCAGCGCCAGTTTCAATTCGGCGATGGCGTGAATCGCACCACTCCACGCTTTTTCAGGAGCTTCTTCAAAGAGGGGAAGGTGCTCGCTGATGACGGTCTCGATGTCCTGGACGGCGTTGGCGCCGATGGCGTCGAGAAGCGTGATGCGGTCGGGGAAGTGCCTACTCACTGTGGCAATTCCGACACCGGCCTCCTTGGCGATCGCGCGCATCGACACGTTTCCGCCGTGTTCGACGAAAAGGGTTCGGGCGGCGGTGACGATCGCTTCACGGTTGTCGGCAGCATCCTGTCTCATGCTTGCATCATACCAAACGGAACACTATGATCCGTTTACGCAAGTGGAACAGGGTGTTCCGAATCGGTTTAAGGAGGAGCCTGAATATGACTACGGCAGTGAAAGAAGAACAAGGAAGGTCGCATGCGGCGAAAGCGGCGGGGGTGATACTCGGCATCCCCGTCATCATGGGGCTGATGCTCTTCGCGTTCCTCGCGCCGACCTTCGCGTCGGGCCCGTCCGGGGTTCCGGTCGCCGTCAGCGCGCCGGAGCCGATGGTGGAGCAGCTGACGCAAGGCATCGAGCAGAAAACGGGCGACGAAGCGCCGGAGATCACCGTGATGGAAAACGCCGATGAAGTGCGAAATGCTGTGCTTGAACGGGAGGCGGTCGGCGGTCTCGCCGTGACTCCGGAAGGCGCCACTGCATTCACAGCTTCAGGTAACGGCGTGCCGTACGCGCAGCTTATCGACGGCATCGCCGGCTCCCTTGAAGCCCAAGGCATGAGTGTCGAGCGCACTGACCTCGCACCGACATCCCAGGATGATCCGCAGGCGACGGGTCTCGCGCTGCTGGGTCTTCCGCTCGCATTCGGCGGCATCATCTCCGCGGTCATCGCCACGTTCCTCTTCCGCGGCACTCGGTGGACGAAGATCGGGGTTCTCACTGGCATCGCAGTGCTGGGCGGTCTCGTGGCTACATGGATGCTGCACTCGGTCTACGGAACGTTGACGGGCAGCTTCGGCATGGAGTGGCTCGCTATCTCTGCCGGTATCTTGGCGACCTCGATGCTCACTGCCGGACTCGGTGCGCTCATTGGTGCTCCCGGCGTCGGGATCGGCGCTGTCTTGACGATCTTCCTGGCGAATCCGCTGTCCGGCTTGTCGACGGGGCCGTGGCTCCTGCCTGCGGGATGGTCCACCCTGGGGCAGTGGATGCCGATCGGCGCGACCGGCCACCTCGTGCGCTCCCTGTCGTTCTTCGACGGCAACGGCGCAGGATCCGCCTGGTGGGTCCTGGCGCTGTGGATCGTGACAGGGCTGGTGCTGCTTTTCGTGGCCCGTCCGAAGAAGCAGAACTAAGACTCAAAATAAGAGAAACGGCCGGCAACCCCGTGGTGGGGTCGCCGACCGTTTAGGTGGGGGGCGTCGAAAAGCGAATTACTCCTCGGACTCGCCTTCGCCCTCAGCCGGTGCCTCGTCCTCGGACTCGGCGCCAGCCTCAGCGCCGCCTTCCTCAGCCTCTTCAGCAGCGGCCTCGACCTCTTCGTCAACCTGCTGGAAGGTGACGTTGATGGCCAGGTACTCCGGATCGGTGATGAGCTCGGCACCCTCCGGCAGCGGCAGATCGCCGGCGAAGATCTGGTCGCCGATCTCCTTGCCCTCGATGGACACGGTGATCTCGTCCGGAATGTTCAGGGCGTCGACCTCGATCTCGACAACGTCGATCTCCTGCAGGACCACAGCGTCCGGCGCAGCCTCGCCCTCGTAGACGACCGGGACCTCGACGCTGACCTTCTCGCCGCGCTTGACGCCGAAGAGGTCGATGTGGTCGATATTCAGGGTCAGGACGTTCTGGTCGACGTGCTTGACCATCGCGAGGTGCTTGTCGCCGTCAACCTCGAGCTCGAGAATGGCGTTGGTGCCGTCGTTGCGCACGAGAGCGGTGATCTCGAGGATGTCCACGTGGAAGTGGATGTTGTCCTCGCCGTTGCTGTACAGCACACCCGGAACGCGGCCAGCGGCGCGCAGACGGCGAGCGGAGCCCTTGCCGAACTCGTCGCGCTTCTCAGCCTGAATAGTCGGGAACTTATTCGCCATGATGCTTTCTCCTTCTAGTGATGCTTAGATTCGATGAGCCACAGAAAAAGCCTGCGGCCACGTGTGCTCGTCGAGTGACCGCAGGCTTTTGGGAGAAAAGTCTGTGATGGTTCATCGCGTCGATAACGGCCCTGCTTGCACATCGATTGCTGCAAGTGGGGTCCCTCGCCGAGACAGGTCCAAAGAGTAGCAGACGGTGCGGGGCCGGACCAAACCTAGCGCTGCCAGACGAAATGGCCGGTGCGCTGCAGATGTTCGTGGCCGGGGTCCAGCGGGATATCGGCGCGCTCACGGAGACTGACAGCGACAGCCAGACCCACGACGCTTGCGCCGACCAGATACGCGGTGATGCCCCACGACGAGCCCGTGGCCTCAAAAATCCACGACGCGATGAACGGAGCGAAAGCGCCGCCGAGAATCGCACCGATGGCGTAGGTGATCGACGTGCCCGACGCGCGGACAGAGGCGGGGAAGAGCTCCGCGTACAGCGCCGCGATCTGACCGTAGGTGAAGCCGAGTGCCAGGGCGAGGAAGATCAGCGCCGCGTAGATTTTGCCCATCTCAGCCGAGTTCACCAGCGGGAAGAGGGCGACAGCGGCTGCGATCTGGACGATGAAACCGCCGACGAGCGTGGTCTTGCGTCCCAGAAGGTCGGACAGCCAGCCGGTGAAGAACGTGGAGGCCATCCACACTGCTCCCGCGACGGTGACAGCGAAGAGGATCGGCCCGCGTTCCAGAGCCATTCCGTCCGGGTTGGTGGTGTAGTTCTGGATGTATCCGCCGGTGGTCATGTAGCCGAGCACGCTGTTCGCGGCGAAGAGCAGCGCGCCGGCGATGACGACGGGGAAGTAGTTCCGGAATAAAGTGCCGACGGGGTTGGTGGTCTGTGCGGCGGAGATCTCCGTCATTTCTTCGTACACCGGGGATTCGTCCACGCCTTTGCGCACCCACCAGCCGAGCAAGACCAGCAGGGCGGAGAAGAGGAACGGCACGCGCCAACCCCATTCGAGGAAGGCGTCGCCCGGAGCGATGATATTCATCAGGTACAGCGCGCCGGAGGACAGCAAGAGGCCGGCCGGGGCGCCGATTTGCGGGCCGGCGCCGAAGAGTCCGCGCTTTTTGGCTGGGGCGTGTTCGACCGCCAGCAGCACTGCCGACCCCCACTCACCACCGGCGGAGATGCCCTGCACTAGGCGAAGGAGAACGAGGAGGATCGGGGAGAGGACACCGATCGCTTCATAGGTGGGCAGGATGCCGATCAGGGTGGTGGCGCCGCCCATCGCCAGAAGCGTCGCCATGAGCACGGCGCGGCGGCCGAGTTTGTCGGCGAAATGCCCTGCCACAAACGCGCCCAGCGGGCGGAACAGGAATGACAAACCGACGGTGAGAAACGCGACGAGCGTGCCGCCGGCCGGACCGAGCGGGGCGAACATCGCGGCCTTGAAGACCAAGCCAGCGGTGGCGGCGTAGAGGAAGAAGTCGTACCACTCGATGGCGGTGCCTACCGTCGTGGCTGCGATGATGCGGCGGCGCTCGGTGGTGAGGGAGGGGGCGTCGATAAGCGGTTCAGTTGCTTTCTGGCGAGAAACCATGCTTGGAAAGTGTAGCGGGGCTGCTCGCAGAAGAGGCGGAAAAGACAAATACCTATTCCTGGATGCCTATCCACAAGGTCGCTCGCGGCGTTCTGAATAGGTGTCCGGGAATAGGTATGTCGAAACGCTGTTAGGCCTGGCCCTCGAAGAGGGTGGTGACAGAGCCGTTCTCGAAAATCTCGTGGATCGTGCGCGCGAGCAGCGGGGCGATGGACAAAACGGTGAGGTTGCTCCAGCCTTCGGTGGACTGCGGCAGGGTGTCGGTGGTGATGACCTCCTCCGCGCCGCAGCTGGACAGGCGCTCGCGGGCCGGGTCGGAGAAGACGCCGTGGGTGGTGGCGATGACCACGGAGCGGGCGCCGGCATCCTTGAGCACGCCGACCGCGCCGGCGATGGTGCCGCCGGTGTCGATCATGTCGTCGAGCAGCACGCAGTCCTTGCCCTCCACGTCGCCGACGACGCGGTTGGAGACGACCTTGTTGGCCGCGTCGATGTCGCGGGTCTTGTGCACGAAGGCCATCGGTGCGTCGCCGAGCGTGTTGGCCCACTTCTCAGCGGTCTTCACACGGCCGGCGTCGGGGGAGACCACGACGAGGTTGTCCAGCGAGTACTTGGACTTGATGTAGTCCGTCAGGATCGGCATCGCGTGCATGTGGTCGACCGGGCCGTCGAAGAAGCCCTGGATCTGGTCCGTGTGCAGGTCGACGGAGACAATGCTGTCTCTTATACACATCTGACGCTGCCGACGACTCCTTACG
>ERZ1031273.220-NODE-220-length-28251-cov-13.957299_pt1 | contig 28251 bp, 21 predicted proteins | sample MGYA00516575_ERZ1031273 | MGnify/ENA primary metagenome ERZ1031273 (study PRJEB33718, sample SAMN03159816) | human skin metagenome | collected 2014-02-25 | study: EMG produced TPA metagenomics assembly of the PRJNA266117 data set (Human skin bacterial metagenome... | reverse complement strand
AAACAGTCCACAGGACTGTTTTTTAACGGCTCCGCACCCCGCGCGAGCGGCACACACGCTTCGCGCCGCCGCTCCTCTCTCAGGCGGCTCTGTGTCTTTCGTCGATACTTCAATGAAAGCTCATGCTAGAGAATAATGAGGCGCGGCAATTAACGCTTAATTAACGTTTCGCTAACCGCACTGGCCTTTACACGCAAATGCCCACCCTACAAGGCACCTCCTGCCGTTGTAAAACCGCAACAAAAACCTTGTAAAACCGCAACGAGAGTACTGTAGAACCGCAATGAAGGGCTTGTAGAACCGCAACGAAACGCCCCCTAAACCTCGCTGACGTGCTAGAATAGCTTCATGATTACTTCTGCAATTCCGCGAAATGCGAGAGTGTTGGCTGAAGAGATTTTAAGCGACACTCCGGTGCTAACGGTGTCGGGTGCGCGCCAAGTTGGCAAGAGCACATTGGTGTCTCAACTGTTGCAAAATCGGAGCCATCGTTTACTCAACCTGGATAATGCCGCAACTTTACAGGCGGCCCAGACAGATCCTGACGGTTTTGTGCGACAGTTTCCGGAAGGGGTTGTGGCAATTGATGAAATCCAACGAGTGCCGGCATTACTTCGCGCGATTAAGGCAGCGCTCGACGAGGATAGGCGTCCCGGCAGATTCATTGTTACTGGTTCGTCTAATCTGATGAATCTGAAAGGAGCGGAAGAATCGTTAGCGGGACGTGCGGAAACTCTACGTTTACGCGGTTTTAGCCGGGGGGAACGCAAGGGAATCACAGAAGATTTTGCGGCAAATGCCTGGAATCCCCATCCCCAACTACCAGCGTCCGAATTTGAACGCATCGACTATCTGCGCATGATTACCGAATCTTCCTTCCCAGAAATCGCAGAAGCTACCCCGAGGCGGCGCGACCGATGGGTGCAAGCATATGTGGAACGAATACTAACCAAGGACGCTACCGATCTGTACGGAATCCAGTATCCCGATCGGCTGCGGGTTTTACTTGGAAAAATAGCCTCGCAAGGCGCCTCAGAATTCGTGGCGGCGCACATCGGGAGGGAACTGAACATTCCAGAGCGGAGCGTTCCCGGATATCTAGACGCCCTAAAGAACGTGTTTTTAATCGATGTTTTACCAGCTTGGGGCACTAATCTAACCAGGCGAGTGATTTCGAAACCAAAAGTGTTCCTGCAAGATCCTGCTACGGCGGCCAGCCTCGTAGGTGTCGATGCCGCGTCCTTGGAAATGCAAATCTCCAGTTCCTTCACCGGTGGGCTACTTGAATCTTTCGTGGCCACCGAACTCCTGAAACAACAGGAGTGGTCAGCGATACCTTTCAAGTTGTTCCACTTCCGTGACTCCACCGGCAAAGAGGTCGATTTGGTCATGGAGTCACGCAACCGCGAGGTCGTAGGAGTGGAGGTCAAAGCCGCAGTCAGTTTGCAGGGCAAAGACTTCTCTGGGTTGCGTCACCTGCAAAAGTTGACCGGCGAAAGGTTTAGATGTGGAATCTTACTCTATGCCGGAAAAGAATCCCTGCCGATGGGGCCGGGCCTGTGGGCAATGCCCATCTCTGCTCTATGGAGTGTTTAACGGCCTGGGGTGTCTTATCGCTCAACTGGTGCCGGATGGAATCTAGATATGTGAGGTAGCGAGGGCTTTTTTGAGTCCTATGGCTTTCATGATTTATGTGATTGACGCAGAGGATGGGTAGCCGTCATTGCATAATGATTTGTAGAGAGATTCGCGGGTGAGCTGACTCATATCGTATGCGTGAGCAACATGCAGCCAGAATTAAGGGTTGCTTACTAGGATTTAAGCGCAGCTAGAGGCAAAACTAAAACGCCATCGTCACGCCTATATGCCGCTTGGGTTCCCGTGAGCACGAGCAAAAACGCCGGTTCGCCCTCGCGATTGGTATTGATTCGCTGCGCGAGTTTCTTGAGATGTTCGGCTGCTTGGTCAATTAAACGCTCCCCAAGTTTTACTTCCACTAAAGCCCAGCGTCCGTCATCTAGCACCAGAACGGCGTCGGCTTCCAGTCCGGTTTTATCGCGATAGTGATATACGCGCCCGCCCAGGGAATCAACGTAAACACGAAGATCATGAACGCACAGTGATTCAAAAAGAAGCCCAAAGGTTTCAAAATCTGTCAAAAGTTGTTTCGGAGTGGCGTTGAGCATGACGGCAGCTAGCGAAGAATCGCAAAAGTATCGCGTGGGGCTGGTACGAACTGCTGTTTTCGAGCGTAGACGAGGGTTCCATGCGGGTAAATCTTCGAACACAAATGCCCTATTCAAAGCGTCCACATAATCGGAAACAGTGTTCCGCGTGGGTGGCTCACTTTGTAGATCTTGCCCAATGGTGGCAAGCGTCGCTTGAGAAGCAGTATTGCGAGCATAGGAACGCAAAATAGCTTGTACCCAGGCACGATTTCTGTTTCTTCCATCAATCTGTGCAATATCGGTATCCAGCAGAAGGCTGATATACTCTTTCGCCATTTCAAGGGCGCTGACATCATCTTTTTCTGTGACGGCTTCAGGCCAGCCGCCCCTACATATCGCAAAAGCAATCCTCTCGATATCGAAATCGACTAAAGCTCCGATGTCGTGGCGTCCGGCGAAAAGATCAGCCAGAGAGACCGCACCACTTGATTCCCGAGTTTCCCAAAGAGACATTGTGCGCATGGTGATGCGCGCAAATCTGCCTACACCTGAATGGGTCGGCAATTCAGATAACCGAGGAGTAGAAGAACCCGTCAAAATAAATCGGCCGCGCCCATGCTTTCTATCTACGTCATAACGCACAGCATCCCACAGCTGCGGGGCCATTTGCCATTCATCAATGAGGCGAGGAGTTTTCCCCTCAAGAAGAAGAGATGGTTTTGAAAGCGCAAGTTGCAGATAGTCAGCGGAATTATCAGGATCTTGCATGTAAATAGCGCTAGCTGCTGCTTGCTGCGCGGTAGCCGTTTTGCCGCACCATTTCGGGCCCTGAATCTGCACTGCTCCAGCTATCTTGAGTTTTCGTGTCAGGATTTCATCCGTTACCCGAGGTAAATAGGCTGATTGCGACGAAAAACCGTCCATTTCATTCCTCCCTTCACTCGCGCAACCACATTCTAACACCACTGTTGTGCAAGTTGGACCGTTTTTATTGTGCAAGTTGGACCGTTTTTATTGTGCAAGTTGGCTATTTTTGAATGCTGCTGTTGCTAAAAATGCGTCTATCCCCCACACCTGTCCGTCACGAGGTCCACTTGACGGAACAGCAGAAAATCCGAGCTGAGCCATGCCGTAGGTTTGCCCCTTTCGAGCTGTAAAGTTATGCGATACACTTAAAAGGTGATTGTCAGTTTTAAACACGCGGGATTGCAGCGGTTTTATGAATCTGGGGTGAAATCGGGTATAAATCCCGAGCACGCTGACAAACTTGCACGGATGCTTTCGGTGTTGGATCAGGTGCATAGTCCGGCACCACTGCTAACTTTTCCGGGATATCATGCTCCGAACTGACAGGATCTTTCGCGGGTTATTGGTCGCTTCGAGTCAGTGGAAACTGGCGATTGATTTTCAGATTCGCGGGTGAAGATGTGGAACTTGTTGATTACCTTGACTACCACTGAGGAGGATGAAAAATGAGTATGGAAAATCCGGTGTATCCCGGAGCAGTAATCCGTGAGGATTTCTTGAATGAACTTGGCATTTCAGTCAGCGATGCCAGTCGAAAGTTGGGGGTGTCTCGAGTTACGCTTTCGCGCGTCTTAAATGGGAAAGCGGCGCTAACCCCTAATCTGGCTTTACGCCTTGAGCTCGCGGGAATCGGCAATGCCCGTCTGTGGCTGGATATGCAGACCGCCTATGAACTTGCTCAGGCTCGCAGTAAAGAGACCCCCAGCGTAGAGCCGCTAGTCGCCCTCTAGTCGTCATGTCGTTGTGAGGCCGATATGTTGTTTAGGTTCCGGTGAGCACAAGGAAAACGCTGGTCAGCCCGCATGGGTGGAGTTGATTCGTGGCATGAGTCTCGGTAGGTATTCGGCTGACGCGGGTTTCGTTTCGATAGCTGTATATCTGTGCGCTTAGAAAAATTCCAGTTTCGACATACTAGAGGTACTTCTGCGCAATCTCAGTGCAAGCAATTGCTTCAAAATCGGCTGTAAACTCTGCTTTCACACGTATCTAGGCCGAAAAATCAAGCTCGTCTGACAATCCTCTTTCGGGCTTAATAAAAGCTCATAACCGAATTGTATTTTCATAATAATGACGGCTAGTTGCCGGGAACTAAACGTTAATTTGGTCGGTAATTGCGCCACACAACCTTAATGTATGAATTCTTTCGTTCTGGCGATTCATTACCCCCAGCCGGGTTGAATTATTTATTCTTCGATGTCTAATATAGAACCGTTCATCCACTCATACTTTTGGAGGGCGCCATCATGGCCAAGAAAGTAAAAACCATCCTCATTGACGATATTGACGGCTCAGACGCGGTCGAGACAATCACCTTTGGCTTAGACAACGTCAACTACGAAATTGATCTAAACGAAACCCACGCTAAGGAACTGCGCGACAGCCTGGAGCGCTGGGCCGATGCTGGACGTAAAGTTTCGGGCCGCCGCCGCGGAACTGGCCCGGCGGTCAATAACGAAGTCCGCGAACTCAACCGCCGCGTGCGCGCTTGGGCTGGCGAAAAAGGAATCCCGGTCAATGACCGCGGCCGAGTTCCGCAAAAACTCATCGACCAATACCGCGCCGCCACCGGCGACAAGTAGAGGCTATTCCGCTTAAAAACTTCACAACACGTAAGGACTGACCGTCCGGCCTATTGCGGCGAAACTTTATTCACGACGCAATAAACAGATTGCCAGGGCGGCCAGTCCTTCGCAATTCCCCGTAAAACCCATGCGATCAGTCGTCGTTGCCGAAAACGACACCGGCGCCCCCAAGATATTGCCCAACGCCGCCTCGGCTTCAGCGTAACGCGGACCGAGGCGCGGCTCCTGACCGATAACGGTCACGCCGGCATTAACCACCGACCAACCGGACTTGTGCAACATCTGCATCGCCGCGCTTAAGAACACTTCCCCGCCGGCTCCGGCAAACTCCGGACGAGACACCCCAAAGTTCGTGCCCAAGTCGCCCAACCCGGCGGCTGAGAGCAGGGCATCGGACAAAGCGTGGGCGGCAACGTCTCCGTCCGAATGCCCCTCCAGCGGCGCATGCTCAGGAAAAGACAGGGTCCCCACCTTGAGCGGACGGCCCGCCACCGGCTCACCGGCAGCAAAACGATGCGCGTCAAAACCCTGGCCAACTCGGAAATCCATGAATAAAATCCTAATTGGAATGTTGGTGGTATTTAACCCTTTTGGGTGGTGTATTCCCCTGACCAGCACTTTAGTCTGGGGAAAGTAGCGAATTTTGCTCATCCCCAAGCGGATACAAGCTAAGGAGGCCAGTCGATCGTGAGCGATGTGCAGCTAAAATGTCCGTCCTGCGGTGCTCCCATTAATTTTGATGTGCCCAGCGGCAAGATGAAGTGCAGCTTTTGCGGGGCTTCATTCACAGTCGAGGAGGTCAACCAGTTCAACGGTATCTCCCAAGCCAACGCGGAACTCAATGCCGCGCACGCGCAACAGACGGGGACAACGGGGGTCGCCGGTGTGGCCGGAACCGCTGCGAGCCCGGAAACGCAAATCTCCACCACTCCTGCCGAGGGTCAACCCGGCTGGGTCGAGCCCCCGCCCACCTATCTGGACGAAGCGACCGGACAGCAAATGGCTCAGTTCCAATGCAATTCCTGCGGTGGGGAAATCATCGGCTCACCCGACATGGTCAGTGCCCGGTGTCCCTGGTGCAACAACAACTTCGTGGCAACCGGACAGCTGACCAGCACCCGCGTCCCCGACCGGATGATTCCTTTTGCGATGACCAAAGAACAAGCCTTGGCGGCTTTCAAAGCCGAAATGCGGAAGCTGAAGCTCATTCCCAATGAGTTTAAGCAGGTCAGCGTGGACGACATCCAAGGCGTTTACGTGCCTTACTGGCTGTATGACGCAACGGTCGCGGGCGAAGGCAACTACCGGTGCGAAACCATCCGCACCTGGACCGATTCTGATTACGAATACACCGAACATCGGGAATTCGACGTGTATCGCAGCGCCAACGTTACTTTCCTGGATGTGCCGGTGGCGGGCACCACGAAAGTGACCGATAAGCTCACGGAATCCATCGAACCTTTTGACTACACCAAATCGGTAGCGTTTTCCCCCGCCTACCTGACAGGCTTCATGACCAACAAATATGACGTGGAAGCGCAGGACGCGAACCCCCGTGCTTTGGAACGCATGAAGGACTCCACTGAGGAGGTGCTGCGAAACTCAATCAGCGGCTACGACACAGTCTCGACAGTCAACACCTCCATCCAACCGGCTTTCGGGGAACTCGAATACGTGTTCCTGCCGATGTGGCTGATGAATGTCAAATTCCGGTACAAAAACTACAACTATGCGATGAACGGGCAAACCGGCAAGTTTGTGGGTACGTTCCCGGTATCCGAGCGCAAGTACTGGACCGGCCTGATAGGGATTGCCATCCCCATCGCCATCATGTTTGGCGCCATCTTTATTCCGTTCCTGATGCCGTGGCTTTTCGATTGAGGTTAGAAATCATGAATATACGTAAGAAAATCCTTTTTTCCGCTGGCGCACTAGCGGTGGCGTTGGCTCCGGCGGTTGGTTTCGCCCTGCCCGCAGCGGCGGGCGCAGAAGTCAGCCCTACCGCAGTTTCCGGGTCGGCCCCCGAGCGCGTGGTGCGGGGCGAAACGTCCAATACCGAGTTTATCTATGACGACGCGGATTATTTGGATGCCAATCAAGAGGCGAGGCTCACAAACATCGCGAAAGCGGTATGGCAGACTTCCGGTCACCGCATTATCTACATTTCCACCACCGATCCGGCTATGGAGGACGACCCCGATGCCTGGCTCGATGATTACGCAAAGGCCCACAATATTTCGCTTGACTCCGTCATTTTGGTGGCCGGAGGCGTGAACTACACCACCACTGACGGGCAAACCTCTGACGCGATTTCTGACGCGGACTGGGAACAGTTGCTGAAAAAGTCTAAAACCGCAGCAGACACGCATACCAAGCGTGCCGACAGTTTCTTTATGACTTTTGCTGATTATCTGAACAAGCATCCTCTGGAAAGGGCGGGTAGCCCCGCGGCGGCGTCACAGCCGACCAACCAGACTCCGCCTCTGGAGGAGTCAGAAACCCCGGAGGCCAGTGAAGAACCGGCTGACTCCGCGGACCTGCCGCTGACCGAATTTGGCGACATCATCAAATTCCCTTATGGAGAGCAGTTTCCCTACGTGGGCGGACAGTCGGACGTAAAATCCGCGGCGCCTTTCATCCGCGACCACTCCGAGGTGTTTAGCAAGTCAAAGATTGCCGGCTGGGAAAAGCAAATGACCGCTTTGGCCGACAAGTACGGGATTGCGCCCTATATCGTGACCGTGGACGATTTCCGTTATCAAACCCCGCAAAAGTGGGGAGCGAACTACTACAACGTTAACCAGCTTGGTCTGGGGGAAAAGGACGCCAGCGGGGTGCTCATGGTCATTAACCCCAGCTCGCGTGATTTGTGGTTCCTGGGTCACGGGGCCGGTGAGCAAGCATTTACCGTCTATGGCATCGAAAAGCTCTATGACCACGTCAAACAACCCTTGGGTGATGACCACTGGGACGACGGCGTGGACGTCTACCTGACCCAGGTGGCGGATTACCTGGAACAATGGAAAGCCGGAACGCCCTACAGTGCGAGCCACCCACTGCCCCACCCCATAACCCTGGAGTCAACCACTGCCGGGGTCGCCGGGGCGGCAGCTCTTGGTGGCGGTGCCGGCACCCTGGTGATGCGCCGAATCAGGAAAAAGCACGATACTGCACATTTACAGTGGGGAGCGATTTATTACGTCGTGCCTGGTTCGGACCAGATTACCGGCTCCAATGATGTCTTTGTGAACGAATACATAACCCACGTCGCACGTCCCAAGAGTAGCGGCAGCTCCGGCCACCACGGCGGCTCGTTCAGGTCTGGGGGTACGTCGTTTAGTTCCGGGGGCGGCAAGTTCTAAGTTCACGGTCCCAAGGGCGGTAGCGTGGCGTGCCCAGCGATGTTACGTGTCCGGTGGCGCGGCGGCCCACCGGCAACCGCCACACCCGCCCGTGAACCCCGCTTGTGAACAGGCATGACACGCACCGCGCTGGCAACGCCCCTCATAACCGACCTAAGATTGACACGTGAGTGAGGTTCCGGCGCCGCGACTAACCCGCAACCAGTTTTTTCGGCTGGTTGCGGCTGTGGTCTGCGCAATCCTCACCGCGATTATCGCCCAGCAGTCCCTCGCTACCGTCAAGGGACAAAACTTTGACGGCCTGACCCGGTTTGCGGTCAGCCTCGGCAAACCCTTCCTGTTCGGGGCGGATACGGCCGCGCTGGACACCATTTCTATGGGCGCTCTCATCGCGCTGACTGGTGTGGTATTTTTGATAGCCGCCGCCCGGAAACGGCGCGAACTGGGAATTCGTGTGCTGATTCTGGTGGCGGGCGCGAACTTGACCACCCAGATCCTGAAGCACTGGATTATTCACCGCCCCGCGCTGGGCGTCGATTACCAAGGTTTAGCAAACTCGCTACCCAGCGGACACACGACAGTAGCGATGACGGCGGCGATTGGAATCGTCATGGTCGTTGTGCCCAAGTGGCGTTCCGTAGCCGTGTTTGTCGGCTGGCTCACCACCAGTTTTGTCGGCATTGCCGTGATGCTCAACCAATGGCATCGCCTCTCCGATGTACTCACCGCCATTCTCATTGCGGCCGCCTGGGGCTTGGTGCTGACTCCCCGGGAGGCCACCGACCGCCGTTTCGGCCACACCCACCGCGTTACCCTGTTGGTTTCCCTGGCCGCCACCCTCATCGGGGCTATCGGAATTGGTGTGATTTGGCTGCGGATGACCGACATTCCCCTGTCCGAGGCCGCTCTGCAAGCCGCCTCCAGAACCCCGCTCGGTTTGGCGACCGGCGGCGCCTCCGTGCTGACCATCATCGGCCTGGCCGGCTTGGTCCTGGCGATGGTCAACACGCAAGCCCGCCATTAAACCGACCGGGGCGGTTTCACCCTTTTGGGTGGTTACTCGCCCACGGCACGCCGATACCCTGTGAGAGTCCGTTATATCAGGAGGTAACTATGAATATTTCTTTCCCAAGTTTCCCCTCTCGGTTCAGTCGGGCCGGAGCAGGATTCGCGGTGGCGGCATTGGCTGTCGCCGGTTTGTTGGTACCCGCGGCGCAAGGCGTCGACACCGGGGATACCTACGCCGCTAACAACTGTATTGCGTGGGATCGCCTGGGCGGGGCGAACGCAATAGAGACTTCCGACCTGGTGGCCAATCGCGCCTACCCGACGGGTTCACCCGATTTTCTGGTGGCTTCCGCACGAAACCCGGTTGACGCGTTGCCCGGCGGCGCCTTGGGTGTGGGACCCATCCTCCTCACCGATGGAAAGAGCTGGAACCTCGAGACTCTGGCAAAATATCAAAATGTGACGATACTTGGCGGCTACGGGGCAGTCGAGGAGCTGGCAGAAACATTTTTTGACGAGCACGGCATCTCTAGCTCCCGGCTACAAGGCCCTGACCGCAATGCCACCGCCTCTGCTATTGCCGATCGCTGGGTAAAAGTTCACGGCCAACCGACTCATGTCTATGTCACCCGCAATACCGGGGCCGGTTCACCCGATGCCGTAGCCGCTTCCGTGGTCCGAGATGGACCTATCTTGACCTTCACGAGTGCTGCGAGCCTGCAAGCCGCGGCCGCGAAAATCCAGGCAATGCACCCCAGTCAGGGCGTAGTCATTCTGGGTGGTGAAGCGGTAGTGTCCACCGCCGAGGCAAATATCCTGGCCGGAGGCTTACAGCTGAATCGCCTCAGCGGGATGAATCGTTACGAAACGTCCCGAGTCATTGCGAGTTGGGTGTCGCAAACCCGCCCGGTTCACCACATTTATTTGGCCAGCGGTCACGCTTTGAAAGATGCCATGGTGGCCGGAGCCTTCAACGATGGGGTCATCCTGTTGACCCCGCCGGATGGCTCGGGAATCAATGAATGGGCACGGATGATGAACGCGGACGGCATCACGGTTGTCGGTGGACGCGGTGTCGTTTCTGACGCAGCAGCCCAGATTGCCGCCTGCGGTGAAACTGCTGGAATCACCAATTCCCTGGTCCAGGTGCTGCTGTATCCTCTCGGCACCGATCAGGCCTGCTCTACCGCGAGTTGGAACGCGGCGGAATCTCTGGGCATGATGGAACAAATGCCGCAAGGCGAGGATGCCTGCTGGCAAAAGCCGACGGGTACACACATCAGCATTCAACACCGTGGAGACTATTTCTCTGACGGTTTCCCCGATGCCATCGTCTATGTCAGCGATGTGGACGGAACGATGGTGTTCCTGGTGGTTTATAACCCCGCAAATCCGAGCCACCCCTACGTATCCTACCTGTGGGGCGGCAATGGTGATTGGGGTTTCCGCGTGGTGGAACAGTCTTCTTACCCCCTGTTTGAACCGCTTTCCGACGGACAAGTGGTCAATCAGCTTACCGTAGAGGATATCGGCGGCAAGCCGAAAGTCGTGCAGCCGGTCAGCTAAAACTGGCACTGTAGCGAAAGCGTTGGTGGTGGGGAACCTCGTTGACTCCCCACCACCAACCTGTCACTAACTGCGTGATTCCACCAATTTCACCCTTAAGGGTGATGATTTGCGGGATTAGCGCCGCTACCTTGAGGGTATTCCCTGTACCCCCAAGGAGGTCACCATGTTCTCTACGCTCCACCGTTCCAGTTTCCGCCACAAAGGCGTCACCGCCGGTTTTGCGGTGGCCGCCCTGGCATTGGGCGGCTTGATGGTTCCGCTGGCACAAGGGGCGGAATCGGGTGAGACCCAGACCAATCTCGGTTGTCTCGCCCAGGATCGCCTGGGAGGCCAAAACGCCATCGAAACATCCGCCCTGGTAGCCGCCCGGGCTTATCCAGAGGGCTCCCACGATTTCCTGGTGGCCTCCGCACGCAACCCCGTTGATGCTCTGCCGGCCGCGGCCCTGGGTTGGTGTCCCGTGCTGCTGACCGATGGCCTCAACTGGGATTTGCACACCCTCGCCACCCTGAACACCGCCTACATTGTCGGAGGCCCGGGAGCAGTACCAACATCAGCGGAAATGTTCTTTACTGAACATGGGATTGAACACCAGCGGATGCAAGGCGCGGACCGCAATCAGACCGCCGCAGCAATCGCGGATTCCTGGACTTCCACCAATGGACAACCGGAATACGTCTATGTCACCCGCAATGCTGGCGCTGGTTCCCCGGATGCTGTGGCGGCCTCCGGGGTGCGTAACGGACCGATTTTGACTTTCACCAATCCGGCTAGCTTGCACGCCGCAGCGGCAAAAATCCAATCTCTGAAACCGCGAAGCGGAGTGGTCGTCCTGGGCGGTACCAGCGTGGTCAGCGATGCCGAAGCGCAAATCTTGGCAGGTGGGCTGCCCTGGCAACGCTTGAGTGGCCAAGACCGTTACGAAACATCTTGGGCTATAGCCAACTGGATACTGCAATCCAAAACCCGCTCCCATGTCTATCTGGCCAGTGGTCACGCTTTGAAAGATGCCATGGTGGCAGGGACTTTCAATGACGGGGTCATCTTGCTGACACCACCAGATGGTTCCCGCATCTTCCAGTGGGCTAATGAAATCAACGCTGATGGCATCACAGTTATCGGGGGACGTGGCGTCGTTTCTGACGAAGTCGCGCATAACGCGGCTTGTGGCAAGACCCCGGGAGTGGACGAAAAAGTGGTCGCAAACCTGCTGTACCCGTCAACGGAACACGTTTGCTCCACGGACACTTGGGATAGTTTGAACAGCCTGGGATTGATTCCATCCATGCCCTCTATGCCCGATGCGTGCTGGACGCCTCGCGACCGGCTCAACCAGCAAGTGAAAATTGTGCGCCAATCCGATTTTGACCAAGACGGTTTCGGTGATGCTGTAGTCTACCTGTCCGACAACGGCGGAACCTCGGTTTACGTGGTTCTATACAACGCTTACGATCCAGCACATCCCTACGTGGCGTATCTGTGGGGAGGCAACGGCGACTGGGATTTCCGCATCACGGACGACCCCTTCGCCACGTTTGACCTCATTGCCAACGGTGAGCTGTTCCGCAACCTAGCTGTCATCCGTAACAACGGAGTCCCCCAAATGTTAGAGCCGGTAGGTTAGGCGGCATCGCGTTGAAGCCCACCGGGAGCAGTAGCTCGGCGAGGCGTGGGTAGTGGGGAGTCTCTGAGTCCCCGCCACTTTTCGCGGTAATTCGAGCCAAATTCTCGGTGCGCCCTGATAAACTTTGCAAACAACAGACGGCAAGACTTCGCCCCGGACACAGTCAGGAAAATTGGAAAGGGAAAGGCTATTGACCCGGATAACCATTGTGGAGGATCAGACTATCCTGTTGGATTCCCTCGCTTCCGCGATTGCTGCCGAGGACGATTTTACCGTTGTCGACAAACTCAGCGATGCCGCCGCAATTCACGCTTCGGTGCGGATTCACCCCGTCGACCTGGTGTTGATGGACGTGGTGACGGAAAATTCTTCTGGTTTGAGCGAATCGGCCAAACTCAAGCAGGACCACCCCAACCTCAAGGTCGTCATCTTCACCGCCATGCCGGATGCGGCTTTCGTACAGGAAGCTCACGAGGCCGGGGTCGATTCTTTCGTGTACAAAAACATTTCCACCCCCGATTTGTTGGCAGTGCTGCGTTCGACCATGCAGGGGAACACCAGTTTCCCCGGCACCACAGCCCTGCCCAGTTTTGGTGCCAACGAGTTGAACCAGCGCGAGATGCAGGTGCTACGCCTGGTGTGCGCCGGTTATGCACGCAAGGAAATCGCGAAAAAGATGTATTTGAGCGAAAACACCATCAAGTCCTACATCTCCCAGCTGCTGGCGAAAAGCGGCTTTTCTTCCGTGGCACGCCTGGCATTGTGGGCGGTTTCCAGCGGCTACATCGTGGTCCAAGACAATGACGCGGACTGTGACTGAATCGGGATTTCATGTCTGCCTCGCCCTATCCGCGCAATAGGTTTCCCAGTTCGCCTTCCGTAGTTTCGGTCGGACCCACCTGGGTACACGACTGGCTGGCGCATTTGGGTGTTGCGCTCGCTTTGGGATTCATTGCGGTGGTTTTGATTTTTGCCCCACTGCGCACGATTTCCTTTCAAACCGAATACACCATGGCGGTGCCTACGAGTTTTGACCAGCGTCTGACGGACTACTATCAACGAAACGGAGTCAAGGTCGAGCCTCACAGCGAATGGTCACTGCTAAAGCTGCTGCGTTCGGGGCCTGCTTACGTGATTACCAGCGAAGTCATGGCCAATTCGGCGCAGAAATCTGAACCCGACGGACGGTTCACGAAACTTTATCCCGAATCGATTGTGCTGGCCTCGCGAGCCACAAAAGTCAAGTCCATCACCGATTTCCAGAAACTAGCCGAGGCCACGAAAACTATTTATCTCGATCAAGGCGTTTCCCGGCTGGAACTGATGAGCGCCCTGGCTTTGCGTCACGACTCTGAGGAAACGCAAGATTTTTCCGCAGCTCAAGCGAAACGACTATTGAATAACATCAAGCACCAGGGCCGACTGGAGACCGGAACTTCCCCGCAAGATTTGGAACGGGCACTTCGCCGCGGCTGGTATTGCTTGACCACAGATCGGCGCGCGGCCCAATCCTCCGTGAGTCCCTCAGTCCATTACGCCCCCGCCCCCACGCTAACTGCACAAATCGGCATCTGGCAACGCAGTCCTAACGGCATCCACGGAACCTTGCCGCTGGTAACGGTACCCGAGGGATTTTTCAGCCCCGTCGACTACCCCTCCACAGATCCGGATTTCCAGGAACAAATCCACGCAGAAACAGTAACTAACCTGGACAATTTTGAGGAATTTGTCTGGGACGCCAGCCTCTACAACGACACCTACGGCGGGTCTTGGGGATGGGAGAACACCAACGAGGCCTACGAACTGGGAGGATTCATCGCCCTGCTGGTTTTCCTGAGTTTTTGGGCCGGATGGCGGTTCTGGACAGCGACTTTCACCTACGTGCGCTGGGCGGTGCTGGTGCAAGCGGGGATACTCGCGCTGTGGATTATGGCGCGGATTATCAAGCACGCCTCCCTCGGGGTTTTCGAGCGTTACACCTGGTATTACTATTACGTTCCGATTTATACGACCTGCACAATCTTGTTCTTTGTCATGTCCCACTCCAGCCGCGGACGCCCACCGGGTTACCGCTTCTTGCGCGCCTCGATTATCGGGGTCGGCGCGGCCCTGATTCTGCTGGTATTCACCAACGATTTGCACCACCTGGTGCTGCGCTTTGGTACCGGGCAGTCCGGGGTGGATTACAGCTACGGTCCGGGATACTACCTGCATTACTCGGCGGCGCTGCTGGTTTTCGCGGCGGTCATTTACGCCGGTTCGTGGTCACTCCGGGGACATTGGCTGCGTCTGGTAGCGGGAATCGGGCTACTGTTCCTCGCGGTGTTGTTCTATTCCGTGGCGTACACGTTGCGCATCCCGCTGGTTCGTACCACCGAAACCGTCCAAATGTATTGCGTAATTTTTGTGTTGGCATGGGAGATGCTGTTCTTTATCGGGGCAATTGGGCAAAACCGCGGGTATCTGCGTTTCTTTGAGAAATCCCAGATACCCATCGAAATTGTCGACCGGGATTGGCTTCCCCATTACCGCACTTCCCAGCCCCTCAACCTGGACCAGGACACTCGCCAGCAGCTGCGAGACCGCCAGGTACCCCTGCTGGTCACAGACACTTCGGTGCAGCCGAACCGAACCGTGTACTGCCAAACCCGCCCGGTGGACGGAGGTCACGTCCTGTGGGAAACGGATGTCACCGCGGTGCAGGATTTGGAGCGGGCTTTGGCGGCGCTGCGTGCCCGCGAGACTCACCAAACCGAAATTCTGCGCGCCGAATACGAAGCCACTTTAAACATGGAGGAATCAGCCGATGCCCCCATACTCTTTGACCGGCTCGACGACTTGATGAACGCGTCTCTGGGGCGGATTCAAGCCAATACCGCTCGGCTCAACGTCCAGCTGGACGAAAGCGAGCGCTCCGATATTTTACGCAACATTAAGATGGACCTGGGTTACGCCAAACGCGCGGGTCTGTTGACTTTGCAGAACTTTGAGAACGAAACTGTTTCGGTCAACGCCCTGACGACGTTTATGAGCCAATCCTGTACCGTTTTTTCTTACGCAGGAGCGGTAGCCGGCTTGCACGGTCCGACCACCGGCACTGTACAGCTCCAGGTGGCACTGTGGTGTTTGGAAGGCTTGCACCGCACCTTGAACCAGCTCATTGGGGCGTCAGAGGCGGCCGTGTTCGTAAACTTCGAGGTCGCTCCAGACGGCACCGCCCGGTTGAACTGGATTATTGACCTGCCCGAAGATGACCTCCCCCTGCTCGATCCGCTCTTGACCTGGCCGCGTGCCCAAGTCGAAATGTTTGTCGAGGATGACACCTGCCACCTGAACATGATTATCAACGCCGTCGAACCCGCTTCGGCCCAGGAGGCGGCGCATGAGTGACCAGCTCTACAGTCTCACTCCAGTCCAGATGGGAGCAGCTACCGCTCTGATGGGTATTGGCTTATTGGCAGCGTGCCTGCTCACGATGGGTCAATGGCTCATTCATCGACGGCGTTTAGCCACGGTGTTCCTGTTGAGCGTGGTGATTTTGCTGGCGTTCTATACGTGGGCGTTCGCCACCGTTTTTATCCATTCCCATACCGGAATTTTCCTGCTCAAAGACCGTAACTTTGGATGGTTTGTGGTGGTCTGCTTACTGCTGGGAGCGGCGACAATGGGGACCAACTACCGCTATGTCGAGATGCCCCTGCTGGTGACGTTGACCCCGGCAATGCCCCCCTTCGTCACTGCCGGAGGAGTCTGGGTACTGCTCACCTCCGGGGCATTAACGACCTCCTGGCTGTGCGTCCAGGTGTGGCGCGACTGGCAGCTGCTGCATTCCGACCTCAGTCCTTTCAGCGTCAAGGGGGCTTTGGACCGGCTGGAGCACGGGGTAGCGTTCGCCAACTTACGGGGCCGCAGCAAGTTTGCCAACGCTGCGATGGAAGGGCTTTTGGGGCGTCTGGGGTTGACATCGTTGACGAACATCGGGACGTTGGAACGCCAACTATGTCAATTCAGGTTTGAGACAAAGAGCCACCAAGCGGGCGGTGATTCGCCGAACTGCTGGGAAGCGAACGAAGATGGAACCTCCCAGCTGCGGATTAAGGAACCCGATGGGCGGACTTGGGTGCTGACCCATAGCCGGATTCGAGACGGCCGTCGGGCTTGGATTCAACTGCTAGCTGTCGATGTCAGCGACTACATGACGCTCAGTTACCGGCTTTCAGCAGAGATTGATGCCCTGCAGGCCCGCCAAAAACGCCTGGTCAGGGAGACTTCGCGGCTCGATGAGGCCCTGTCGCGCCGACTCATCTTATCGACCCGGTCCACCATTCACGACACGCTTTCCCAGCGCATTTCTTTCGTCCACCGCTTCTTGGAGGACGAAGTGTCGGATGACGAGCGCCTGCGCCGCCTCCAGGGTCTGCTGGAGGATCTGCCCTCCGACCTGAGTAAGGACCGCGTCACCGCCACCCCCGAAATTTGGTTGGAAACTCTGCAAGATTTAGCCTCGGCGGCCGAACTGGAACTGCATATCTCCGGCGACCTCCCGCCCCAGGCGGACAAAGCCCGGATGTTTACGAGGTGCTGCGCGAAGCCATCACGAATGTGTTGATTCACACGACTTCCAAAGAAATGGAGGTGCGTCTGGGTCAGGATGCCTCTGGTTTCTGGATGGAAGTCTCGAACCCCAGCACCATGGAGACCACGCTGACCTACGGCACCGGCCTGAGCAACTTGGAATCCCGGCTCGAAGCCCTCGGCGGTTCCCTGTCCGTGTTCACCACCCCGCGTTTCACCCTGCGCGCCCGCCTGCCGCGCTGAGCGGGAATCGTTCCCCCCAGTTTGGCAATCAGAGCTGGTCAGCGATGCTTGCCAGCAGGGCTTCGATGGCGGGGCGGAACGTCGGGGCATCGAGCAGCAGCGATACCGACACGACTGAGGCAAAAGGCATATCGAAAAAATATCCCGGCTGCACGGTGATGCCCCGCTGGGCAATCAGCCCGGTGACGAGCGCGTCCTCGTCCACGTGGGCGGGAAATCGCAGCAGCGCGTTCCAGCCGCCTTCGGGTTCCAGCAGGCTCACGGTTCCGCTCGGTTCCGTGCGCACAAGGTCCCTCAAGGTGGCAAGGTTCTCACGGCACCGTTGCCGGGTGGTGCGGGTCGCGGCGGGCACAGCGACCAGGTAATGCCCCAAACGCCCGGCCAAAACATCGGAAAACGGCAGGTAGGCATCCGCGATGACGTCCAGCCGGGCCAGCGCCGCCGCCACGTCTGGCTCCGGCCCGGACACTTCCAGCCACGCGATTTTCAACCCCGGGGCGCTCAAGTTTTTACTCATTCCGTCCAGGGCAAAGGTCAGCACTTCCGTAGTTCCGGCCAGGCGCTGGCGATCGGCGGGTCGGGTGGGGGCGCCGGGCAGGTCGAAGTCAAAAAACACCTCATCAGCGATGAGCGCTACCTCGTGGTTCGCACAGTAGCTGAGGAGCCGCTGACGATCCTCGTAGTGTACATAAGAGCCGGTGGGATTGTTCGGATTGATGGCCACCACCGCGCTGACCGCTCCCGGATTGAGGTCAACCAGCTCCCACCGGGATCCCACCCAGGTCAGGGGATAGAAATCGACCCCCACGTTTTCCAACCCCGCGATTGTTTCTACCAGCGGGTATCCCGGGGTCGGGGCGGCGAGCCGCTCTCCGGGATTACTGGTCAACTTCGTCAACCACGCATAGCCCTGGGAAGTAGAACTTAAGATGTAGAGATGGTCGGGATTCACGGTGCGTTTGTCGCGCTCCCCCAGCCAGGCGGCCAGCGCCTCGCGGGCTGCCCGAGGCCCCCGCGGGTCAGGTTCGTAGGGCGGCAGGCCCGGTGTACCCAACCCCCAGCGGGTCGGATTAGAATCCGCTAGATTCACTTTCAACGTGCCATCGCGTCGGGCCGCACGCTGGGCGACGGTCACGGCGTTGGGTTCGTTCAGTTCCACCCGGTGAGACAATTTCACCCTCCTACGATACCGCGACACGCACAGCGACGAATCGCCTTAACTCACAGACCTGGGCAAACACAATATGTAGTGGTAAAATTGAGCAACACGCACAATATGTAGTTGATTTGGCGAAATACCTCCCTAGAGTAATTTCTTGTGTCCCCGATACCGGGAGATGAGGAGACGAAAGGAAGAAGATGAGTGCAACGAAGCAAGAGACGACCCCCGTTTTTGAAACGAACCCGCGCCACCACACGGTTGACCCCATAGAGACAGTGGACGAATACCTGAGCCAGGCTGACTGGCGGGTCAACGCCAACGCCAACCAGGGCTACTCGGTCGGCGGCCTGATTTTGAACGCGGCGGGCAAGATGGTGGCCAACTACTGGCTGGACAAGGTTTATCCTGCCGCGGCCGGTGCTGCCCACCGCGACGGTGACCTCCACATTCATGACCTGGATATGTTCGCCGGATACTGCGCTGGTTGGTCGCTAAAACAGCTGCTACAGCAGGGTTTCAACGGGGTCAGCGGGGCCATTGCTTCCAATCCGCCGCGGCATTTCAGCTCGGCTTGCGGACAAATCGTAAACTTCCTGGGCACGCTGCAAAACGAATGGGCCGGCGCCCAAGCGTTCTCTAGTTTCGACACCTATATGGCGCCTTTCGTCCGCCTGGACGACATGACGTATGCCGAGGTCAAACAGTGCATGCAGGAGCTCATCTACAACCTGAACGTCCCGAGCCGCTGGGGCAGTCAGTGCCCGTTCACGAACCTCACTTTTGACTGGACCTGCCCGCCCGATTTGCGCGACGAAGTGCCGCTCATCGGCGAGGAACTGTGCGACTTTGCCTACGGGGACCTGCAGGCCGAGATGGACATCATCAACCGCGCCTACATGGAGGTCATGACCGAGGGTGACGCGGACGGGCGCGTGTTCACCTTCCCCATTCCGACCTACAACATGACCAAGGATTTCGATTGGGATTCCCCCAACGCCAACCTGCTGTTTGAGATGACGGCGAAGTACGGGTTGCCCTATTTCCAGAACTTCATCAACTCGGAACTGGACCCCGGCCAGATTCGCTCCATGTGCTGCCGGTTGCAGCTCGATCTGCGGGAACTGGTCAAGCGCGGTAACGGGCTGTTCGGTTCGGCGGAGCAAACCGGGTCTATCGGGGTGGTGACCATCAACTTGGCACGTCTGGGTTATCTGCACAAGGGCGACGAGGACGGTTTGCGTGCCCGCTTGCGCGAACTCATTGAGTTGGCTTCGGTGACTTTGGAACGTAAGCGCATCACCATCCAGTACCATATGGACCACGGCCTGTTCCCCTACACGAAACGCTACCTGGGGACGCTGGACAACCACTTCTCGACCATCGGGGTCAACGGCATGAACGAGCTGATTCGCAACTTCACCGATGACGCTTATGACATCACCGACCCGCGCGGACACGCCCTGGCGGCCCGAATCCTGGACGGGGTGCGCGACCAGATGATTGAACTCCAGGAGTCTACCGGACATATGTACAACCTGGAGGCGACCCCGGCCGAGGGCACCACGTACCGCCTGGCGAAAGCCGACCGGAAACGCTTCGGGGACAAAATCCTGCAGGCCGGCACGACCGAAAACCCCTATTACACGAACTCTTCGCAGCTGCCGGTCGGGTTTACCAACGACCCGTTCCTCGCCGAGGAACTGCAAGAGGAACTGCAGACCAAGTACACCGGCGGCACCGTGCTGCACCTGTACATGGGCGAGGCTGTGTCCAGCGCGGAGGCTTGCAAACAGCTGGTGCGCCGCTCGCTGACCACCTGGCGCACCCCCTACATCACCATCACGCCAACGTTTAGTATCTGCCCGACGCACGGCTACATTTCCGGCGAACACTTCACCTGCCCGCGCTGCGAAGCGAAGGGCCGGCACCAAGATTGCGAGGTATGGACCCGCGTCATGGGTTACTTCCGGCCGGTTCAGTCCTTTAATATCGGCAAGAAAGGCGAGTTCGCTGAACGGCAATACTTCAGCGAGTCGGCGGCCGCCTCCCATGGTGAGCTGCACTCGCGTCTGGCAGAAGCGGCCTTGGTTTAGGGACAGATTCACCCCCCTCGTGGTTTCACAAGGGCCGTGGGTCGACCAGGTTCGCGGGTGACAGTTTTCAGACGCCACCCGCGAACCTAAATTTTCCGTACTTTTGGGTGATTACAAACCTTAACCGTTTGCCTAGGCTGTTTATCAACCTGGGGCAACCAGCCCCTTCAGCCTGACAAGTGGAAGGAATACTCATGAAAAAGTTACTTGCGTTGACGGGTGCGTTCGCCCTGGCTCTGAGTCTGTCCGCCTGCGGCGGTGGGGACGAGAAACCCACTGCGGACGCTAAAGCTCCGTCCGAGGCGCCCGCTGCTGATCAGAAACCCGGCCTGATTTCCACCACCGAGGACGTGGCCATACCTGACCAAGAAGAAGCTGAGGAAAAAGTCAACGATGCGGACGCATTGGAAGACAAGTGGGAAGCGGAAGGCGAAGCGTTCGCGGAAGGAAAGGGAATCGAGAACATCAGTTCCCAGGTTTCGCCAACTTTTGCCAATTTCGATAAAGACAAAATCTCTAGCTACCGACTGTACCTAAACGCTAATGACGATTGGAAGACCGGAGACAAGGTCAAGGTCACTTTCTATTGTCAGACTGTTAAACCCGCGAATATCAAAGTGTGGATTGCTCCGCAGATTGAGGACGCAGGCGACGATCAACCAGGTCAACTCAGCGAAGTCGCTTGCGGTGTGGACAGCCCAGCCGAAGCCACTTGGGAATACACCTTGCCAGCGGATTCATCTAACCTGATGTTCGTGCAATATCAAGTCCCGATTGAAGGTTTCATGATTATCGACTACGAAAGCATCTAAGTTTATAGCTTCCGGGAAGCCCCATCTCGGGGCTTCCCGGGCATTTTTAGCAACGATTAGAAAGACCCATCGTGAACACAGGCTGCATTGATGACCAGAATGAAACCGATTGCCCGCTCACGGGTTTGGTTATCGCCGGAGTGACGCCATTTTCCACGGTGGATTGGCCGGGGAAACTGGCCGCCAGCGTGTTCCTCCAAGGCTGCCCCTGGAACTGCGGATATTGCCAAAATTTTGCCATCATTGACCCGCGGGCACCCGCCGGTTACGAAGAGGCGGATCTGTGGGAGCTGCTGGGGCGGCGGCGCGGTTTGCTCGACGGGGTCGTGTTTTCTGGCGGGGAACCGACTCGTCAGGCGGCGCTGATACCCGCCGCACGTCGGGTGCGCGAACTGGGTTTTCTGGTGGGGTTGCACACCGGAGGGGCCTACCCGCAGCGTCTGGCGCAGCTGCTGGAGGCCGGGTTGCTCGACTGGGTCGGCTTGGACGTGAAAGGCCTGCCACAAAACTATCCCCAAGTGGTGGGACGTTCCCAAGCGCACCGGGCCGGCACGGACGCTTGGCAGGCGCTGGACTTGGTGTTGGCGGAGCACCGGGCCGGAACCCTGCCGGATTACGAAGTGCGCGTCACCGCCTATCCCGGCACTGAAGCGGGCGACACGAACCCGTCGGCCCTCCCGGCTTTGGCCCGTGCCCTGCACGAGCGCGGAGTGGAACGCTTAGCGCTGCAGCAGGCTCGCCCCGACGGGACGCGACCGGAATTTCAAGGACTTTACGCAGCGGACCAAAACCAATCTTTTGCGGCTGACTTGGCGGCCCAGGCTGGTGAGCTGAAGGCAATGTTTACGCATTTTGAGTTTCGCGGTTCTGCCGGTTGACCCCACAGCCCGTAATACCACGAGACATGGGTGGAAAGGCGCGAATTTGTGGAATAATGGCCATATGGATGAACTGCGTTCTCAGGCTAGTGACCCGTCTACCCCCGGTTTGGATTTGCAGCAGTTGGCGACCAATGCGGAACTGCGTCCGTTGATTGCAAAAAACCCCGCAGCCTATACCGGACTGCTCGATTGGCCCGTGAACAAAAATGAGCCCGAAGTCCTCGCCGCTCTGCGCGAGCGCCAGGCCGCTTTTGAGGCTGGCCAGATGATGCCCATGCCTTCCCTCCCCCTTCCCGATTCATCAGAAACACCGACCCCCAGCAAGCCGGAAAACCCCGAAGCACCCGCGACAGTCGTCCCTGCCAAAACCGACGCATCACAACCGGAAACCCCGGCGACACCCGACTCGGCGGCAACCCCCGCCACCGGGGAAACCCCCGCCGTGAGCCCCAACCGCACCTCAATAATGGGACAAAACCAGGCCGAAACCACGGTACTGCCCCCGCTGAACACCCCCGTATCAGCTCCGGTGCCGACCTCCGGTCTGCCCCCGTCTTACCCGCCCAACGCCGCGCCAAACCAGAGCGCGCGCATGGGAAGCTATGGCACCGTGCCCCCAGCCGCGACACAAACCCAGTACATGGCTCCCGTCACCGGCGGTATCCCGATGATGAATGCAGCTCCCACCCCTTATCCGCCGATGGCCGCGAAACCAAAATCCAACACCGGTTTATGGGTCATTTTCTCAATATTGCTCGTTGCTGTGATTGGCATGATTGTTGCGATCGTTTTGGTGATGACCGGCGTTATCGGGGGAGACGACACCCAGTCTGACGCAGATTCCCCGAATGCTGCCGGCAATACCGCGAGCGAAACGCCCCCAGCCAAGGACCAGGATAAAGATAAGGACAAAGACGAGGATAAGGAAAAGACTCCGAGCACCGAGTCACCGCATCCGACGATCGCTCCAGCACCGGCCGGCGCCCAGAATATCCAGTCTTTTGTCACCGAAACCGGGGACTCGACCTGCCGGGTAAACGGCGATGAACTCATTTGCCAGGTCCGTAACCTGGTCAACCCTGTGGGCGGCTGTGATACTTATTTCGAATCTTTGGTCATCAGCTTGCGGGATGGCGACCCGTTCATCTATTGCCAGCCCAATGTTGATTACAACTCCAGCGGTTCGGTGATTCCCCACGATTCAGCCATGACCTACGGCGACTTCGCCTGCCAATCGACCTACAGCGGCACCGGATGTTGGAACACGGTCACCGGCAAAGGCTTTTTCTTTGCCAAACAGGACTACCATCAACAAGACGCCACGCAACACTAAGTCACCATATTCAGGAGCAACATGCCCAACTGGGAGGAATTCGACACCTGGGAACCGACCCAGGACTACCCTTCTGCTCCTCCGGCGCGCTCTTCCTCTCTGGGTAAGCTCCCCAGCCGCCGCCTGCCCCCAGTCCCAGATTCTGACCACAACCCCGACCACAACCCTGCGGATGCTAACGCTGCCAACTTTTTTGAAGAATTTTCCGCCGCTGCTGAAGCAGCTGGAGCGGCCAGCGCTAACCAGGTACCCCAGCTTCCCTACGGGGATAATCCGGGGATTGCCGCCCTGCTGGCAAATGCCCAAAATATGTTAAACGCGGACGGGCCGGAACAACAGAATTCGCACTTGTCCAGACCAACTGAATCGAAAACCTCGGAGCTTCCAGCCACGGAAGTCCCCGAAGCGATGCGCGAGGATTTTGACGCCACCCTCGCCCCGGGGGAACCCGCCACCCCGACCACGCCGCCGGCACGAACCGGGAGCGCAACCGGGCAAGGTCGCAAACCCACCCAACGCCGCCCCGAACCGGTCCATTCCGAGGGATGGAAGTCTTTGGTGTCCGGATGGGACGACCTGGGCGCGACCAGCGCCGCAGCCGCAACACCACCCAAAGCAGATGCCCTGGGGACCGGCGCAAATCCCCTCACTAACACGCCGCAGCGAACTTCCAAACGAGCCGCGGCACACCCGGATGCGGACTGGGAACACCTCCACTCGGTCTCGCCGCGCACCCCGCAGAGTACTTTGGGCACTTCCTCCACGCGAGCGGATTTGTCCGAACCACGCTGGAAGTCCCTCACGACCCAAACCCCGGAAGGACCGTCCAAGTTACGGTTGCGCCGGGTGGGCACGGGAACCCCCGAACCCCGGCCGAACGATGGGATTTCACCGCTGGTACTCCTGGCCGGAGGAATTATCCTGTCCCTGGTCAGCGTGGGAGTAGGGGTCAGTGTGGGCATGAACGTGGTGCCGCACCCAACTGTGACCGTCACAGCTACCCCCAGCGACTTTGCCGAACCGAACCCAAACAATCCCGATTCCATCGGGAACGCTAAACCTTCCGAAGACCCCGAGGCCGGGGCGGCCGGAGGCCTGAAAGGGCTGAAAGTCGTCCTCGATCCGGGGCACAATGGCGGTAACGCCGCAGCTTGGCAGCAAATCGGGGCGAATGTTCCCGATGGGCGCGGCGGCCAAAAACCTTGCAACACCACCGGCACCGCTACCGCTGACGGCTATACCGAGCATGAGTTCAACTGGAAGATTGCGAACGCACTTAAGACCAAGCTGGAGGCCGAAGGAGCCACCGTGTTTCTGACGCGCGACTCGGATCAGGGAGTGGGGCCGTGCGTGGATGCCCGTGGTCAGTTTGCACAAAAGGTCGGGGCTGACGTCATGGTTTCCATTCACGCCAACGGGACCACGGACACGGCTCAGCACGGATTCTTTGTGATGATTTCCGACCCGCCATTGAACGAGGCCCAAAAGCAGCCCGCCTCCGATTTGGCTGCCAAACTGGTCAAGGCGCTCCAGGAGGGGGGATTCGCGCCGCAGTCCGGAGGATCTATCAGTAGCGGGGTGTGGAAACGTTCCGATTTGGCGACGTTGAACTCTGCTGAGGTGCCCGCCGCAATGGTGGAACTCGGCGAGATGCGCAACCCCGCTGATGCCGCCCTTATGAAGTCGGATACCGGTCAGGAACGTTACGCCCAATCCTTGTTCGACGGCCTGAAGGCGTGGGCGGAGGCGACCCGACCGGCTGCCAGCCCGGCGACTTCTCCTGCGACCTCACCGGACGCCCCGCAGCAGTCTCCCGCCGCGGAGTCCGCTTCCCCGGCCGCCCCTACGGGTGGACAGTAGCCGCCCAGCGGCATACCGGGCTTCCGCTATGCTTGACTAAAGGAAGTATTTGGAAACATGAGGGACAATGAGCGATAAGGACAAATCTGTGGAACGTAGCACCGCCAATGTGTGGGCTTTGAAAATTATTGGCGTCCTGGCCATTGTGGTGCTTTTAGTCATCGCGTTTTTTGTGGGGCGCGCCACGGCTCCGGGAGCAAACAACCCGGCAGCCTCCCCCAGCGAACCCGCAACGACCAGCGGCACCGCTGCGGGCGATGGGCAAAAGGCCGTGGCAGACTTTGTGGCGCAAACGGGCTTGGTCCCCGGTCAAGACTTCGCCTCCTCGGTCACGAACGAAGGCGGGCTGGAAGCCATGAAAATCCTGCGGGACGGGGCCGATGAGCCCGGACGCACCCTGGGGAAACCCGATGCCCCGGTGACGCTGACAGTTTTGAGCGATTTTTCCTGCCCGATGTGTACCAGTTGGGGCAACGATACATTGCCGAAACTACAAAAATATGTCGACGACGGCACCCTGAAGATTCAATGGCACAACATGGTGATATTTGCTGACCAGTATCGTTCCGACGTGGCTGCGCGGGGTTCGATTGCGGCGATGAAACAGGGCAAACTGTGGGATTTCGTGCGGGCCGCTTACGGGACCGCCCCCGAAGGTGAACACCCCACTTATGACGAAAACAAAGTCATCCAGATCGCCCAATCCGTTGGCCTCACCGACTTGGGACGATTCAAGTCCGATATGAATGCCCCGGAAACCCAAGCTACCGTTTCCGAGGAAACCGATTCGGGACATTCGGTAGGAGTCAACGGCACCCCGTTCTTTGTGCTGGGGGATTCCACGATTTCTGGAGCCTACCCGATTGAGTACTTCGAGCACTCTATCGAGTACCAAAAATTCTTGGCCACAAAGTAGGTCCTGGCAGCTGGCCACGTCATTTTTCAAACTCACTGCGGGAGATAGGCCCGCGGGGAAGGAAGCGGAATGGACTCGGTAACCTTCGCGGTGGCGTACGCCGGGGGGATTCTGACCCTGTTTTCGCCCTGTTCGGCCCTGCTGATTCCGTCTTTCTTTTCTTACGCTTTTTCCTCAAAGACGAAACTGGCGTCCCGCACCGCCGTGTTTTTCCTGGGGCTCATGGCGGGATTACTGCCCACCGGGGCCGCTTTCGGTGCCATCGGAGCGGTGCTGAACGCGAAACTGCGCGGTCTGACCGTGTGGGCGGGGCTAATCATCGTCCTGTTCGGGGTGTGGCAGGCCTTAGCACTACCGGTACCGAACTTTGGGAGCCTGCAAAGCCGGTGGCAGCTGTGGAAACAGCGCCGCGCCGCGCAACGCGCCACCCGGCGAGCCCCGGTTTCGGGCGACTCCCCGCGGGATGGGAACACCCCGGTCGAACGTACCTCCCCGGCAGCGATTTTCCTGCTAGGACTGACGTACGGGGTCGCCGCGACCGGCTGCCAAGCCCCGATTTTGGGCTCTATCCTCGCTTTCAGCGTTAGCGGCGGCTCCCCGGTGACCGGATTCTTTACCATGTTTGCGTTCGGCCTGGGGATGTTTACCCCGGTCGCCGTGCTGTCATTCTTGTGGAATCTGATTCCGAATCGGGTGTTGCGCCCTCGCCCCCTCAAGGTCTTGGGTCGGGATTCTACCGTAGGAAACCTGGTTTCTGGACTGTTGATAACCCTGTTGGGACTGGTAATGATGCTGTCGGGTCCCGGCGGTCTGGCTACTTCCCTGCTGTCCGCCGGCGCCCAGTCCAATCTGGAGTTCGCGGTGCAACGCACCCTCTCCGGGATTCCCAACTGGCTATTCTGGCTGCTCGCGGCGCTACTGGCCGCCTTCATAGTGGTCTACCTGTGGGGAAAGCGCCGCCCCCGCCCTTCTGAGGACACCGCGCCCGACCCCGCCTCGTGAAGTTTCCCACCGCTACCGGCACAAACAGGTAGGATTTACACGTGAGCAGAGACGAAGTGGAACGCGTCTTCGTGGGACGCCTAGGGGGAACCGCCGTGTTCGATCCCATTGGGGATCCGGTGGGAAAAGTTTATGACGTGGTGGTTTTGCTGCACCGTCGGCCGCCTGTCGCTGTCGGTTTAGTGGTGGAGGTAACGCGCGCTCACCGGGTTTTCGTACCCATCACCCGGGTCACTGCCATCAAATCCGGTGCCGTGATTACGACCGGGCTGGTAAACCTGCGCCGTTTCCAGGCCCGGCCCTTGGAAACCTGCGCGATTCAAGACGTGCTGGATCGGGTTGTGACGCTGAAGGACGGTTCGGGTCAGGCTCAGATTCTGGACTTGGGTATCGAGCGGCAAAAGGACCGGACCTGGGCTGTCACTGAACTTTACGTGGCTCGGTCCCGCCGGGGGCCTTTCCGCACCAGGCTTGGGGAAACCTTGCATGTGGGAATCGAGGAAGTCACCGGTTTGACCGTGGGGGGCGCTGATCAAGCGGCGGATTCCCTGCTGGCCACGTTGGGCGACATGAAACCCGCCGATATGGCTGACGCCCTGCACGATTTGTCCGATTCGCGGATGCTTTCGGTCGCTTCCCAGCTGCCCGATAGCCGCCTGGCTGACGTGCTGGAAGAGTTGGAGGAGGACGATCAGGTTAAGATTGTTTCCTCCCTGGATCCGGCGCGAGCCGCCGATGTTTTGGATGTTATGCAGCCTGACGACGCCGCCGACCTGGTGGCTGAACTGCCGCAGGAAGTCGCGGCAAACCTGCTGGAACTGATGGAGCCAGAAGAGGCGAAAGACGTGCGGCGTTTGCTGGCCTACGATGAGGAAACGGCCGGCGGCCTGATGACCACCGAACCGGTGGTGCTGGCTCCGGACGATACGGTCGCCACCATGCTCGCACACGTCCAACGCCGAGACATTCCCCCCGCTCTGGCCGCTATCGCTGTCTCTTATACACATCTGACGCTGCCGACGACTCCTTACGTG